>Ga0164310_10000030_pt1 | contig 72413 bp, 86 predicted proteins | sample GuaBasSedimGuay1_FD_121795 | JGI IMG/M metagenome (GOLD analysis project Ga0164310, IMG submission 121795) | Subseafloor sediment microbial communities from Guaymas Basin, Gulf of California, Mexico - Guay1, Core 4569-9, 0-3 cm | ecosystem: Environmental > Aquatic > Marine > Hydrothermal vents... | reverse complement strand
TTATATTTTTTTATATAATTATGTACAGTTGAAGCACATACGTTATATTTTTTAGCTATTTCTGCTAAACTAAATTCTTTATTTATATATAAATCTATTAGAACCTCTCTTGTAAGAATATTTAGAAACTTAGCTGTCTGTTGTGGTAATAACTTATTAGTTTTCATATATTATTTATAACCTTATTTACTGATTTAACTATGTACATTAATTCCTTAGTTGTTAAATCAGGATAACTAGGTAAATTAAACCCACTTCTATGTATAGATGAACTTACTTCCAATTTTCCAGAATTTCTACACTTATTAAATCCCTCCATTAGATGTATTGGTGTGAAACAGGGTCTAGAATCTATGTTAAATTTTTTCAACTCATCCTGAAATTTATAGTAAGTTATGTTGTCAGGTAGTTTAAAAATTAACATCCATTCTGAAGAATCTAAATGATCCTGATTTTTTACTCTTATAATTTTTTGATGCAAATGTTTTCTGTAATAATCTGCTATTTCTTTCTTCCTTTTAATTATATTATTAATTTCCTCAAACTGTGCTAATAGTACTGCACCTTGTAAGTTAGTTGCCCTGTGATTATATCCTATAGGTCCTTTGTGAATAAAGCCTCCACTATGTGACTGAGATTTAATAAAGTTAATCTTATCTATTAAACTTGAGTCTGAAGTAGCTATACCACCACCTTCTCCAGCGGAACATATTACTTTATTACAGAAGAAACTAAAAGATGAAGCTATACCAAAGCTACCAATAGGTTTTCCTAAGTAGCTACATCCAAAACATTCTGCACTATCCTCTATTAAATGTATTCCTGCACTGTCACAGATTTCCTTTAATTTATCCATTTTAGGACAATTACCATATAATTGTGCTACCATTACTGCCTTTGTTCGCTTAGTAATTGCTTTTTCTATTAAATTTAAATCCATCTGAAAACTTTCGTCACAATCTATAAGTACAGGAGTTGCCCCTACATTTAGTATTGAGAAAACAGTAGCAGCATAGGTAAGGCTTTGTGTAATAACTTCATCACCCGATTTTATATTTAATGCAGATAAAATCGTCATTAAAGAAACTGAACCATTAAAGGTAGTAGAAAAGTAATCAGTAGTTAAAAAGTTTGCCAACTCTTTTTCTACTTTTTCAAGGTATTTACCTCTAAAACTTAACATATTAGAATCTACGCAGTCTAGAACATAACTTCTTTGATTTTTGGCTATTCTTGGTTTGTATACTGGTATAAAATCCATTCGTACTCCTAAGTACCAGTTTAACATACAATACAAACTAACTCAATACTGACTTTAAAAAAGAATAACTGTGACGTATTCAAAAAGTTATAAATTCATCAAGATGTGCAAAAGTTACTAAAGTTATGTGAGAAACTAGGTGATAGTACTATAAAAGCTGGGAAGATTGACTACACTGACTATGTAAATTTCTTAATACTTCTGGGATTGAATAAAACTTAAACCCACAGAAAAATTTGGCAAGTTAGCTCAATGTTGTAGCTAAAGTAATATAATATAATATAATATAATAAATATTTACTGGTGGGTAAATCTATCCTGCCAGTCTTATTTAAACATGTCGTGTGTTAGGATAGTATCCTCTTCAATAGTTACTTTAAGGGTATGTCCTTCTAAGAAGGTGAACATTGAAGGCTCTATCCCAGTTCCAGGTCTTTTAAATTCTATCATTTCTCTAATTAATTTCTCCCCTTTTCTAATCTTTCTAGAAGATACTATACTCTTTCTGAGTGCTAATTTTGTAACCTCTTCTTCTGGGGTTGGTCTTTTTATACCATCACCTAAACAAGATTCCACTATCCTAATAGAGCTTACCATTTCCTTTAACTCTTTAGGGTTTAATGATGCCAGATGATCTGGACCTACAAAACCTTTATCTAGTGTGAAGTGTTTTTCTATTACTTCAGCTCCTAATGCTACAGCTGCTATTGGAACTATAATACCTTCAGTATGATCTGAGTATCCTACAGCAGTTTTAAACGCCTCTCGCATTGTTAGCATTGCCTTTAAGTTAGTGTTGGACGGATCTGCTGGGTAGTTGCTAACACACTGGAGTAATGTTACCTTACTTCTAGATGAAATGATTGTAATAGCTTGCTCTATGTCTTGAAGATTGCACATGCCAGTCGATAGTATCATTGGATAGTTATATGAAGCGATGTAATCTAGTAATTCTAGATTTATTATCTCACTAGAAGCTATCTTAAATACGTCTACTAATTGAGTGTTTACTAATAATTTTGCGCTTAACTGATCAAAAGGTGTAGAGATAAAATCTATTTTAATCTTATCACACAACTCTTTTAATTGTATGAAATCTCCAAAATCTAATTCCAGCTTTTTTAACATCCTTTCTTGGGACTCTACAGGGTTGGTATTTTTAAGTTGATATCCAGCCTTAGGTGCATTCTTAGATAGTAACTTATTAGTGTTAAAGGTTTGAAATTTTACTGCATCTGCCCCAGATTCTTTAGCCTTATATACCAATTCTCGTGCTAAATCTACTTTTCCGTTGTGATTTACTCCCGCCTCGGCTATGATATAACAAGGTTTATCCCTAAGCTCTTGCATCCTTATCCTTTGCTACCAAATTAGCTAAATATATATCCCACTCAGTGTCTATATCTATTGCTCCTCTCTCACTAGGCATTACGTATCCAATAGTATTACCTGAATAGAAAGTTTTGTATTTTAACAATAAATCTAAAGTGGTAGCAAAGATTGCTCCGTTTAGAGAGTAGCACTCTGGAAGATCCTGCCGTCTGTAACAAAGATTATTATCAATGAAACTTTTTATATAGTTATTCCCGTAAAGTTTCTTTGTCCAATTAGGGTGTTGTGAAGTTTCACATACACTAACAACCCCAGATGCTTCTTTATCTAAGTTCAAAAGATCTAAAGCCGTAAAGACATCATAACCAGTTCTAAAGGGCACTGTAGGATTTAATGACACTATAATTCTCTTGTCTTTATCTTGATAACCTTCGTATCCCAATCTTTTAATTGTATAATCTATTACTTCCATTTGATCAGTATCATCTTGAGCTAAGTATTCGGGTCTTAAAAAAGGTACCTCAGCCCCGCAGCGTTTTGCCTCTTCTGCTATTTCTTTGTCGTCTGTTGATACTACAACTCTATCTACTATAGTACTACTAAAAGCACTCTTAACTGCCCTTTCAACTAATGAGTGCTTGCCTACCTTCTTTAAATTCTTTCTAGGTACTCCTTTAGAACCACCTCTAGCTAAAATAAGTGTAGTTACTTTATAAGAATCTTTTAATATCATATTAACTCCTCTATTAAATCCTTCCATTGCTTTTTAATTGTTTCCTTACCAAACAATTCTATTGCTCTATCCCTACCTTCTTTAGATAAACCTGCAACCAAAGCATCATTATTCATTATTTCTTTTATGTAATACTGTAAACTATTTAAATCATCTGAATAAATGCCATTCTTACCGAAATCTATTAGACCTGGAACTTCATACAAGCTTTTTTGTCCCTCAAAATCCGATCCACCAAGCTTATCTCCAAAAGTTACTACAGGTATTCCAGTCATCCAAGCTTCTATAAAGTTATAAGTTACTGAAGCTGGAAAACTGCCTATAGAGAAATACACTCTATAATCCTGTAAATGCTTGACTTGTTGTTCAAAAGATACCTCACTTATTACTACGGGGTCCTTCTCTTCAGATGAATGGGCACCATACACATCAAAAGTATATGTGGACATCCTATTTCTAAGCTCTAAAAAGTTCTTAGTTGTTTCATACTTCCTTCTAGATTTGAAATAGTTTTGAAAAGACAACACTGAGTAGTTCCCTCCTTTCCACCCTTTGAAAATACTTTCGTCCACGTAACACCTGATAACTACTCCAGCATTGGAATCCTCTACACCCGTGTGCTCATTCTGGGACCCTCTAACTGGAATCGCCCCGTTATCAACATAAAACTTCATACCACGTTCTATTCTAGGAGTTTGATCACTATAAGTTCTCCAAATAACTAATTTGTTCTTTATTAAATCCCAATTATCTATAACATAATGATCGAATGCATTACAGAATATTACATCGAATTTATCTACCAAACTTTTTGTTAGTTTTATATTTCTTCTGGTAAGGTCATGTGGAGTATAAGTTGGATTTGCCTTTCTAAATTCTACTATTAAATTTTCATCTATATGCTTATTTATTGCGGGTCTTCTACTGAAGAATGGATCTATTTGAGTAGGTCTCATGTAGAACCCAGTAGAGAACCAATCCCAACCAAGTTCAGAGAACATAGTTAAGTCATTATACTCCAATACTGAGTGGCAAGATGACATATACAGTATTTTCATATAATGTTGCCTTTAAGTTGAAGTCCCTTTTGTCTTATCAATAAAGTGCTGCTATTCCTTCCTTTCTTCTTAATAATTGGATGGTCTACTTTTAGAATAATTTTAAAGTACTCCAACAGATATCCATCTTTCTCGTTAATCTCTATAGTTAAACTTTCAGTTCCACATGCTTTAATAATATTCCCATCTGTAGTAATAAATCCCAATAAATAAGCATGATCTGCATCGATTACGTTTAGTAGGTTCTTCAGGTCTGGTTTTTTATGTTTTCTAAAACCATCCCCAAACGGACGAGCTTTTATATTATGCTTTTTTAAATATTCCGATACAGTTCTATTGCTGCAGCCTAACTTATCTGCTATATAAGTTGTGGATTGCTTCTTCTCCACATATTCTAATTGTAAATACTTTTTAGTAAGCACATCTTTTACTGTATGTAATGTCATCCAGTTTAGACCTTTAGAATATTAAAATTTATCTTCTTTGAGTTACTTAAATATAATATACGCATAATTAATATTTTACCATAAATTAGTTACTATAGAAACCCTGGTTTAGTTATTACCTTAAGTTGCTCTTTATACAAGTTTTCCACTAGCTTTGGTTCTGGCTTTTCACACGAGGATTTAAAGCATACTGCGTTTACAAAGTAACCCTGCTCCTCTATCATGAAAACAAAGAATCCTGCTTTTTTCAGTAAAAAGTCAAGTGTACTTATGTTGAAGTAGTAAGTATGTGGTGTTATTATATAATCCCTAGCCCTGCCTAAAGGGTTTAAAGCATTAGGTACTTGAACAGCTAGAGTTCCACCACTATCCATTAGATTGTGAACTTTTGTTAATACTGCGAGTGGATCTAAAAAATGTTCTAAAGAGTGCAACATAAAAACATGACTAAACAATACACTAGACTTTAAGTCCTCTATTTTTCTATCTAATACCTTAACTCCTAAAGTTTCCAAGGATTTTATATTGTTCTTATCAGGCTCTATTGCATATGAGCTACAATTTGGTACTTCTTCTTTCAGTCTTTTTAACATGTGTCCACAGCCAGCTCCAATATCTAAAGCTGCTGAGAATGCAGGTTCATGGTCTAATCCTAGGAATTTTAGTAAGTCCCAGACACCTCTATCTCTAGAAGAGTCTGGTGTTAGTTCATTTGTTGCATTGATATACTCTTTTTCATAAAAATAATCATACCTACTCTGACTCCATCTAGGATTAATATATAATAAGCCATCATTTTTACATAAGCTTATATCTAAACTCATCCCGAAGATATCTTCCATTACATGGAAGTCTGTTGTTTCGTCCTTTCCACAGAGTATACATGGTATTCTAGTTTTACAGTCCATTAATAAAGTCCCTCCATTGATTGACTACTGTATTCTTTCCAAAGGTACCTATTCCTCTATCTCTACCAGATTTCCCTATCTCTCTTGCTAATTTCTTGTCAGATAATAGTAGTTTAGAATAGTCTTTTAATTCTTCTACATTGTCTGAGTAGAAACCGTCTACACCGTTTTCAATTAAATTGTGCTGATTGTAGATAGATTTTAAACTTATATCTACCATCGTTGATCCACCTATTTTTGGACCAAAACAAACTACTGGAACACCCATAACTAAGGCTTCTAGAAAGTTAAAGGTTACTGGAGCTACTCCATTACTTATACAGAAATATAGGCCACACTTCCTGTACGCCTTTACTTGTTCCTCATACGTTAGTGTTCCAATTACTAAAGGATCCTTGTTTCCTTTAGCGTATGCTCCAAATACTTTAGTATCTAATCCTTTAGTTGCCTTTAGGTAGCTCTGTACTGGTAGAGTATTCCTTCGTTCTTTAAAATGGCTTTGAAAACTTAAAATACTACTTTCAGTTCCCTCCCAATTTCTATAGATCCTATCATCCACAAAACAGGGTATAAGAAACCCTTGATTACAGTTGTTAATCGTGAACTCACTCCGTGAGCCTCTAACTATCTTTAACCCCTCTGTTACCAGAGGTGTCAATTTTAATTCCATGGAGTGTGTATTACCACAGGTTACTAAAACTACTGGCTTATGCCTTAGAAGGCTCCAGGAATCTAATAACACCCTTGGGTTACAAGAAAGTATAATATCAAACTTGTTTACAAATTCCTTGGAAAGCTTTGTACTTGGGCAACTTAGTCCACTAAAAAATTTAAAATAATTTGGATTTATAGATAAAAATTCATCTTTATATTCCATAGTCAACTCTGAAGTTAACTTGGGTCTAATACTTAAATGTCCACTACCTATGCAATTATCAGTATCTAAAGAAATACCCGTAGAGAACCATTCAATTCCTAATGCATCTAACATGCTTAAATGATTGTGCTCCAGAACTGGATGAAAACTACTAAGGTAAAGAACTTTCATTGTACTAACTCTCTTTCTTTTTATAAATCATATAATCAAATAAATCTAAATTATCCAGAAAATATTTTGGATAACTATCATCAATTGCTACCAAGGAGAACTCGGCTGTACCTGCAGAATTCTTACATTCTAAGCCTTCTCCAGTAGTTGTTAACTCTTCCAACTCCTTCCTCCACTTATCTTCGAACTTCTTACCTTTCTTTGCCTCTGTCATACCTGATACATTTTTTGATTTGTAAAGTATTTGGTCTATGGAACCCATCCAGGAAAAGTGCCAACCTGCATCCTGTATTAATCTCAATCTTCCAGACTTTCTGGCAGTACTATAAGGACCTACCAAAGATCTAAAGTCTTGAGGTTTAGTGAAATATTTATACTTTATTATCCTAGTGCCGTTCCAGTCTTCACCACCTAAGGCATCATAACTTGGATGAGTTCTTTTAAGTCTTCTATTTATAAAAATTGAATAACTTCTCATCATAAACTCTACTATCTCAGTATCTTTTGGTAAATTTGGTTTTATTGACTTTCCCTTAGGTATTTCATCTAGGTCTGAAATCATAATGATATCTTCAGCTGCACAATTTGTTAGTCCTCTTTCTATACAGTTTCTTTGAAAGTTCTGCTTTGGCCAAGCCCCACTCACTGAACTATTTGCAGGTACTTTTATATGTATTATTTTTGGTAAGAACTCTTTGAATCTGTCTTTATTCTCTTCAAAATAGTATGGCTTAGGGTTTCCAGTAAAGGTTTCACCACACTCTACTAGTACGAAGAAGTCAACATGGTCTTTAAGCTCTTGTAGCCTTATTTCTAAGATATCTAACTCATTAAAAAATAAAAAACAATCATATATCTTTGACATAATAATTATCTCCCATACCAAACAATATTAGCATTTGATGCCACTAGCTTCTCTATAAACTTCTCTTCGAAGTCTACTTTATGTTCTTGTTTTGTTCTATTCAACGCTTTTGAATTGCTAGAACTAATATCTATAGAATTATCTACTGATTGAAACCAATATCCAGTCTTGTAGCAATCTATTCCGAATATTGAAATCTCCTTATACTCTGTACCAGTTATTAAGAAGTGTAAGGTATCTGCCCCAGTAGTAGCAGGGTTACCTCCACAATGCTTCATAGCTGTACGGGAAAAGCGTTCAGGTAATATAATATTAGTTTCTAACTTCCTTAGATAATCAGGCACCCATGAATTACCGAACCAAGGATACATAGAGTATTTCATGTCTGGCATACCATCATAGGCTTTCCTTCTAAGATCATCTCTTGCACCACAACCATAGCTCCAAACATCTGTACGTTTACCTACATGCTTTTGAAATTCTTTATAAGGTACTCCTCTATTTATCCTAAGTACAATATCATGACTTTCTATTAACTCTCCATATTCATGGTCTAGGACGGATCCTCCACTACCTACCAAAGCTATGGACTTATGCTTAAAATACTCAACAAACTCATTATAAAGCTTTACTCTATCCATTTAACCACTCCTTTATATTACTTTCCCATTTTTTAGAGATTACTTCAGTACTAAAATGTTCAATTGCTGTCTTCCTACTGTTAATAGATATAGATTTAGAAAACTCGTAATCGTTGAGTAACAATCTAAGATAACTCTTCAGTTCCTCTAAATTATCTGAATAAAAACCATTCACTCCATTCTCTATGTAATCACATGCTGCATAGGTTGGGCCTCCCAATCTAGGACCCCAAGTTACTACAGGTATACCTGTGGACATGGCTTCCTTAAAAGACAAAACCACTGGACAAGGTTTAGTACCTAGTGAAAAGAAAGCTCTACACGTTATAAGTTCAGCTAGCAATTCTTCTTTGGATGCTGTTCCCTTAATAAAACTAGCAGCTGAAGGGTCATTGCCAGTTCCATATAATTTTTTATTAAACTTATTGACTACTTCTAGGTATTGATTGGAGTTACACGCAAGACTTCTTTGAAACACTGAGGAGTTAATAGTTAGAACACTAGAATCATTACCTACCCATCCAGTATAGTAATTGCAGTCGATGTCTAAATCAATGATTGCATCTTCTCCACCATATAGTGGAAAGTTACGCTCCTTATCTGATATTCTTACTATCTTTATTCCCTTTTCTGCTCTCCATTTAGCTATACGATACTCTCTACCTTTACTAGATTGACCTAAACTTTGATATATAACTAACTTATCTTTAATTAGCTTCCAATCTTCTTCATCTATTAGGACATCCTTTATCCATGATACTAGAATTATATCAAACTTATCAATGAAGGATTTTGATATTTTTAACTTATTTGGGTACCGATACCCACCTAGATTTAAGCGTAAAAACTCGTCTAGTATTTCTTTATTTACATTTAAATCCAAATTAGGTAAGTATGGTTTAGTAGGATCTGGGTTTTTAGGATCCATATAGACACTTGGAGTAAATACCTCATAACCTAATGTAGAGAATAGTTTTAAGTTGTTGTACTCTAATATATCATGGCCAACTATATTAAAAACTCTCTTTTTCATACTCTAATAAACCCCTAGTGATTTGAAAAAAACTTCCCAACTAGTTTTAACTACTTCTTTCCCAAAGATGGACAGACATTTCTTTCTTCCAGCATCTCCAACTTTCTTTGCTAAGTTTTGGTCTAGAAGTAATGTATTAGCTGTTAATATTAGTTCTGCGAGATCGTCTGAATAGAAACCATCTACATCATTTTCGATTAGGAAGGGAGGCTCATGGGTATTATAATCTACTCCATTACCTATTTTACTTCCAAAAGTTAATACTGGTGCCCCAGTCATCCAAGCCTCTAAAAAATTATAGGTTACTGTTGCTGGGGGAGATCCTATAGAAAAGTAACAACTACAATTCTTATACTCTTCAAGATGTTTTTCAAAGGGTATGAAGCCTCCTCCTCCTGCAGGTTCTGTCTGGTTACCAAAAAGTGAGCATGGAAGTTTTTGCTGTATGACCCTATTATATGCTCTATAACAATTAAAATTTGGATGATTAATTCTCGCTGGAAAGTCATTTGAAAAACTAAGTACCTTACTATTCCCCCCTGTCCATTTAGAGAATACATTTTCATCTACATAACATCTAATAATAGCATCCTCTCCTGCATAATTATCTATTGTAGACTCTCTGGGAGACCCCCTTACTAGCTTCACACCTTTAGATCTATATTCTTGAAGTCTTACCTCAAAATTCGAGAACTGCTGTGAGTATGTTAAGAACGCTAAGGGTTTGTGTTTACAGTGTGGCCATATTAAGTCTAACATATCTTGTCTTAAGAAACAAAAACTACACAGTATCATGTCAAATTTATCCACGAATTCCTTACTTAGTTGTACTCTCCCATACTGTTGTTGGTTAGGGTTTAACCTGTTAAATTCTTGTAATAGTTCCTGATCTGTCTCCTTAGTAATACTAGGTCTCCAGGACTTGCTAGTGAGTTGTTCACTAGTATCCTTATATTTTCCAGTAGAGAACCAATCTATACCCATCTCTGTGAAGAGACTTAGATCATTATATTCTAAAGTCTCATGATATCCTGATATGTATAGTAATTTCATTTTAATTCTTTTGCAGGTACTCCAATAAAAGTTCTTCCAGTTTCCTCTATATCCTTAACTACTACTGTACCCGCACCTATAGTAGTGTCATCTGCTATAGACACCCCATCTCTTATAACTGCACCTGCACCTATGTAACACCTCTTACCTATAGACACGTTTCCACAAACTATCGCTCCAGGCGACACAATTGAAAAGTCATCTATCTTAGCATCATGACAAACAGTGCAAGCTGTATTTAAATGTACATGCTTTCCTAAGGATACGTTTGTAGTTAAGTTAACATTATTTGCAATATACAAACCCTGCTCTGGTTTAAATACCCAGCCATTTATAGATTCTTCTGCTTGAGCTAAATTACTTACAATGTTTACAAAGTTAACTCTATGTTCTTTTTTATATTTTTTATAAATTTTTTCTTTAATTTTGGGACTACCTATACCTATGCCTAAGTATACTTTCCTATTTTGTGAAGCGTTTAGTGGAAATTTTTCAATTAATTCTTCTATTAACTCCTCTTCAAGTATGTATTTTTTATCTTGAAATCCTTTATTAAATGTTGCTAATTCATTTTCTAATATGAATCCAAAATACTCATATAAGGTTGAGTTTTGTATATTTCCTAAACTATTTCTGGAGGTTTGTAGCATTTCTCTAGCATGTCCATTGCTTCCTAGTATTAAGTATGGTCTACAGTTGGTTTTGCATCTATCTTTATACGTATTTAGTAATTCTTGTATATTGCTTGACATCTCAACTCCTATTAAGTATATACATCTAGTATAACAACCAGTATACCATAGTACGGTATTGAAGTCTACCAGTGATGGTAGATTAAATGTACTATATTCTAGATGTTATATAACAAATTGGAGGTATTCATAATGCCAAGTAAACAAGCAATGTTGGACTTAGGTAGTACATCAGCTATCATAGAGTATGCAAACTCTAATTTAGGTGTAAGAAAGAAAATAAAAAATTTCGAACAACTAAATGGAGTCTCAGTCAAAATTACTTTTTGTATGAGTTCAGATGAGTCGGAGCTTTTTCAAGGTGTGGGAAGTTCTAAGCTGGAAGCTACTGCTATAGCTGTTAGTACGAAATTTCCTGCTTAAGTTTTAACTACTTAATTAGGTCTAGAGGCTAAATCTAAACTGATTTGGCCTTTTTTATTACCCTCTCTACTTCCAGCTCTAGGATCTTTACATAATCAAACAAATTGATTTGTAACATATCTACTCCACTTTCTGATTTGTAGGTATGTACTGTCTCTAATTTCTTAATATGTTGAGCGAGATCATTCTCTATAATAGTCCTTACTGATAGAGATATATAAAGATCTTCACCAGTTGGTGTCTTAAGATCTATCTTATCAAACACAGTACTAGCCAAAGCAAGTACGAAGACGGCTAAGAATAGTAATAACATCTGGATTATTACCTTTTAGCTAAGTCTTCAATTTCTAGATTCAACTGTCTAAATTTTTGTACTATTACCTGAAGTAGGTCTTCCAGGGGTATTTCCACGAATTTCTCTCCACTAGTAGTATCTACAAGTATTTTAAACTTAGTTAGGTCTTTTATTAGAGCACTAAAACCTGCTTCTTCAATTTCTACTAAACTAAGTGTAATAGGTGTAGCTGTAGTTAATACTTCTGCAATGCTTTTTTGTTTCTTCTCTTCTCTTAACTTTCTTCCAAGAAAAAACCCAAGTCCTGCTGCTACTATTGTTGTTAATATTGGTACTAACATTTCATTGCTCCTTTAAATAAATTTAATATTGTAAGTATACACGAATGACCCACAGAAATCAAATGCTATTTTAAATCTTTCCTATGAGTAGGTTTTTTAATAGTTATACTCTTCCTACCTCTAACTTTTACAGGTATTTTCTCTCCACCTTCTTTCCTGTAGAAGCGTACTTTTAAAGGTGCGCTCTTATTAAGTTCTTTCCCAGATCTGTTAATTCTAAAATGAATTCTTCCAAATTCAAAGCCAGGTAACATATTTGCTCTAGCTGAGTTTCTAATATCTATTTTTAGAACCTTCTTACCTTTTCCCACAATCTCTACAAATAGATCTTCTGACTTAAAGTTATCAGCAGAAACTACTACAACTGGAAGGTTACTATGATCTGCTTTAGGTTTCCAGAGGAAGGTATCTACTGTACCCTTTTTCTTAGTTTTCTTTGGTTCTATTCTAGACTGTTCTATTTCTTCTTCTTTAGGTTCCTTTACCTCTAGTTCACCTTCTTCTTTAACTTCCATAGGTGGTGGACTGGGAGCTGATGGCTCTGAGGGAGTATAGGTACCACCTGATTCAGACTCTTCCCTCTTAAATCCTAATAATTTTAAAATAAACTCAATAAACTTTTTCATGATAGTGCTCCAATAGTTAAAACATATAACCAAGTCAAAATTACATAAGTATATATTAGTAAACAAATGTTTATAACATACCGAAATAACTTTGTAGGCTCTTCTTTTAATGTTAAATATATAAATAATACGAAGATACAGGCTATTAGCTTGGTAAAAAATAGAATCAAAGCCTCACTAGAATTGTTTTCTAGCAACCAAAGTAATATCGGATTACCTTCAACATATATACTATCAGCCCTCTGTATACCAATATAGGTAAACAAGCCATCCAATGGCTGAAATAAAAGCAGTAATATTAATTTAAATCTAACTGTTGTCACGCTTATTTCTCCGTTTCTTCGCTTCCTTTTTAATCTTCTTGATTTCTTGTTTATCAGTTACTGTTTTAGTCTCACCAGTAACTTCAACTTTTTTATTCTTCTTTTTCTTTGACTTGTAGTCAGTTTCATAGAACCCACTTCCAGTAAACTTAGCTGAAAATGTAGACATTTGAACCTCCAGTGGGGCACCGCATTTATCACAAGTCTCTAATTGAGTATCTGTAGACCTAATATGCAAATGTTCGAATCCAAAGAAATTTGAACAATTTTCATTTATACATTTATATTCTTTAATCGGCACAGTTTATACTCCTAACAACAGTATACTAAATTTTTTAGGTTTAGTCTACCTTACCATCCACTTTTATCCATCCCTTTAAGTAGTACTCAATATATCCTTTCTTTTCCATACAACCTGCTACGCATTCTTTGAACTTAACAGAGAATCCATCACCTCTTACAGGCATATCACAGGATTTCATACACTCCAGTTCAAGATACTGAGGTCTGCTTTTCATAGTGGCATTTAATGCCACTAAGCTCTTTCCAGCAGCTAGACCTACTAGACCTAGTACACTAAACATAATTAAAACAGACAGTAACTTTTTGATTTTACTAATCATTATTAAATACTCCCTAGTAAAAGGGTTCTTCATCATCGTCGTCTTCAGGTGCGAAGACTATTTCACGTATCTTAGCTACTTCTTCACTATATGCCCAGTTAATTATCCTCCTGGAAATAACTGAAAATACATACCAAAGAAACAATCCCACAAACATGTTAGATTCTGGAATGTACTTATTCGTAAAACCTATAGCCATGGCTAACCCTATAATTACGCTAAGAAGTGCATATCTAAGCCCCTTCATTGAAGCTTTTGCTTTTTCTTCTCTTGTTGGCATATTAGTAATTCCTTTAAATGATTCTTATAAATATATTATCGTTATTATTTCATATAATTTTAGCATTTTTTATGTTTATAACTAAGCTCTTCCCTTAAACAAGTAAAAGGTCTTAGTTGCCACTTGATTTAAAGGCTCCACGTCTGGTGCATCAATAGTCCAACCCACTGTAATCTTTATATTTCTGGACTTAATTCTATGAATTAAATCATCTCTTATATAGGCTTGACCGTCAGTAAGAATAACAGCTGAAGTATAATTATTCTTAAGGATGTCCTCCATTACTGGGTCAAAGTCAGTCCCACCACTTGATTCGTAAATCCCCTTTGCAAAATCTGCAACTCTACAAGGATTTACGTAGTTAGAGAAACAGTTTACATACTCACCTATGATGTTTTTGAGCCTGGATACTACTGGCTGTACATAAGGTATAACCATACTCTGAGAACCACTAACATCTACATAGCAAGGTACCCTTACTTTGGAACCTGTTTGTATTCGTTGATAAAATATAGGTAGTTTACCTACCGCAAACATAGCTGCAGCCCTCCTATCCTGGAAATTAGGGACTGGACTTCTAGTGGGGTATTTAGGATTTAGATCTTCTATAGCTTCATGAATTCTAGCACTGGGACTTTTTTCATAGAATCTATTTAACTGTTTCTTGAGTCGTTTTGCGTAGGCTATTTTATCTAAGCAAGTTCTTACTTGTTTTTTCCTTACATTAGTTCCCTTTCCTGGTTTTTTCCCATTATGCTTTTCCTCATTACTATCAGCGTCCTCTTCTTCACCGGAACTTTTTCCCTTTTCTTCATCGTCATCTAACCAGTCAGACATTTGGTTGGCCATATGTTCAGTGAGATCTGACAGGTCATCACTTGGATCATCCATCCTACTACTGTCCTCGAACAGATCTTCATGATTACCAACTAACCTTTCTTTCATCTCGTCGATTTTATCTTGATTCTTTTTAAACCAGGGCATTAAACCATCAATTAGATCCTCATTAGTTATTCCCTCTACTGAATATAGCTCCCTATGAAGTTCTTTATAGACTTCTTCCTCTGGCTCACCGTCTGGACGAAGCATACAGTCAGGCATTTCAGTTTGGGAGTATAGCTTTTTTGGAATATCCAAATACTTTTCATCTTTTAAGGAGTGATAAACCGTAGCATTTACTTGTGCATCAACTACAATGTGTCCTGCCCTCTGTCCTAATTTTTTATCCTTAAAGAGTTCAAGAATATCACAGGCAAAATGATCTAATACAAGGTGTGTAAGTTCGTGAGATAAAACCCAGACACAATCCTCTATCCTATCCATTTTAGTAGACATAAACTGCTTACCAAAAATTAAGGTATAGGGTTTAGTATTCATAACAGCAGCAGTCATCCCTTTACTGTCAGAGTAAACAACCTTACCAAGACTCATCACTTTACGAAGAGTATTCTTATCATGATGTACCGGATAATTGTTAATTATAGTTTCTAGAAAGTCTTCCGCTTCCCTCGGAAGTTTGTAAGTTACCACTTCATCCTTTTTCTTCTTAGTTTCTTTACCAACCTTGTCTGCAGACATTCTAACCTCTACTATTTACAGTTATTTTAATCTTTTGAAATGCCCGAATTGATGTAGACATCTTTTTTAGTATGTGAAAATAATCTTGAAGACCTTTAATATGTACTAATTCTTCAGCACTTATCGAAACTGCCAGGCAAGCATATCCCCCAACTCCTAGGTTTCCAAGGGTCTGGTCAAATAGGCCCATTGCTTCAGGATCAATGTCTCTTTCTATGAAGTCGGGTCTAGTGTAATCCGTAGGAAAACTTCCTGAATTTTTATTAGCATACTCTACAACTTTATCCATCTCAAGATATGCTTCAGTAGTAAGTAGGCTTTTATATATTTTTTCAAGTCTGGCATACTCGTTTTTCTTTATCACAGGCTTTGAGGTATCAGAATCCTCACTTTTCGCCAAGCCTATAGATGCAGCAATGGCAAACAGATAGTAGTTAATTGGATCAAGTTTTTTACTAGGCCATTCTTGGTTAATAATTTTTGATAGTTGCTCGGTACTTTCTCCATCCTCAGCTGCTTTCTTAATTACCTTTAGAGGGCCTTCTAAACCATCGTAGTTATTAGGTGCTTTAATCCGCTCTTCAGAATCCATGTTGAGGATATCCCTAGAGAGATCATGGGCTTGCTTTAAAGCTACTGTATTTACAGAAGCCTGCCAAAGTACATTTGGAAAACTCTTGATAAGTGCTTCTAGAGCAGAATTTTCCAAGCTAGCTGTATCATAGTATACTTTATTTAAAGCATGGTTAGCAATAATATTTGTTAAGATGAACTGTGCCCTTCTTCCTTCTAATTTTAGACCTCCTTCTCCCCTAGATTCTGCTGCAATCTTACTGTCTACCATACAAATATAGTTAGCTACTTTATCAGTAATAGTTGCCTTGTATTCTTCATAAAAATCCCTGGCTCTTTTTAGAAACTCTGTATGTAAGCTTACTAGTTCAGGTGTTGGTGACCAGTGAACTTGATTTTTACATGCGGTCATAATATTGATCTTGTCTTTTGCCGGAAGGTCACTAAATTTAGGCATTTGAATTAACAGCATAATTCTCTCACCTAGTGCCTTGTCTAGTGGTTGTGTACCTTCATACTGATCTCCACCCTCACCAGCTACTGGATTCATCGCTGCAAATAGATACTTACACTGAGTATCATGTCCATCTACTCTTCTACTAGCGAGAAGGGAGAGCCATTTTTCTTGATTCTCATAGGAAGCTCTGTTGATTTCATCAATTAGTAGAGTTTGCATTGTAGTTACAGATTTAGGCATCGGATAAATCTTCATCTGACCAGTTTCTAAGTTGGGAATAGGACATCCTATGAAATCTTCATACCTAGCCTTATCTGCTGAGAAGATACCAACTGGGCCTCCCCCTTCAGTCAGAGCATTTAGTTTGCCTAGGCGATCAATAAGAGTTGTCTTACCTGATCCTGAAGAACCCTCAAGAGCAATGGCTCCATAGACATCATTAACTACTAGGAATGGGATATGACAAAGCTTAAACTCGTCTTCTAATCCATGAAGTCCAATTGTAGATGCTCTATATTTCGTTAAATCTAAACTCATCTTTCTAGTTCCTTAAATTTTTAAATTATGTAAAACTAAAGTTTATTTGTCTGTAAGTTTATTATCGGCAATTGTGCCCAGAACTTTAGTTATTTTTTCGATTGGTTCCATTTTTTCTTTTAGGAAGTTGAAAAGACTACGTATTTCTGAAGGATCCATTTCATATTGTACTAGAGACCCGTCGGCTCCTATAAGCTCAATAACAAGTGACCTATCATCAGTCCAGGTGAACATTACCTCGTGATCGTCTAAGTCCATAGGCTCATTACTCATTATCCAGTGAACTCCTTTAGGAAAATGCGTAAACAATCCGCAGTCATACGTACATCTGCTAATGCAGTGTGTGCTTGATCTGTGGGGATTCCCAAACATTCTGCTATTGTAGTTAACTTATAATTAGCCACAGTACCTGTATTAGGAAGTGAAAAATAAATTAATGAGTAGGCAATTAATTCGAGTATGTGATTAGTTCTAAATTGAAAATCCACACCACTTCGCATAGCGAGAGAGTTAATCATGTCAATATCAAAACGAACGTTCTGTCCACAAGGTAGAAATTTTTGTGGTGAGCTATGACCAAATTGTAGCCAATTAACCCAGTCCTTTAAAGCCTCCTTTGCTGTGGGAGCGTTCTTTAGGGCTTCTCGTCTCTCGCCTTTATTGAATCCATTAACACTTAAAGCCTTTGGATGGCATAAATTTAAATACTCTTCTAAAGTCTGACCGTTGTCTGGTCCGACATAGGTGTGAAAATAATCAATCTCTTTTAAGGTTATTGGACTTAGAACGACAGCTGCTATTTCTAAAACGGGGGCTGCAGGGTTAGCAACCGTACCTTCAATCTTTGTCCCTTTTTCTATTTTTGATGCTAGATTCAGGTTCCAATTAACTTCTACATCTGAATTTAACCCCCCCGTTTCAGTATCGAATACCACTATTGGATGCGTGAAATTTGTTCTTAGTTTTCTTTTCTTAACCATCTATCATCTCCATTATACACTGATTAAAGCTAGTATACTTACAAAAAGCAATTAAGTCAACTATTTTCAAATAGCTAATGAATAGGTCTCACCAAAAAATACTAAACTAAAGTTTTCAATTTCTAAATTAGCTATTAAAACCAGCTCAATAGCCTCAAATATACTTTGCTTTTCAGGATCTATCTCAAGCCAATCATTAAACAGTTCTGGACAGCTCACCAAGTAGGCTCCCTCCCTTCGAGCTTCGGATATGAATACGGAATATGCTTTAAACATGATCCAATGATAGCACTAAATCAGTCCCCTGTCTACTGCTATCAAGGAGAAACTTGTAAACCTACCCCGGACAATGTAGAATCCACAAAAGGACCATAGAAGGCAAATATGAGCGAATTTAAGAAAACCAAGCATGAACGCTCAATACAAAATACGAAATATTATTAAAATTAGTATAAAATCGGGATAAGTTACTCTAAATGATGAATATCTTTATAACCTACCTAAAATCAAGTACTTAGTATGGGTCCAGTAAAAAATCGAAAGCTATATAAAACATATTAGTATTATTTATTTATATTTAATATTATTTAATATAAAATAAGTGTGAATTCCTAATGATATTAAATACTTATAGATTTTATAGGTATAACTAGTTAAATTAATTAGGTAAATCTCAACTAATCCATGTACTATATACAATACAGGGGAACAATCTATGTCAAATAAAAAATCTTACATAATTTCAGATGAAATCTTAGTAGAATTTTCAATTTCAGCAAGAATTAACCTAGGTGATTTAGAAATATTTCCTGAAGGCATGTCAGATAATCAAATTAAATCTGAACTAATAAAAGCTTTCCATAAAATTTTAAGTCACTCCGAGTCGATTGATGTTTCTTCCTACGGAGTAAAAATTCATAAAAATACTGCCTCAACTCGCAGTATCCCACTTCAAGCAGATGACGAAGAAATAAAATAAAATTATTCACTTAAGAACACTTGACAAGTAGCTCTAGAAAGGTTATTCTAATAACATACACGGGGGCAGGAAAGACTACTTAATTCCTCATCATCTATCAGCTCCTATTAATTCCAAGTGTGTTAGCACTGTGTCCGTGTATTTCTTTTGATGAGGGAAATAAATATGACAGAAAAAATTTATCAAATTGGCAAATGGCGAGATACTAGAGCTTGTATTGAATGCAATCATCACTTAACCTATAATGAAATCTACCATGCTCAGGAAGTCTGCAGATATTGTGGATGTATTTCAAAATTTGTGGGTGATAAGGTATTCCACTCATCTAAGAGGTTTATAAGAACTGAACCCTTATGGAAATTCTGGAAATGGAATAACATGGGATACTGGCAAGTTAAATCTAGACTAGACGAAAATTGGGATAGAGATATTGTAAAAATTACTAAGTATGGAAAATTCTTATGAAAGAAGTGCCAAAAGATGCAATTAAGGTAGGATGTTGGCAATTAGTTTCATGCTGCATAGAATGTGATACTATTCTAACTGATCATGAAGAGTTTTACTCTATAGGCATGTGTCCATACTGTGGATTCAAACATCCAAGTGCAGCAACTACTGTATATTGCAGTGAAAAATCTAGAAGATGGATAACTACTAAAGAATATACCTGGTGGAGATTTAAACCATCTGAAGGATACTGGCAATATAGAAAATGAACAGTCGTATCAGACTACCAAACCCTAAAGGTAGAATATTTGCTATTGGAGATATTCATGGCCAATTTATAGAGTTAAGTATTTTATTAGATCATGTAGTTAATACAGAAAAGTTTAAAGTAGGTGAAGATTTACTGGTTTTTCTGGGTGATTATATTGATAGAGGTCCTAGTTCTTCTAATGTAATAGATATATTATTAAAGGTAAAGAAAGAATTAGGTAGTTCTGCTTATTTTTTAAAAGGTAATCATGAGTCAATGGCACTTGGGTTTTTAGGATACCCTGGAGAAACTTTCGGTCAATGGCATATGGTAAATGGTGGAGACATGTTCTATAAGAGTTATGGACTTCAAGGCAAAGTTGGAATGTGTTACCACACTGGTGAGAGTATTATGCATCTAGATTCACCAAAAACTATGCGTAAGAAATTTCCTATAGATCATTTAAAATTTTTAAATAGTCTAAATCTAATGTTAGAGACTGATGATTATATTTTTGTACATGCTGGTCTTATGCCAGGTGTAAAAGTTGAAGATCAAGCTTCTGAGGATTTATTATGGATAAGGAATAGTTTTTTAATATCTGATTTAGATTTTGGAAAAACGGTGATTCATGGACATACCTCTTACAACAAACCTCGTTTTATAAAGTCGAGGACAGGTACTCCTAAGTATGATCGAATTGGCATTGATACTAAAAGTTTTCGGCCTAAAGGCTCTATTACGTGTCTGGAACTACCCAGTTTAACTCAATATTCTATTAAAAATCAAATGTATAGGTCTTGTAAAAAGGTTCATAAAATTTTACATGTTGACTAAAGAAGCAAATTAAATTATACTATATAACAATTAATATGTTAGGACAAAGACTACTAGAAAAGTTCAATGATTATGATCTTAATGAGGTTGAATCCACTTTTGATAACATTGTTTCACTTTGTGCTGATCTTGATAGATTAGAAGGGAGAAGAAAATTTAAAAATTTCGAAGACAGCATGTCTGGTAAGGTGCGAAAGTTACCTACTAAAGAGAAATTGGAAATCAAACGTAAGTGGATAGAACTATTTAAAGTAGCTGAAGATATAGATTTTCTTTTTATTGAAGATTATTAAAATATGAAAGAAACTAAAACAACAACTATTGTACAAAGATGTCCAAAATATGATAAGGACTATACGAATGGGTTTATAGTTCAATGGGCAGATAGTAAGTATCTGGTATTAGATGCTGAAGGTAACCAAGTGGAAGCTGGCACTATGCTTATTATACGAGATAGAATCGAGTTCCTCTCACAACTCTCAGAAGAGCAACTACTTGAATTAACTAAACAAGTTAAAGATGCAGTAAATCACGAATTATCAAAACGTCCCAAATAAAACATTTGTGTACTATATGAATACTGAATATTGAACTTCTGAAACTGTAAATGCAGTGTAAGAAGTGATTCTATATATAGAAAATTTTAGGAGTACATAATTATGGCAGGTAATCAAGATTACAAAGGTGTTAGACCTGAATCAACTGTAAGAAAGATTAAAGGCGTTGTACAAGCTGAAGGTGGAATACAAAGTAAGGCTACGGGGTTAATTCTAGTAGCAGCTACTGCAGATCTTCCAGATCCAGCTAAGCTTCCTGAGGGAAGTACGGTCTTTGATTCAACTGAGAGTAAGATGAAAATTGTTGTCGCTGGTGCTTATATATCAAGTGCAGTATACAGCTAAGAATATGATAGGTACCCTCTTTAATTAGAGGGTACTTTTAAGGTAGGTAACAACTAATGGAGTTAAAATGTCCATATTGCGATAATGACTTAGACCTTTTACCTAGTACTCATCCAGAGTATAAAAGTACGTTGTTAACATATGATGGTACACGAAAGTGGTTTGTATGCAACACCTGCGAAGGTGTCTGGTGCCTTGATAAGATAACCAAGAGTTGGAAAATTTCACCAGAAACATATACAAGATTTGTAGAAGAAGGCAAAATCCCTGATAGGCTAGAGTCTGAATAAATGAAAGAAGATGCTTGTAAAGTAGAAATTGCAGTTTCAAATGAATTAGAGGAATTCCAGCCCAGTTTAAAATTATTAGGTTCAAAAGAGTTAGAATCTGAAATTATTTCAGATCTTGATGAATTAATTAGAACATCCGAAGAAAGAGGATTAAGGCCACTCTATTTAGTTATTGGAAGATTGTTCCTAAGTGTGGGAATAGCTAAAGCACTTCAAGAAGATTTGGGAATAAGTACTTGGGAGAAAGAACTAGATCTTTATTCGACTCAAATTTCAGATGCATTTTACTTAAAAAAGAGACAAGTACTAGATATTACTGAAGAAAAAAATGGTTCAAAAGATACCACTATTGGATTAAAATTATTTTTTGATCCAGATGAGGAATATATGGCTCTAAAGGCAATTAATCCCGGACAGAAAGCTGTCATACATGAGAAATCTACTGGAGACGGACATGCAGTTATCTCCTTAGATATTAAGCCAGAAAGTATTCTAACAAAGTTCCGAAATATAAAATTATTGCAATAGTCAAGTTGATTTAACTTTAGAATTCAGGTATACTAACTTTAGTTTTACTAATTGGAGCTAGCATGTCAGAATTTGAGTTGGATTTAGATCTTAAATATCGCCCAGACAATTTAGGAGATATTTCAGGCCAAGAAAGTGTCACTAAAGTAATAAAGCAATATTTAAAGGAAAATGTACTTCCTAAGAGTATCTTACTGTATGGACCTCCAGGAACAGGGAAAACGACCTTAGGTAGGATTATAGGTAAAGTGTTAAATGAACATCCCTGCGGAACAATTGAGAAGGATTCTGCTAGTGACGGTAAAATAGATAATATTCGTGCATTAAAACTGGAGATAGTACATCATCCGATAGAAGGTGATTGTAAAACTTACATTTTTGATGAAGCCCATAGAATCAGTGCAGCTGGATTTGACTCACTTTTAAAAACCATAGAGGAACCTCCACCAGGAGTTAGGTTCATCTTCATTACTACTGAGAAAGAGAAGATACCTAGCACTGTTCAGTCAAGATGTGAATTACATAGATTTAACCGAATACCTAATAGTATAATTGATATTAGGTTAAAAGAGATACTAAAATTAGAGAAAAAGAAACTACCTCAAGCTTTAATTGATTTGGCTGTAGAATCTGGAGAAGGATCTATGCGGGGGGCTATCGTGGCTCTCCAGAAGATTTTAACCTTACATGCAAATGACGAAACTGAATTAGACATCACAAAGACTTTAGGAGTAGTAAGTTCAAAGAACTTATCAAGCCTCATGTACGCATATTTATTTCAAGACTTTTTCGAAATGAGAAAACAATCTAAGGTATTTAGTCCAGAAATTGTAGATCCAGTACAAGGTATTCATAGGTTGCAACAGTTTACTGCAGATTTAAGACTTGGGTTTGCAGCTAAAGACTTAGTTCCCGAACTAAAGAGTAACATTGACGATTTACTCGGAAAAATATGGGCCAAGTTCCCGGAATGTAATATGAGTGATAAAGCCTTTCAAGCTTTCATAGGAAACAGGGTTCACAAACTTTGGGAAAAATCCTTAGATATAGAACTTAAACTTAAAAAAACTAGTAACAAGTCTGCAGTAGTGGACATGATACCAGTGGAATTAGCTAGGTTGTGGAAGGATGCTTAAAAAAGTTTTTATATCTGAGTCATTGGATAGTTCATTGTTTGAAGTAAGGAATGACTTTGAAAATATTAAATTACAGTACTGCTCAGATTTGTCTTTTGAGCAATTTGTCTTAATGCATCAGCCTAACTTACTTAACACCTCAGGAGTTACAGGTTTTGTTGGGGTAGATAAGTTTGATGCAGTTAAATTATTATCAATACTAGAAGCACCTTTTCAGACTGAAGTTATTTGGGTAGTAGGGAAATTAGATAAACGAAAGAAGCTCTATAAAAGATTAAAAAGGTTATCAAATCTTGAGGAATGTGTAGATTTATCTGTAAAGAAGTCTAAAAAGGCGTTCTTAAAGAAATTATTTAAGGAATTTAATATATCGGTTAAACACCTAGATTTTTTTACAATGGTTTCATCCGATAATAAACAGAGTGTACATAATGAACTGAGAAGATTCAGTACAGCTTTAGAAGTAATGTCCGAAGAAGAGGCTTTGGGATCTGTATCTATTTATAAAGCAAATTTTGATGTATTGGATTTCATAACATCCCTATTTGAAGGCAGAGAAGATTGTTATTTATTTGCAAAGAAAATAGAGACTGTACCGATACAAGTACTAAGGGCTACACTAATAAAGCGATTAAACTCTTACATAGCCCTATCATTAGGTAGCTTAGACCAGGCAAAAATACACTGGGACAGGAATGGGTATTTCATATCTCAAGATAGAGCTGTAGCTAATAGATATGGTTTCCAAAATTTATTAGATATAACTGACTACATCGACAAAGTTTTTTCTAATTTTTTAGATTCCGATAATTCTTTTCTGCGTTTAACTAAATTAATATACTTTATACAAGAGAGAAGACTATGAGTATAGACCTGAAAAATTATTATTGCGATAAATGTAAAAGCAAAGACCTATATTCGGAAGAGATAGAAGAACCATACAGGCCCAGATTACTAGGTGAAGAAAACAAAATCAAATTCCCAAATCTTAAATACTATAGGTGTACATGTAATAAGTGCGGGTATTTTATAGAATACAGGTGTTAGTATATGAAAGTTATTGTAGCAGGTGGACGAGATTTTGATGATGCTAGGTTATTATTTGCAGCGTTAAATGACATATCAAAGGAGATCAAAATATCAGAGATAGTATCAGGAGCAGCTAAGGGAGCTGATAGTTTAGGAGAATGTTGGGCAAATTTAAGTAAAATACAGATAACAAATTTTGAACCGGACTGGAAAACATACGGAACGTCAGCTGGACCTATTAGAAATAAATCAATGGCAGACTATGGAGACATGTTACTATTGTTTTGGGATGGAAAAAGTCCTGGAAGTAGATCCATGCTAAGTGCTATGACAAAATTAGATAAGCCAGTTAAGTTGTTTAGGTACTAAATTATATTTAATGCAACTATAGAGATTTTAGTTTAATTATTCAGTTATATTGAAAATTAGACAATTGTACTATATTTAAAGTGATTTACTATAGTTGCCTAATTAATTGTACATCATTACCTATAGGTAGTTATACTTATAGAAACTGTTATAACATTTGTAATAGACTTGGACTGTAGTTTTATAAAGGGAAATCTCATGATACAGGCATTCTTTAAAGTAATAGAAGGGCAGTTGTATATTGCTCCAAATGAGGTAAAAAGTAGTTCATATACTTTAGCAATAGCTGACCACAGCTCCTATACCTATCCGATAGAAGGTTGGTATTATTTTACATCAAAAGAAGAAGCTATTGTGTTTTTTGGTGATTTAATATACGAGCTAGAAGACCCTGAAGAACTATTAGACTCACCAGATTAAGTAGCACTATAATCTATTTGTTAACTACCTAACATATAAGTATTTTTTTCTTAGTATACTATATACTGTATATGCGTATAGACTTAAATAAGTTAGTTCAACAAATTCAACAATTAGGAATCGATTCAGGCCCACTTACAGAGTTTCAGAGTGCTGTTTTAGGTGGATATGTATTAGAAGCTGACTACATACAAATATTAAATACACTGAAAAATCAATTACTTAAAACATATTCAGTAAGACAGAAACCCATGTCAGTTCAATTACTATTAGATAGGGTTAAGAATAAGTTGGATATAGATTTAAAAAATGTCCAGATTCAGGAGATTAATATACATAGAAGTAACTCAGATTTAAGAGGCATCAAAGATATAGTATCTGAACAGTCAAAACAATCTCAGGATTTAAATCTAGAAATTCTGAATGAATTAAGGAGTATGAAAGAAGAGGTTAAAGAGTTAAAATCTAAGAATACCACTGTAGTAATAAATAAGGACACACAAGAGTCATATCCAATTGATAATATTAATAATAAGTCTGATGGAGTGTTTGTCAATCCAATAGACGAAACTAGGGTGAGTAATCTGAAGCCTAAGATTAAGATTGAGTCTAAGAAAGGATCTTCAGATATTAAGGATAGGATTAAAAGGCTGAAGGCATTAAAAAATGACCAATAGAAAACTTACTGATATAGAGAAAATTCTGTTAGACATCTTAGCTGATGAGGGTATACCTTATGTTAGGGAATATAGACTTGGAACTTATAATGTTGATGCTTACCTTCCAAGTTATAAATTAAGTATTCAAGCAGATGGAAATTACTTTCATTCATACTGTTTTAAATGTAAGATTCAAAAAAAACCTACAGATAGACAGCTACTTAGGATAAAGAAAGACATAGCTTGTATTGCATACCATAAAAGATATAACTTAAGTATACTTAGATTTTGTAGCTGTGAGTTAAAAGACAATGCCAAAAGTGTAAAAAATACTATATTAAAGGCGATATCAGAAATAAACAAGGGTAACTTAGTTTACAGGAAAAGGAGACTTATTGAAGATGGAAAAGGAAAATAAACCTATGGAAGCTAAAAAGTATTTACCAGGGAGAGGGCTAGACGTTGGGACAGGTTTCCTAGTGGAGAGTAGAATGTTAGAATCTGGGGATGTAGAGACAAAATCAGTAAGGGATTCCTTTCTAGAACTTCAACCTAGAGGTGACTTAGTTTTTAAAATGATGAAAAAAGGTTTAGATAAATCAGGTGTAAGTTATATCCAAGAAGATAAGAAACTCCATATCTTAGGAAATGATTCTTTAAATGTAGCTATAGAGAAACAAATGACTGTAAGAAGGCCAATGCATAAAGGTGTAATTTCTCCGAGAGAGGCTCAGGCACTTCCACTCTTCAAAATATTATTAAAAGAGTTACTAGGAGAACCTGTTGTACCAAACGAGTTAGTAGTATATAGTGTACCAGCTTCACCTGAGGACGCTCCATTTGATATTGAGTATCATAAGAATGTAATCGAAAGAGTACTAGCAGATTTAGGTTTTATAGGAAAGGCTATAAATGAAGCTCAAGCAATTGTATTCTGTGAATTAGAAGAAGAGGACTACACTGGAATAGCAATAAGTTGTGGGTCAGGCATGACAAACGTATGTATAACTAACATGGCTGAAGTTATTACCACCTTCTCAGTAAGTAAAGGAGGCGACTATGTAGATTACTCCGCTGCGACAAGTTTAGGATATGATCCTAAGGACCCAAAAGCAAGTGATATTACTCCCAGTTTAATGACTTACACTAAAGAGAGTGGAATTAGTATTAAGAATCCAGGAAATGAAATGGCTGAAATAGCTATCTCTTCCTATTACAAAGCTTTAATTAAGTATATGGTAGAAAGTATAGTTAATAAAATTGATTCGTTAGAATCTAAGCCTAGGTTTTTAGAGCCAGTTAAAATTGTAGTATCTGGAGGTACCTCCTTAGCTGGAGACTTTCTAGAGGTTTTTAAGGAAGAGTTTGAAAAAATAGAAAGTAAATTACCTTTTAAAGTTAAAGAAGTTTGTCATGCGAGAAGGCCATTGGAGGCAGTTGCTGAGGGAGCATTTATAGCCTTAGCTGCAGAGGATGAATAACTATGAACACTTTTCTAGACTTAATAAAGAATATATTTTTGATCTTTAAAAGGCAGTCAGTTACTGAAGTATCCAAGAATACTAAAAGTCATTCAAATATAAAGATAGTGATTGATCCTGGACACGGGGGTAGGAACGGAAAAAGGGATCCAGGAGCAGTAGGAAAGCTAGAAGGTGAGCTGGTGTACGAAAGAGATACCGTACTTGATATTTCAGAACAACTAGCATATAAATTAGATGAGGCTGGTTATAAGGTAGTTATGACTAGGATTGATAATAATACTTTATCACATTTAAGAGACAAGGTAGCAATTATTAAAAAAGAAAATCCTAATATCTTCATTTCTATTCATGCAAATTCAAATGATGGAACACCAGCCCAAGGTATAGAAACTTTCTTCAATAAATCCAGACCTGAATCAAAAAAGTTAGCTGCATGTATACAAAATAACTTAATACTTGATTTTCCTAAGCATAAAGATCGTGGAATAAAGAATGGTAGTAAGTTTTATGTGCTAAGAAAACACTTAGTACAGGCATGTTGTTTAGTAGAGTGTGAGTTTATTAATCACCCTGATCAGGTAAAGTTCCTGACAGATAAGCATGAGGAGATAGCAGATGCAATCTTCTTTGGTATAAAAGAGTATTTAAATAAGTAGGGAGTATAAAACAATGATAGACTATAAGAAGAAAACAATACCTTCACAGCCCGCAGCACAGGCAGATCCTGATGCGGTAACTAGAAAGGAATTAGGTGGATTTGCTAAAAAGGCAGACTTAGCACCTTTAGCTAAAAGAGAAGAACTGGCTAAGTATGCAACTAAGGAAGAATTAAACGCTGCAAATTTAACTGTAGACCTAAATGGCTTCGCCTTAAAGAAAAACTTGACAGATTTAATATCTAAAGAGTATCTAAGAGCAGTAATAGATAGTTTAGGTTTAGGGCAGTTAGCGACAAAGTGTGAATTAAAAGATCTAGCAAGTAGGCGGGAATTAGAAAAACTAGTTACCGAAGAGCAATTGGCTAAGATAGTTAATCCTAATAAGTTAGCTGAATTCGCAACTAAGAAGGGATTAGAAGGTCGAGTAGCCAGAGAAGAATTAGATAGCTTTCTAAAGACTGAACTTGCTGTACTTAGAAAAAAAGAGAAACAAGAGATAATTGGTCACTTAGAGGTAAAAGGAGCCTTAACAGTAAATGGTAAGGCCCTAAAGACAGAGGATTGTATTGAGAGACCATCAATTAGAGTCATAAATTCTGCACCTGCAGTAGTAGTTAGATCAGATAGAAATGTAATAGTAAACAACTCTTCTAGTGCCCTATTTGGAGTTAAGCTCCCAAAGGGTGAGAAAGGACACGAGTTAGTAATTAAGGATGGAAGTGGAAGTAGTTATTTTGCATCCATAGTTATAGAAGGGTTTAAATTACCTGAAGGTAAGCAGGAAACAGTAGATGGACAGTCTAAAATATTCATAAGGGAAAATTACGGATTTGTTAGACTAGTGTTTAATGGAAAGTCTTGGAATATAGTAGGTAGATAATAACAATAAGCTTACATTGTCATTTATGCTCTGAGGGGTCAAGATTACTTGACTCCTTTTTTTATTACTGATAGTATATAATAATGGGACAAGAGGTAATCACTTTAAAAACCGGAGTAAATATCTACAGTAAGGACGCACTCGAAAAACTGAAAGAAGCTGGAATTCTAGGTAAAGATATAAGAAATAAACTAATTACTCAAGCTGTTGAAGGCAACACCACTGAAGATATAGAGAATTTAGCCGAAGATCTTATTGAAAAGTCGGGTGGAACACCGCTTTTCAAAGGAATGTATGGATACCCATATTGTACGTGTGTATCAAATCGAGAACAGATAGTACATGGATTTCCAAATAATAAGAAACTTAAAAAAGGAGATGTCTTATCCATAGATTTTGGCCTTAGACATAAAAATGGTTATTGCACTGACTCAGCAAGGACTGTTATTATAGGAGAAGACGGAAGATCCAAACACAAAGAACTAGTTAAATTAGCTAAAGAGGCTTTCTACCAGGGATTTGAGAAGTCCATACCTGGAAATACAACATCTGATATAGGACATGCTGTAAATAAAGAAGTAATAAAGCTTAGAAAGGATGAAGATTGGGACTCAGGATCTTCGTTTAAAATATTTGAGTCTTTTCAGGGACATGGTATTGGGTTAGACCTACACGAAGCACCTAACGTACCTAACAAAGGGAAACCCGGCTCTGGACACCCACTAATACCCGGTATGTGCATCTGTATTGAACCAGTAATCATATATAAGTCATCAAAAGTATTGAATATTTCAGTAAAAGGCGTGAGTCAGTTCTATACTTCTGATAGGAAGCCTTCCTCCCACTATGAAAATCAAGTATTTATACTTAATACTGGCCCAGTAATTTTAACTTAATTTTAATATCTGTACTATGTTCTATTTGAACTTACAGACTTTTGGTTTGTTGTAGATAGCAAATCGAGTTTAGATAGAAATGCTCTAGTTAATATTAACTAGGAGGAAAATATATATGATCTTAGTCGGAAAACCCCATAAAGCAGGTGCCACTCAAGAGTTAGATGGAACTGATAAGTCAACTGGCATTCAGTATCTAGCAGAAGAAGATGGAACAGCATTACTTAATGCAATAGACGGACTACCTTTCAACAACCCTGATGGGGCTGCTGGTAGTGTAGCTGGCGTTCCAAGCTTCTTAGGTGGAACACCTAATGGTAGTCCTGTGGCTAGTCGTAACACTTCTGGAAAGGGCGTTATTCATAAGACAGGTGTTTCATCTGCTCCTAAGAGTAATCCATTCCCAGCTCCTGGTGCGTCCCAAACACGCACTAGACCTGTTACAATTGTTGAGTAGTTAGTTAGTTAACTTAACTTAACTTAATGGACGCTTGTAGTCTGAGTCTTCTTTACTGAAGGCTCAGATTTTTTTTCTTTATTTTTTAATGTTTTTATGATACTATATACTAGTATGGAATCTACTATATTAGCATTATTAAAAGAAATAGAAAGTTTGGAAAACGATTTAAACATACTTTTAAAACTGGAGGATCCTGTTACAGATCAACTAGTTGAAAGAACTAGTGAATTGGCAGCTCTATCTGTAGATAGTTTAAGATTAAGACTAGAAGTAGTAAGTTTGCTAATTAAGAAAGCTTATGAAGAAGCTAATAAAACCAAACAGAAAGAAAAAAGAGAACAACTTCGAAGTACTATCTCTGTATTAATTAAGGAGGCTCTTTTTGATCTATTTCTAAAACTCCTACTATCAAACAATTGTAATTTAGCAACTGCTTCTGTTATACTGAAGGAGCAAGTAGGTGGAGTAGATTCGGTTGGAAATCCAACTGGAGGTTTATCTCATAAGTATGTATCTTTAATATTAAAATGTTTAAAAGATGGAAAATAATATAAACTTTGCAGCATATTGGAATGGGAAGGAAGATAATTGGATACTCAGTAAGTGTCCAACTTCGGATGAGGATATTCCTGTAATCGTAACAATAGAGAGACTCGGATCTGGAAAGTCAGTAGGTTATAATGTTAAAAAAGTAGAGAAGAAGTTTAAAAAAGTAAGTAAAGAGTTAAGAGGGTTAACAGCAGCAGCAGAAAAATGGAGTAAATAATGAAACAAATTCAAGTAGTTATGTTAGGACATAAAAGTCAATCAGGTAAAGATACTATATATGACATCATCGGTAAGGAGATGGGATTTAAAAGACTAGCGTTTGCAGATAAACTTAAGTATACGGTGGCAGACCTATATGACTTCTCTGAAGAACAAATGTTTGGAGATGAGAAGGACATTCTAGATCTTAGATATTCTAATAATCGTGATTTAGAGTTTATTGCAGATGTAGTTGGTGAGCTGGATCCTAATCCAGACTACTTACCCTATTTTACACCTAGAAGAGTATTACAATTATTTGGACAGGATCAAAGATCAATAAATCCAACTATTTGGGCAGATTATATATTTAATGTTCGGATACCTTACATGATAGAAGAGGAAGGTATTTCAAGATTTTTAATTACTGACTTTAGGTTTAAGAATGAAGCTATAGTAGCTAAGAAATGGGAATCCTCTAGTGATTTTAACACCTTACAGATGGTCAAAGTAAATAGACCCAATATAAAGTCAAAAACTGCTGCAGGTGATATTAGTGAAAATGATTTAAACGATTTTAAATATTGGACAGATACTATACTAAACGATGGGTCATTAGAAGACCTTGAAGATAGGGCTAAGGAAGTACTTACACAGCACTTACCTACTAATTGTACTATATTTTAAGTAATTGGGAATAGTTATTTAGGAGACACAATTAGTGGCAAATAGAGAGAAGGCACCAACATATACTACAGATAAGTCAGCAGCATCTTGGTATCCAGGCAGAGTAAATAAACCAACCTATCAGAGAAGTAGGGCAAAATTCCCTATGAATTACGATAGAAAAGTAGAATCTAATGTTCCCTTTAAAGATCCGACATTACACAGGGAGTGGGGAGGGAGAGCACCAATTATACCTCTAGGACACGATGAGCTTAGTATTAGACTGGCTAGGCCACTAGACAGTAGCAAGAATAGGTATATCAATCGAGCTTCAGACGGTCTAAAACTAGAGCCAGGATATATAGCAACGTCTAGTGGTATTGAACCTTTAACAGACCCACCGTTTACTATTGGACCACAACAGGGATATCCTCTTGATGTCCCAGGTATTATAAATGATGAATGGGAAAATGATAACAGCGATCCAGCTATTGCTGAGTTTTGGTACACAGAATTTCCAGCTCAACAATTTCAATTCACTCCTAGATACCCGTATATACCTATAAACACTTCAGCTCAATTTAATATAAGATGGCGATCTGATGGGTATATGTCTCCAGTGGAGCCTAACATTCATTATCCAATGGGTGGATATAAATTAAGGAAAACAAAGTACTAAATGTACTATACTTTATATAGAGGTAATTATGGCAGGAAAAACATTTTTTACATTTTATAATAATGAAGTTCAAGCGATATCTGGAACTAATCCAACATTAGTAGAAGAGCCTGAAATCCTTGGAGTTACTACAGTGATAATTGATGGCAAGAGAGAAGAAGTCGTAGCTACTAATGGTGTAGAGCAGTGGGTAGGACCTAAGATACCTGAGGATTATCCAGCAAACGATGCTGAACGTCAGAGAAGAAGAGGTGCTGTCAGAACAAGAAAATAATGGCCAATAGTCAATTTTTGTACTTTATCATAATATATGAGAGTACTATTGGACATATTAAAGACTTGTTTTGTTAGTTTTCTTTTTATTGTATTCTTACAAGCAATTATAACTAATTTTAAATATATTCCTATTACAAATCCAGAGGTCTATCCGAAACTACACTTTACTGGTAGTGAGGATGTTTCCCCATGTTCAAAATATATTAGAGTTAAGGAAGAATATATAAAATCCGTAAACTGCACTTTGGCTTCTGATAAAAAACTATATGACAAGTTTTTGGCAAATCCAGGAAAGTTGCTAAAAATTCCTGAATGTAATATACTTGAATTAAGTTCACCTGATGTATATTCTGGAAAAAGAATTAACTACATTAGGCTTAGACCTTCAGGCGGGCGTGTGTTAGGATTTTATACCTACAAGACAAAGCAAGTATTCATGGTAAGACAGCGGGTAGAAGATCTCAGAATTACCTGGAGACACGAAGTGCAACATTATGTGATGGATATGCTGGATGTAGAAGACGATCACTCTGAACCTGTATGGTCAAAATGTGAGGCCAAATATCATACCTCTTCTCTTATAACAAAGATCTTAGGAAATCCAGATTACAAAAGCTTAGAGGAAAATATATTGACAAAATTTAGTAGAATATTAGATAATTTGATAGGAAGATAAGATGACATTAAAAGAAGCACCCAAGGCTAAAGACACCCCTCTCAGGGCAGAGATGGGCGACAAGAAGTACTTTAAGATGATAGAGAAACAAAATCAGCATTATGATAAATACAAGGCTGGTAGAAGAGATCCCAAAACTGGAATGTACTATCACGAAATAAGTGGTACAGATCCTAATAAATCTATAGTTAGTACTAGTGCTAGTTGTGTGAGTCATACAATAGGTGAAGTGCCGTGTATTAAGTGTGGAGAACTTATTACTGTAGGATCTAATAGTGCCAGAAAGTGTTGTCTTTACTGTGGAGAATTAAATTCTTTTTCATCAGAGTTGAAAGATAGGTTAATAAGTGAATTAGACGATGAGCAATAAAGAAGAAGAGTTAGAGATAGTAGAGCAAGATTCTACAAAAGAAAAGTACACTAAAGTAACTAAGAAACGGTACAAGCAGTACTCTATGCAGAATGCTGAGATCACCTCAGATGATTTGTATCTATATGTACCTGAAAATACTTTAAAATTGGAAGAAAGAAATAGATTTTTAAAATTATGTGATAAACTAATAATAGAGTTAGGTTCGAAGGAACTTACAGAGACAGAGATAAAAGATATAGCGACCCTTTACCGTGATATTATCAGAAGAGATGAAATGTATAAAGTACTTACAGTCTGTGCAGGATCACCTGATAAGACAACGATGAATGACATTGTTAATATTTCAAAACAGGTAGATACTCTTCAAAAAAGTCTGAAAATTACAGCATCATCTAGACAAGAGGAAAGAAAGAATAGAAGAGAAATGACAATGATGGATATGTTAGGAAAATTTAAACAAGAACCTAAATTATTCGCAATGTTTGATAAACAGCAGCAAAAAATATTAGATAAGTATGAAAATAGTGATCACACCGATGTAGATGAGTATATGACTTTACATTCAGCTTTAGAAGTGGTAGAAAGTAAAAAAGATAAAAGTAAAAAAAAGATAAAGGTAAATACACCTTAATGGTTTTAATTCAATCTAGAAGTAATACTTTACCAGACGATATAACAAGATTAATTCATTTTTATAGGCAGAATCCTATAATAGCTGCTAATCATTTATTAGTAAGAGATGGTAGACCTGTGACATTATTACCAGTGCAGGGGAAGATTTTAATGGATTGGTGGCAGAGCAAGTTCAACCAACTTACTGCTTCTAGAGGATTTGGTAAAGCGACTGTTAATGGATCTAAAGTATTAACAGTTAATGGTTGGGTAAAAATTGAAGATATTAAAATCGGTGACCAAGTTATTACTCCTAAAGGCAGCTTAAGTAATGTCATAGGTATATTTCCACAGGGTAAGCAAGACATCTATAAAGTAAACTTCTATGATGGAAGAACCTGTGAGTGTACTAAAGAACACTTATGGACAGTCCGAGGGGTAAATGGATCTGGGCAGTATGAAGTATTAGAAACAGAGGATATTAAAGAGTATATTGGTAGTGGTAAAGCTAAGAGAAATCATAGGTATCCTAGAATACCTGTCGCAGAGAATGTAGTATTAGAAGTGGATAAAGAATTATACATACATCCGTACCTATTGGGGGCTTTAGTTGGAGATGGATGTATGACACATCACGTAGGATTTACTTCAGCTGATGGTTTTATACTAGAGAAAGTATCAAAGGCACTACCTGAAGATTTAGAACTTTCCAAGAGAGGTAAGTATGACTATGTAATAGTTCATAAAAAACTAAGAAATTTAGGCAGAGTTCATATAAACACTCTAAAAGAAGAACTAAAAAGGTTAAATATTTTTGGTAAAAAGTCCCAAGACAAAAGTATACCTGAAGCCTACATGAATCTATCAAGAAAACAAACCATCGAATTAATCCAGGGTTTAATAGATACAGATAGAACAACTGTGAAAGGTGGAAGTATAACCTACACAACGACAAGTAAAGAGTTGGCTACACAAGTGCAAACCTTAATTTGGAAATTGGGTGGAATATGTACAATACAGGCGAGAGTAACTAAGTATACGGATAAGTATGGAGACAAGGTTAAAGGAAGAAAGTCTTATAGATTAGGTATTAGGTATAAAGATAAAAGAGAACTGGTTTCATCACCTAGAAAATTAGAGAGATTTAAAGAAACAGATCAATATTCAGAAAAAAATTTTGGTCTTAGGATAGAATCAATAGAGTTTACGGGAAAGAAAGATTATGCAACCTGCATAAAGATAGATGATCCTGAAGAACTATATGTAACCGATGATTATATCGTTACTCATAATACGTTCCTATGTGCTGTATACTTAGCACTTAAAATGTTATTATATCCAAACTCAAGAATGGGAGTATTCGGTCCTTCCTACAGGCAGTCAAAACTTATTTTTAAAGAGTTTACAAAGTTTGTAGATGATAGTCCTTTATTAGCAGAATGCATTCTTAAAGAGCCAACTGAAGGTAATGATGCTTGTAAGTGTATACTCAAACCACCTGCAACGGGTTATCAGTCTAGTTACTTAAATGCTTTGCCAGTAGGAACAGATGGAGCAAAAATTAGAGGGCTACGTTTTAGTGAGATATTAATTGATGAGTGTGTTCAGCTCCCTGAGGTAATTCTAAGTAGTGTAATTCTACCTATGCTTGCCACATCAGTTGATCCTATGGGTAGGGTAATAGAATTAGAAAAACTTAAGAACGAGTATAAGGAGTCAGGAAAAAATAATATACAGTTAATAGAAAACTTACTCTCCACTGATAATGGATATATCGCGATTACTTCTGGATATTACCAATTTAATTACTGGTGGGCTACTATTCAAAAATTTTGGCAACAGATGAAAGCAGGAAGTAATAAGCACTCCTTAAATTTTGTTCCTTGGAATGATATACCTGAAGGTTTTTTAGAGCAAGACCTAATTGATAATGCAATGAATAACGATCCTTCGCATATGTTCCTTACAGAGTGGTGTGCTGAGTGGATTGCAGACTCAGCAGGTGCATTTCCGATGGCTTTACTTTCTGCATGTAGGGAAGTGGATCTAGTTCCATATTCAGAGAGAGATTTAAATAAACATAAAAACACCAAATACGTATTCGGAATTGACGTGGCTAGGGATAGAGATTCTACAGCAATAGTAATTATGGAGCTAGGGTTCGTATGTAAGGTAGTTCATATAGTAGAAATTCCAGGGGGCACTGCCTCTTTCCAGGATCAGGCAAAAACTATCCTTGATTTAATATTCAAATTCAGTCCTGAGGAAATTTACATGGATTCTGGAGGTGGAGGTAGAACTTTACAGGATCTACTAGCAGATCCAAGTCAATTAGACGTGGGAGATCATCTAAAAACAAAGATTATTGAGAAAGAGTCAAGCCCTTTTATGACAGGAAAGAGAATTCTTACTATGTGTAATTTTGTAAGTGAATTTATAGGTGATGCTAATAATAATACTAAGGCATTATTAGAGCAAGGTTTATTAAAATTACCTCAATCTAATAATCCAATAGAAGTACAAAGCTCACCAGACGCAAAAGGAAGGATAAAAACAATAGATTTAGTTCAGAAGATGATAGATCAAATAGCTTCAATCATCATAACTAGTTCAGGTGTTAAAGAACTTCCAAGGTATGATTTACCTAAAAATGCAAACAGCAGTAATGCAGCGCGAAAATCAAATCTGGACAAGAACACAAAGGATTTATATACAGCCTTCATATTAGCAGGTAAATGTGCGTATGATCGGGGGTTTAAGCCCGGAGAAGATTTAAGTGTACCTACAACAGGTATAATAAGGGAAATAAACGAACAAAGTTTGACATCTGGCCCAGATGTTGGTATGATACAACAAGGTAGACTAGTTTGTACACCTCAGGAGTTCATGCAAGAGCAAAGATCAAGCGGGATTCGTAGAATAAGGAACGGAGGAGTTATAACACAGAAAAGTGGTAGAAAAAAAAGACGACGATAAGAATAAAAAGATAGATAAAGCAGCCATAATTTCAAAAGTTAATAAGTCATTAAAACCTAAAGGTATCCAAATTAGTAAGGTTAGTGACATAAAGGACGGAAAATTATCGGCAGAGTTAAGTATTTCAGAATTTGATGCTGATAGAAATTTTTTTGCAAATAAAGATCAATTAAATAAACTAGTTACAGAGAGACAGGTTAATAGAGGTAGTCTATATCATAAATTAAATTTAAACAAGACAAGAGATAACTTTCTTCGACAGATAGAGATAGCAGGTTTAAGAGATATAGCTAAAGCAGTAGAGAATGGTAAAGGAATAGAAGAAGTAGTGAAGCAGGTCAAACAGACCAACAAAGAAATGGCTTCCCTAGAAATGGCCTCCCTGAATCAAAGATACCGTACACCTCTGAGCAATGAGGAACTAGATCTCAGAGAGAAAACACCTGACGAAGCGAACGCAGTTGAACTATATGAAAGGTCTGAAGTTGAATATTACAGATCTGGAATATATGGATCAGCTATAGACGCACTCACAGACTTCACATCAACAGGGTTCGTAAACGAAATAGCAGATGAGGCTATAAAGGAGTTTTATGATTCTTGGATTTTAGATACTAACTTTTTGAAGACAGTAGACAAGATAATTAATAACCTATTCAAGTATGGTATAGCGTATGTCATGCCAGGAACAGGTAGTTATGAGCCAAATACAGGTGGAATCTCATCATTGCCTGGGAAAATACCCACTAATACTAAGAAAAAACAAAAAGAGAAGGCAACCCTTCTTCGACTATCTAGAGATGTTTATGAAAAAGTAACTGGAAAAAAATGGACCAAACAGGATAAGAAAAGGTATGATGCAGCGATTGCGAGGGAAATAGAGGTGGCAGCTAAAAAAGCATCCGGGAAGATGCCAATAGCTTATACTCTATTAAATCCTAAACATATGAATGTAGAGAGTTCAGGGTTTTTTGGTGGGGCTACTTACACTTACACCTCTAAAGGTTTATCTGGTTTGAAGGAATCAGTAGAGAGACAAAAGAAGAGAGAAATGAGTCCAGAGGAGAAACAGTTAATAGGAATGGTCCCCACCAAAATGAAAGCTTCCGCTATAGGGGGAGATGACTACCTATTCACGGGTGATGAATTAGATGTCATATTTTTTCGTAAGGATGACCATGAAGCTTATGCGAAACCTAGAGGATCCAGGATTTTTGATGCCATCGATTATAAGGACGAACTAGTAGCAGCCGATTTTGCTACCTTAGATGGAATTTTTAACTATATTCTAAAGGTAACTGTAGGGGATAAGGACCACCCAGTTACTGATCTAAAGGTTCTAGAAGATCTAGCAGAAGCCTTTAACACCCCTCAAAAGGCATTCTCTGTAGTATGGAATCATACTTTGGATATTGAGAAAATAACTACCCCCGATATAGGTGCCATCCTTGGAAAGGCCAAGTATGAGCAAGTAGAGATGGACATTCAAGCAGGTTTAGGTATATCTAGAGCCATAATTGACGGCAGCTCTATACAAAATGCAGCAGCAGTACTATCTTCTAAGTCAACTCAAAGTCAGATAGATGTCGTTAGAAGAGCAATAACTGCCTGGATTTATAAGCAATATAAGCTAATAGCAGAACAAAATGGCTTTAATTCTTATCCGGTAGTGAGATGGCAACAATCAGTTATTACAACAGACAGTGATGCAGTTACTAGAGCTTCCATGATGCAAATGATTGATAGAAAACTAGTTTCCAGACATACCACTATGCAAGTCTTGGGATTTGATCCAGAAGCAGAAGTAGAGAAGATGCGAGAAGAGTTAAAGTTGGAAGCAGAGGGTATAGGAATACCTGGGAGTCCTTTTCAACAAACATCTGGAGACCAGGGTAGACCAAAAGGACAACCAACTGGAAACAAGAAACCAGTAGATAATACTAAAACAGTTACAAAAAAAACTAAGGTAGATAGTCCTACTCAACAAAAACAAACCAGAACCAAAGCTTCGGACAATACTAATATAGATGTAGAAGTAGAAGGTTTAATTAGTAATATTAGAGAGTTACCAGAAGGTGAGAAAAAGAGGTTAATCACATTACTAAAATCCAAGAAATAACAATGGGATATGTTTCTGTACTTTATCTATTTAAGAAGAGATTCTAATTTAAACAATAATAGGGAGGATTTATAAAATGAGTGACTTAATAGACACATTATATGCAAAAAGAGAAGCAATGGAGATAATTTTGCTTGGTATTGCTAAAGTTCTTAGCGACTCTATAGAATACATGGCTGGAACACCCACTCTTGAATTTGTATTACAGTGGCAAGCACAGATGAATGCAATGGTGATGGAAGTACAGTTAATAATTAATGAAGAGTATAAAAAGGAACAGCTTTTATATTTAGTTGACGATTTTAAATCAAGTGCATTCTGTGAGCAGGCTATAGAGAAAGCCTCAGTTCAGGCAGGAGTAAAAGTAAGTTGGACAGACCACTTAGGTGCCTGGAAAGGTAAAGTAGTATCCATACATACAGAAGTAGTGAAGAAGACAGTTACTAATTTTCATACCTTTAAGAATGAAAATAGTGAGTTTGAGTTAACAAGAGTAGGTACAGATAGAAACCCAGTACTTTACATAGAAGTAGACTCAGCAGAAAAGGAAGGAGAAGTTGTTGGAACTGCATTAAGATCTGCAGGATCAGTTACTATTACTTCTTAGAAAAATTATAAAACTCTTTGGAGAGGTTAGATATGAGTAAAAAATTATTGTTAGAAGCAATTTTAAACGTACATCAGGAGTTATCTGATAAACGTAAAAAAGAAATTGCTGAAAAATTAGAACTACCCCAGAATAATCAAAAAGACCTCATGTTTATGTCAGCTATTCTAGTCTCTACTGGAGTAAATAAGAATGGTGCAGGTTTCCTAGGATCAGAATTAGTATTAGCCAGGGAATCCATTACACAAAAACCAGTTAACATTTCTCATGAATCTAAAGATGTTATAGGACATATTACGTCATGGATTTTCATGGATCAAGTTGGTAATGTATTAGACGATAAAGAGCTATACGCTAAAGCTACACACTCTGATGAGAAGGAGAGAAAGGAAGCTATAGCCGAGTTAGACAAGATGGAAATGGATATTGGAATTATCTGTGCAGTCTATAGAGCCAACTTCCCAGAAATTTCTGAAGAAATAGAGATGGGCAAGTGGAAAGTATCCATGGAATGTTATTATGATGATTTTGATGTCCAAGTAGATGATGTTATCCTATCCAAGAATGAAGCAGCTGTTTATGATAAGGCTGATTCCACAATAAATAGAGAAGTTAGAGATGTAGCAAAAGGTAAGTGTCTTGGAAACGAAAGGATTGCCAGAATGTTAAGAGGAGTTAGGTTCTGTGGTGTAGCTATTGTAGGTAATCCAGCCAATAACAGATCTCTAATACTTGAGGCTGCTAGTCAAGTGAGGACAGCGAAGAACCTACCAGAAGCAGCTAAAATGAGTTTAATATTAGTGGACTTGGATAAGTTAGAAAAAGATTCAATTAATGAAGTAAAAAATAGGAAAGAATTCAAAGTAGCCGAAAGGAAAGACACTGGATTTGTACTGATTGTCGGATCTGAGATTAAACATCATTATAGCACTTATGAAGAGGCAAAAATTAGATCAGTGGAGATGGCAAGTGATGGTATAGTCGTTAGATTAGCTGAGTTAAATTGTTCCTTTCTAAGGGCAGAAGAATTGGCCGAGTCAGAAGTAAGCGATACGGTTATCCATACTGACAGTGAATCTTATGAGATAGTAGGTAGTAGTAAAGTTTCATTTATAGTTGAAGCAGAGAAGAAGTCAGAAGGAGACGACGAACTTGAAGCAGTTTTAGAGGCGGGATCAGATAAGGTAGATCAAAAGGCAGTTGAGCAAATAGAATCACTATTTAAAATAGTAGATAAGTCTGATGAAACTGAATTTAAAGAAGAAAAAGAGTTCCCAGTCGGTAAGGCAGTTGAGAAAATAGACAAACTTAAAGTACCAAGAGTAAAGGGTACCACTACTAAAGAGAGAAAGAAGTTGTCACATACCTCTTTCGGATTGAGACAGGAAAGGAAGTACCCAATTCACTCGAAAGACAGGATTCATGCAAATATGAAGTTATTTCAATATATTAGTAAGACACTTGAGGAGAAGGATCAGAAAGAGTTCTTCAATAATTTAGTAATAGCGGGAATAAAGTTAGGTATATCTACAGAAACTTTCGAAGAGTCAGTAGAAGATCTTGAATTTGCTGCAGAAATTGACTATAGCGCAAAGTATGGGCTACCAAGGTTAGAAATGTTTCCTTTGGATACTAGAGAGCAAGTAATATCTGCTATGAGCAAGTTTTCTAGACTTAAAGTTAAAATGAGTTCCTATGAGAGAGAAATGTTAGTAGTTAATATATTAAAAGCAGCAGCAACTTTTGGGATAAATACAAATTCTTTTAAACAGAGGGCATTAAAAACAAAAGCCGTTAAGAAACAGGCAACTAAAAAGTAATGGTTAAATTATTCGAGTCATTCCCCCAAGAACTAAAGGACAAGGTACAGGATAAAGACCTAAAGGCTAAACCTAGTTCAACTGAGGAAAAAGTTAGTAATTACAAGAAGTTAAATAAGAAAAAAATAAAGATAGCTAAAGAATATGCTTTTACTAATCTTAAGAAATTACCACTAGATGGTAAGCGTCAAGTTTTATCTGCAATGGAGCATCTCTTAAAAGTAAAGAAGGTTTCAGAGCAGGAAATAGAGGAAGCTTATAAAAAAATCTTAAAAGTAGCAGAATCTTACGAGATTTGTACTATGGGATTTAATAGTAAGTTTGAGCAATATCTATCTAAGAAAAGTCTTGAAAGAGACAAAACCAGAAACTAGGAGGTTTCAATTAATGGTAAAAGAACAGCTTGAGACTAAAGAAGTTGAAGTTACTGAGGAAGAAAGTACTACTGATAATTCAGAAAGTATCAAAGCCAAAGTAGAAGCGACTTTGGAAGACGTTCAGCAGTTAACCGTTGATGTAGCCGATCAAGCAACAGAAATCGAAACCCTTCATACAGAGGCTGAACTAAAAGATAAGGAATTATCTGAGTCCCAGGCAACTGTAAAGGATTTAGAGGAAAAGTTAGCAGCAGCTCTTGAAGTAGCAGCAAAAGCTCAGGAAGAGCTTGACGCTATGAAGGAAGCAGCTATGATCGCAGAGCGTGTTAGTATTTTGAAGGAGAATGATATTCTTCGTTCAGGAGAAGACAAGCTTGTGGCGCAAGCGGAACGTATTTCCAAAATGTCAATAGAAGAGTTTGAGGCTTACGTCGAAGACCTTACTGACATTAAAGAAAGAATCTCAACAACTTCTAAGGCCCATGAAGAAGAGGCTAAGGAAGAGGAGATCGATTCCAAAGTAGACGAAATTGTACAGGGCGATGCTGAAGCAGCAGCCTCTGCCGAAGAAGTCACTGAGAAATTGAAAAAAATTCTTTCAAATGAAAAACTTCTGGAAACAGAGGAAGAAGAGGCTCCTAAAACGGAGACAGAAAAGCAGGAAGATGAAAAACTAGCTGAAGAGACCGAAGAAGAGAAATCTTTAGAAGAATCAGAAGAAGTTAAAGAAGAAGCTTCGTGTAATTCTAGTAAACTCGACGCTAGAAAACTAGTTAACGATTTAGTTAATTGTTTTTAGTATTTTTATATAATATAAAATTATAAAAGGATGGGAATATAGTTATGGCTTTGATTCCTAGACATCCAGGTATACAGAACACAATGCTCGTTCATGACGAAGCAAGTGGAGCTATGGAACCTGGTGCTATTGTGTATCTAACTGCTGAAGGTAAAGCTGCTAAGTGCGTAGCCGTTTCCGGTAACGTACCTTACGCTATTTCTTTTCAGCGTGTAAAGGCTCAGTCTGCAAATCTCCCACAAAACTACGAGTTTCCTGGTGAAATCGGAGCAAGTGATGCAAGACTTGGTGACCCTATTCTTCTTTATCAAGAAGGTGGAATTTACCATACAGAGAATTACAATATAATCGGAGGCGCTGGTGTTGCAGCTGGTACAGTTCTATACTGTCAAGTTAACGATACTGCTAACAATGGAAAATTAATAAATGATGATGGATCATCTCAGGACGTTGCAGTAAATGTTGCAGGTGTTCCTGTGCCTTGTGCGATTGTACAAGAGCCACTGACAGCAGAGCAAGTTGCTGCAGGACAAGCACTCTTAATTCAGCTAAAGCTGTAATAAAGGAGAGAAAATAAGATGATTGAATTAATCAAAAATAAGGAACAATTTAAAGCACTAATGAAAGCTGTTGCAGCGAACTATGATGATCCACAGGTTCGTAAAGCAGTAGCCCAAGCTATTCAAGTTCCAATTCTACAGCTAGTTCGTGATGAGTCTTTAGCACGTCAACTGTTCGCAGTTCAGGTCTTAGACCCCGGTGCTCAGGCTAGTTACCCAATAGCTGATGATTTTGACGTACCAGTATTTGTACTACCTAAGGTTGGTGCAGTTCCACGTAATTTCGTAGAGCTAGCTGGTGAAGAAATCGTAGTTCCAACGTTTAAAATAGGTACTTCCTGTGAGTGGGCACTTAAGTATGCTCGTGATGGTCGTATTGATATTGCAGAACGTTGTATGCGTACAGCTGCTCGTTCAGTAGTCGATTATGAAGAAGAAAGCGCATGGAGACTTTTAGCTCCAGCTGCAACCTCTGCCTTCCCAGGCAAAGGACTTCTTCCTGCACGTCCAGCTCCTATTGTTGAAATTGCCGGTGGACCCGCTGCAGGCTTCTTCAGTAAGGAACTAGTTAACCAGATGATCGTTAAAATGAAAAGAACAAGACGCACTCTAACTGACCTCTATGTATCTCCAGAAGATATGGCAGATCAGAGAGAATGGTCTGGTTCACAGGTTGACGATACTACTAGAAGAGAAATCTTTGTATCTGGTGGAATGGATGAGCTTTGGAAGGTTAAACTTCACGAAGTACATCAATTAGGTATGACTGGAAGGTACAATATCAACTCTAACGACAGCGAAGGCGGTCTATTTAAAGTCGGTAGTGGTGGTCAGTTTAATGATTACGCACCTACAGACGCTAATAAGGTTGATGCCAACTTGAACTTGGTTACAGCTGGAGAGACTCAGATTTACGGTTTCGATCTAACATCTGATGACTCCTTGGTTATGCCAATTAGAGAAGAAATGAGATTCTTTGACGATCCAACACTACATAGAGAACAGCTTCAGGGCTTCTATGGTTGGGAAGAACTAGGAATCGCAGTCCTTGATCCTCGTATGATAAGTATGGGAATCATAAATCGCGCCTAGTTGCCGATAAGTAATTAATTTTACTATAATGCTCACTTGAAATATAGTGGGCATTTTTTTTGTAACTAGGTATAGACTATACTATATAACTATGGTATACTAGGTAAGTATAAGATTTACTTTGAAGGAATAAGGTAACAATCAAATAAGAGTTTCAAAACTCGGAGATAGGAAAGGATTGGTTCAAGGAGATAAAAAAAGACCCAGATCTAGGGTTGCACAGAGTTCAGATGCTAGATTCATAGATCAAGGATATCTCTATGCAGAAAACGGCAATAGGGATATAATTGGATATGTACCCTTAGTTGAACAATCAGATTTTTTAGATATAACGGATGTACCTACTCAGCATGGCGTTTTAATTTATAATAAAACTACAGGGTGTTTACAATTAAGTGATCCAGATAATATGCAATGGATTTGCTTTTCAGGAAGTGTGCCCCCTGTTGTGTCTGGAAGTTATGCAAGTCACATTGGAAGTCTAGATGGTAATACTAATGGACTATTAGTCTCCCCATTTTTTACTATAGGTAGAGTTGCAAGTCCAGATTCTTTAGGAGTTCCTTTCTATACAAACTCCTGGGACAATGATACTAACAGAGATATAACTAGAACTAATACTTTAGACTGGAACTTAGACACTGGACAGAAAATAACAGATCTTCAATCAGGAGAAGTAACTGTAAAATATTACAATGGTAACAATGTGCTAATTCATACTGAGACTTTAAGTTTAGATGGTTCCTTAAATGACCAAGTAAGTACGCCACAAGGATACTTAGAGATAAATTCTTTACAAAGGAACTTTGATAGGATAGAAGGATTTGTAGAAGTTTCTTTACCCGCATTTAGCTTATTAGGTGGAACAGGTTATGTACAAATAGTAGTAGAACACATTGTTGATTCAGCTTCCTACTCACAGGTAATAGATTATTTTTTGGATACTGGAACAGCACCTAGTATTAATTCTCAAAATTTAAAAATGGATGCAGTTGCAATTAAATGGTTAAGTGGCATTAAGTTTGCAGGTCAAGGATCATCAGTAGAGTTTTACTTAGATGCTTTGGAGGTATGGAAAGATACGTACAGAACAGATCCTATTCTAGTTAATTCAATTGAATATGGTATAAACAACTTCGTAATAAATTATAATAATGTAGATGTTACTAGTGAAGGTGTAAATCCTCCAGTACTACCTTTTGAACATGCAGATGATTTTATATATAGTGGTACTAAGAGTATAAACAACGATGTAATTAATCCTGATGAGGACAATAATTTTGCACAGATGCGTTATGTGGTAAGAGATCCATTTTTTACGAGTAATGGTTCCTTATTTAGTGCGAACCCTGAAATACTTATAAATACATTTGGAAATCAGTCAACGGATACTTTAGAGTTATTTTTAGATGAAGATTATCGCATGACTAATGCGAGTGGATCAGTGGTAGGAATAAATGGCCCATCTAGAGGTGCTAGGTCTTGGGACTCAACTATGACGTTAATTTCGGGTACTGGATTGCAAGTAATAAATGGTTTATTAGTGTTTCCTCAGGTTGACTTTTCTAGTATGGATCCCCTGGCTAATAGAGATTATACTAGTATTGTGGGGGAGGGAACTGATAAGGTTTACATTAGACAGTTTAAGGATTCATCTGGTGTTTCTAGAACCAATGGAGTATTTAGAATTGCTGGACTTACAGAAGTCCAAAGAACCTCTAAGGAGGTGTTAGTAGAGATTAGAGTAGTTGGAACTCATATACCTGGAAATGGGGTACAAGGCCCCGGAAATGAAGGGACTGACTGGCTTAGCTTAAATGACCCTTATAATATTGGAACATTTACAGGTGATGTTGGAGATGGTTGTTTTGTAAACACTGGTGGATACCTAGCCCCCGAATTTGAATTTACGTTTGGTGGTTTTTCTACAGCATTTGCTGAGAATAAAGCTATAGAAGCAAGAGTGACTTTAAAAAATCCTGAAGCCGTTTCAACTGTTATTACCAGAATGGAGATTATTAACTGGACATAATTTATGGCTGATTTTTCAGATACCGAAAAGTTAAATATTAATTTCAAACACTTGTTTGGTCTGCAGGGTACTGTCAATACTGACCCAAATGCTGGTGGTAAGATGTGGTACGAGGAGAAAGTACCTTCAACACATATAATTTATCCAGAGGATATCTGGGCAAATTCAAGTTTAATTCCAGTAACAACTACTCAAGCTCAAGCTCAGGCTGCAGCAACTGCTTCTGGTTCTATAGTAGAAGATCGTAGTCAGGGGGAGGGTATTACTCTTGTAGCTAATGGACTTGATTGGGACATTCTTACTACTACAATAATTCCACAAATCGGATATCAAGTTACAGATGTACATCCTAATGCAACTTATATTAAATCTATAATAAATGCAGTAGATAATGGTGGGGGAAGTTATACTATAACTTTAAATAGTAACTCAGGTGTTTCTGCTGGCTCTGCTGTGTTACAGAGTAGGATATATCTAACAGAGGATTTAGCATCAAACGGACTTGCTTGGTTTACTAAAGACGAAGCAGGCAATACATTTTCTAACAATATCAAAAATTTTATACCAAATGCTAGGTTTGGCACTGGGTATGCTATTAGACTATATGAAGCAGATGGCACCGAAATTTTTACCACTCAAGGAGCTTGGATACCGAACTGGCAGCAAGGACTTATACTTTTTGGTTCTGGATTTACAGCAGATGATTTGGGATATTCCAAACCGCTATACATAGAGGCTTTTAGATACATTGGTTCATTTGGTGGAGGCTCTGCATCAATTGCTGGCAACTATGGGGATACCTTACATCACAATGGGTCAGGATTTGCAGCAACAGACGCACTATGGTGTGATGGTAATGAAGTTGCAGTAAAAAATAAACTTACAATTAGTGGGGTATTAATAACTACATCAGGATCTTCACCAATATCCTCAGCAGAACTAGGTGAAGAAGGTGAGGTACGTTGGGATCGTAACTTCATGTATTACCACACTGGGGCATTCTGGGTAAGGTCAAATTTCCAGAAATTCTAATGAACTATAGTAACTACACTAATTTGTACTATTGTATATAAGAAGGTCTATTAGATATAATATCCAGGTGGAGGTACCTCAGTGAATGATTTCCATAAGTTAGAAGCGGAAGAGTATGTACAATTAATTCAAGCATTCAAAGATATTGAGTATATCAAAGATAGTCTTAAAGACCTTAGAACTGAACACAGGAAATTAAGTGAAGAACTAAAGAAAAAAAGTGAAGAAATGCGAGATACATTCTATGTCGCAGAGAAGACCCGAATAGCTTTTGAGGAGCACTCTGAACTATATTTAGAAAAGTTAGAGAATATGAAGGCAAAATTAAGAAAAGCAACTGATAGTTTCGAAGATTTAGATACTGAAGTTACTAATATCAAAAATAGTAAACTATCTTTTATTATAAAGACTGTGGCAGCAACTGTATTAGCAGGTCTGGTAATAGCTAAACAGTTAGGATATATATAGGAGTTTAATATGTCAAAACTATTAGTAATTGATTCCAAGAGTTATGAAACAATGTATAGAAGGAAGCTACTGACAATAGAGTCTGATATCAAGTTTATAGAAACGTTAAATGAAGATCTAGATAAGGATTTAAACAACTATGATTTAGTGATAGTTAGTCATCTATTAAGGAATAGAAATGGTATTGAAGTTTATGATAGCCTAAGAAGTCAAGGATATGATGGAGATATAGTAATTACGTGTTGTAAGGGAGAGGATGTATTAAGACCCTCTTACAATGGAATTTCTGGGATAATTAGTAAGACCACCAACTCAGAGGACTTTAGTACATATATAAGTGAGATCATGGCAAGTTAAGGATATGGCTACATTTACTGAAGAGATAAGTTTAACACAACCAGAAGAAGTAATAGTCTTTAGAATACGTCAACTAATAGGTGATGAGAAGAGAACTGTAGTAGATGATATCACCTCAGTAGATTACTGTGCTAATGTAAAATTACAAGGTTCTATGTATGGATTAGAGGAGCCAAAAGGTTGGCCAACTGACATTGTAATTGGTGGAGCTATAGTAACAAGTGGAGTACAGGTTCTGAATCATGAGTACTTACAGTGGGATACAGTACCAGGACCCTTGGTTTCAGGGATTAGTTTAACAGTAGTGTACGATAAGTTCAGACATTCAGATTTAGAGATAATAAATACATACGATACTTCTGCACATACCTTCCTGACAGGTCAATGTTCTTTATCAGATACGGATTTGGGGGAAGATTTATTATCCCTCTCTACGGCTTATGTACTTTTAAGTAAAGATATGTCTAAGTATATTAGTGAGGCAGTTAACTTAGAAGACAGTGATAGCAAATTTGATGCTAGTAGGAGACCACAATCGTTAGCCACATTTATGAACATAGTTGGAAAAGAGCTTAAACATTCATTAGAAATTAAGAGTGGATGTAAGATGATGAGTCTACCAGTCTACAAGGTTGAATAACCATGAAAATACCTAAAGATCTAAAGAAACAGTTTCACAAAGGTATGAACAGTTACATTAAGGAGATGGGAAGATCTTTAGCCGTAATTATGGATCCATATGAAGTAGACTGTCCCAATTGTTTTGAATATGGTACTTTAATAGAGACAGGTAATGGATTGAAAGAAATTCAAGATTTTGTGCCAGGTGATCAAGTTATAGATGGGTTAGGTAACCTTCAGCAGGTTTCAAAAACTTTTATCAAGGGAGGGACGTTTAACTTTAATACTATTCATATGTATGGAAACAGTGTAGGTATATCTGCTACTTCCAATCATAAATTAAAGGTATATTCTAACTTAGGTACAAATTATAAACCAATAATTGGAAAACAGGTAGAAAAGTCCATAAGTGATATTCAAAAAGGTGACTTAGTGTTTAAAAGTATAAGAGAGTTACCAAAGGAGAGATTAGTTGAGAGGAAGATAAAGTGGAAAGAGAATCTCACAGGCCCAAAGAAAACCTCACCAGAAAAATTACAATTATCTAATGATTTGCTATTTGCAATAGGATTATACATAGCAGAAGGAGTAACGTCAAAAGGTAGAAGTATACTTTACTGTTTAAATAACTCAGAGAGAGATGTAGGTATTAAAGTATGTGACTTATGGTCAGAAGTCTGCGATTTAAACTATGGAATACAAGATAGACCTAATAGTAAGAATCTAGTTTTTGAAATGTACAGTTCTAAGCTAGCTGATTTACTAGATAGGTGGTGCGGACACTTAGCAGGAAATAAGAAGATCCCAGAAGAACTATATTACACATTAAATGAGGAGCAAACTATGTCTTTAATTTCTGGTCTTTATACTGGAGATGGACATTTTGAAAAGAACCTTAATGCTAATGTGTTAACTACAATTTCTAAAAAATTAGCATATCAAGTATATAATCTACTTTTATCTTGTGGATATAAAGTTAGTATAAGAAAAACTAATGCATTTATTGATAAAAATAAAGTAAAGCATAGAGATAGCTACCAGATAAGATACTGGAATGATAAGGAGTATAACTTGAGAGGATCTCTTCAGGATGGTAATAAACTATTTCAGGTGGTAAAATCCTTAGACTCCTTTAAAAAAGAAACAACTGTTTATAATATTGAAGTTACTAATGAACATAGCTACATAGCTGAAGGTATAAGTGTTAATAATTGCATCTTTGATACTGTTAGAGGTAAATCAACTAATATATATTATTCAGAATTTATCAGACCTGTTAATATCTTTGTTGGATCTTCAGTCGAGCGGAAGGTTTACCCACAGCCTTTCAATGTTGAGTCAGCACCTGCAGGGATACAGTATGACCCTTCATTAGATAATCCAAAAATCTTAAGAACTTCAATATGTCCAGTATGTAAAGGACAGGGTATACTAACTGAAAAAAGATTTGAATGTATAAAAGGTCTGGTAACTTGGAACCCTAAAGGAGACTTTTTAGACTTATCCGCTGGTTGGGATGGTGAGAATGTTTGTAGAATAAAAACTTTTAAATGTAATTATGCCTTGTGTAGAGATGCAAAAAAGTTTATAATAGATGGAGTGGAATGTGCTTTAACATCTCCACCAAGAACTAAAGGACTAGGAGCAGATCATATAGTGGAATTTTATACACTTACAGTAAAAACAGATAAGAGCGTATCAGATCATTATGATACAGACCCGAGAATTATAAAGAATATACATGGATCTAGTTCGGATCAAGCAGATTCAGGAACTCCAAATGATCCTCCCACTATACCTAGCGATGATGGGCCATGGTAAAGGACTTAGAGAAAGCTAAAAAAGGGATAAGAGATTTAAAGAGAGATCTGAGTAGGGCCTATTATCAAGAGGTTAGAAGGAGGTTAAAATCAGATCAAGTTCATCAGTTTTTTACTGTAAAAGTCATGCAAATGTTTCAAGGAATGCAGGAGGAATATTGGGGGGGAGAGGCAGAAGACGACCCTACTAGGTTTTTAAACTTTTCAGAAATTATCCAAGAGGAAGTTAAATCTCAATTAACCAAATCAGCTAGCAGTGTTACAGATAGTGGAGAGGTTACAATAACAGTATTATCTAATGAATTTTTAGGTATAGGAGAAAATGTAGGACCAGGTGATAGTTCACCTATTAAATGGGCAGCATACTTTATTCAAGGCTCTCCAGAGTCTAGTTTAATTTATACTAAAAATTTAATTTGGTATAATAAAGAGTTAGCTAAAAAGTCTAAAAATGAAAGTATTTCCAATCTTGGTAGATTTGGAGCTGGATACCTTATTCGTACAGATTCTAAGTATGGTAAGGCTCTAGTATCTAAGTATGGAGATGCAGTTATTCATCCACAGTCAGGAAAACCACCGAAAGATTGGTTCGAAATATACAATGTAATAAATCCTGATGACATTTATAGTTTGATTCAACTACCCGCTCGTGATGCAGCTCTAGAAAGAGTTTCATTTAAAAACTCAAAATAATTGACAATTACGTTTAAATTAGGTATCATATATACATGAAAGTATTTTGTGATATAGTATTATTGGTTATCGCAATAGAAGCGATAACTTATGCTATATTAAATGCAGGCTTGTTTGATAAACTCAGGACTTTATTGAAAGATTCTTGTAATTTCTTAAATGAATTACTATCTTGTGGATATTGTTTTTCTTTTTGGGTTTCATTGAATGTACTAGTTTGTTTTAATGTTAATATTGATCCTGATTTAAATTTAATAGAGGGATGTCCCTCTTATGTTAATTTTTTACTTTCTTGGATTATACTGCATAGGTTAAGCAACATACTTCATGGCGCTATTGATAAGTATTTTGATAAGGATAAAGATCGTAGATATATTAATATTTTTACAGAGGAGTAAATTAAATGGCAAAAGATAGAAGTTTTATAAGATATCATGGTAATAGTCCTGTTAGGGCGTTGGGGCATGACTGGCACCCAGGTATTGGGAAGGAATACAGAGATATTCCATTAACCAGCATATTTAAGTTTTTTAAAGATCGCAGCCCTGTCAAAGAATGTGGAGAAGAATTCGTAGTTTGGTTACAAGGTAAATATTTAGACAGATTTAAAGGTAAGTTTGTAGCACATTTCGATAGGGGATTCTATCAAAATAAAACTGTCAGTGAAGAAGTACTAAAATCAGCGGAGCCAGAAGTAGAGTTAGTAGAATCGGGAGAGGTACAAGTAGCAGACTCCCAGGAACAGGCTATGGAGGCACTTCGTAAGAGTCAAGTAAATACAGTCCATACTAAACCAGTGCCAGAGATAGTAAAACAAACTACATCGGCAGTGAATTCAGAGAAAAGCCTAGAAGGACAAGTAGTAGTAGATACACCTGATATGAGCACGTCAAAGGCTATGTCTGTACAGTCTGTGAAAGAGATGAATAAGAATCAGTACATTGATGATAATGTAATGACTGGGGATGATCTAGATACTAATAGTTATACACAGCTTAATGGTAATAGCTATGCTGTAACACCTGTTCAAAATATTCCAGACGAAAGTAGCGAAATTAATGTAATAGAGATTGAACAGCCTAACTCATTTATGGCTAATCCAGCACCAAATCCAAATGCTTCCCTAACTGAAGTAGTTTCAACTGGACAAACAGGTGTTATTACAACACAAGAGGTACCAGTTACTCACAAAGTTGTAGAAATAACTGAACCAAGTTCCGAAACAGTTGAGAGTATTAGCTCAATAAGTGGCCCAGGACCAGTTGTCACAGCTGAAGGCGCAAATGGAGACAGAGTTCAGGTAATAACTGGCGACAATTTACAATCAACCGCTAGGAGTGTAGATCAAGTAATAACTACTGGGAAAGGTACTCAAGTATTTCAAGGTACAGCTACACCAGAAACAATTACACAGGATCATATTATAAGAGCAGCTACTACAAAGGAAGCCATTGAAAGTATTAATAAATGTACTGATTATGGCACTCTGAAAGTAGCAAAAAGTGTTTTACGTAATCAAGGAAAGCAGGATCTAATTAATGCTGTAGACCTGAGAATACAGAAATTAAGAGCTAAAGGATACTAGTAGTATGTTTCTAAGCGTTAAGCAGTGGCTCTCTAAGTTGATGTGGATGTTGATATCCTTTAAAGTTATGTCTTTTGTAACACTGACTATACTTCTTGTTGGAGCTTGGTTAAGTGTTCAGAGAAGTCTTGATACTACTGTTAGGGTAATTACAGAGTTACATGATAGTGGATATATTGATAGTAAACAACTTGCAGAGCTACTGTCTAACGCACAGAAGGTGTTGTTTGATTCTACTTTGGGACATGTATCTACTTTCGGTATTAGTGTATTAGTCGCTATAATAGCAATAAAGGGTTTTGGTGATTGGAACGATGCAAGTAAAGAGAAAGTATTAATAAATAAAATGGATAGAAAAGATATAGAGGATGGAGGATTGAAGAAATTCCTTCCTAAGAGTTAATAATTATGAATAAACTAGAAAATACGACTAAGAAACTAGGAGAGTTTGCAGAGAAGAAACGAGCGCAAAATATTGTTAACATTGAAAATTCTACAGCTACTGGACTTATATTAAAGTGGATGTTTACAAATAAAGTATCTGTATTTCTATTTTTTGTAATAATGTTCAGTGGTTATTACTATAAGTTGCAAATAGATAGTTTAAGAGAGCAAGTAGATAAGGCTAGGATAGTAGAATTACAAGACGACTTAGTAATGGAACAAACAAGAACTTTAGAATTACAGAGAAAATTGAATAAGTTACAGTCAAATAAGGAAGATGCTGAAAGGCTGAATAGGGAACTTAGAAGCAAACTTTCCAACCTATCTCTGGAACAAAAGAGAAATTTATTACTAGGATATAAAAAGAGATTGATGCGGAAGAGGTCCATTAAATGAATATGTTAAAACAGTACTTTATATTAAGTGTAGTATTTTTGTTACTGCTTTTTGTACCTTGTAGGGTATATGCTGAAGATGTTGTATGTGTTAGTGGTAGTGATGCTGTTGATATTATAACATTACTTGATGCTTCAGAGAGAGATCTTGATTTATTAAGTAATTGTGAGAAATTAGTGAAAGATTTATATGATGAGATTGAACATAAAGATAAGAAAATCAATAACTTAACTAAAGAAGTAATTACAGCTAGGCAGGACGTAATAAAGTATAAGGAAAAAAACAAGGGACTCAAAAGGATCACTTGGTATGCTGTTACAGGGAGTGTTGTACTTGCACTTATTAAATTTTTACCAGCATTATTATAAAAATAAGACCATAAGGTGGTACAACTCTCTATGTTAGAGAGATCAGAACTTGAATTTCAATCAATATTTCATTACTTAAAAGAAGGTGTACTAGCACACGAATTCTCAGTCGAGGTTCAGAATGATACATTAAAGCGTGATATACGTCCAGGAGTGGACGGAAATGCAGCAGCCAGGGTTTACCTGATAAATTCAGAAGATAGCGCCTACGGCGATTTACAGTCCACTAAGGGCCGTGGATGGCTAAGCTTTGAACTGTCAGATATAAATCCATGCGAAATTTATGATAAAACTACTAGTGGATTTGTTTCAACTTATGGAACAGAGTTCTATAACACACCATACTCAATTCCAACTGAAAGAGAAAGTTCTTTAATTATAGTAAGAGACCAAAATGATGATGTTATTCCAAGAGATTATTATAGAGTGGACTATAAAGACTGTAGAATAAGGTGGCCATCTAATACTACTCCAAGTGGAGTAGCCTTAACTAAAATACCAACAAGTATAGATCATAGATTTCACATGGTCTCCTTATATGATGGATATCCTACAGACAGTGATCCATCAACCTTACCAATTGTATGTATATATCCAATGAACGAAAATACTGAAGGACTACAGATAGGACCTGGAGCAGAATACCACAATAAATACGCAATAGATATATTTGCTTCCAACAACGCCGAAAAGCGTAATATACTGAATTTATTAAAGAATGCTTTATATAATAGAAGTGCTCCGGTAATAGACTTCAATCGCATAGGTGAACCACTAAAACAGTGGGGAGTAGTGAATGAAGACTTTATACAAGACATAGCTTATGATGGTCAGACCTATCGAAGTTATTTGACTTTGAACCCAGGTAATGGCCAAAGTTTGTACTTTGTCAATATAGAGGTCCAACATGATGCGTTTGCCAGATCTTCTCGATCTGACATTACAAGGCACATGGGGAAAATTGTGTTTAAGACTAGAACTTACAGTGATCGGGATCCAGATCTAGTAGGTAAATTCAGTGGACTCAAGCCACCTCCAGGTGGATTTGATTCTCTAGTATTAAAGAATTACTCGTCTTAGATACGCATACTAGTATGATAAAAAGGAGAAATTAACTAAATGGCTAATAGAAGGAATAGGATAATTTATGCTTCTCAGTCAGTTTTTGCAGAAGGACGCATCCTTTACAGAATTCAAACGTTTGGAAGTTCAACTACTTTCAATACAACTGATATGTTTCAAATAGGTCAGTTAAACTTAACTGATGTTGTTGATGATGCTCCTGAAGTAACTGTAACTTTGGAGGGAATGGACTACGGTTCAATCTATACAATGGCCACGCTTGCAAAAGTACCAACACATAACTTAAACGATAATATTAGACAAATAGATGGTCTAACATTTACTGGTGAAGTTAATGGTGAAGATACTAGCACTGGAGATATTGGTGCAGGACCACAAACATCCGGTTCTACAGGATCTGCTAACGTAGTAGTTAGAGATGTATCAGGTGGAAATGCTTTAAGGTATTTTCATGGTGTATATCTGCCAGATTTTGGTAAAGAGTGTGTACCAGGTGGGTTAGAAATTTATAGCCCAATACAAGGCGAGTGTTCTCTAGGAACAGCTAACGCCGATGTTGACTTTACAAAATATTTGAGTGATGTATTCGTTAATTCAATGGACTTAAGTTATAGTTCAGACGATACTTCTTCTGAAAATTATGGTGGAGAAACTGAGACTAAGACTTGGTTACTAAACTCTGCTAGATTTGTTTCTTGGGAAGAGTGGCTTGTAGGTGATCTTGCTGATCAATTTTCTGCAGTAACAATGAATGCAAAAACTGAGCTAACATTAGCTCTAGATACTGCTAATACTGTGGCAACTTTAGAAGATACTTCTTTAGCATTTATGAAAAGAGACGAGACTGGTCAACCAGCTGTTCACTTCAGATTTGCTAGACTTGGTGGATTAACTCAACCAGAAGTAAAACTAGTTCCCGTATTCAATAGTGTCGCTTGTATTCCTAGTAATGTAGTAGAATACTTCATTTATGACAGTATAACCAACGAACTGCAATTTTTTGCTAATGGTTTAGCTGATTCATTGGATGAAGTACTTCCTGCAGGAAGAGCAAGCTTTGAGACTGGAGATAAAATTAGTGTGGTATATGCTGCTGATGCTTTCGCAGATGAGAGTGCTAAAGAAGCAACATATGTAAATGCTAAATACTTTGCTCCTATCGGAACAGAGGATGTTGAAGATATTGGTGGAACACGTCAAGGTCAAGTAGAGATTTATTTGGTAGATCCAGATTTAATCCTCTCAGCAGCCTTAACTGGTGCAACAATCTTAGCAGACGAAATTACATTTAATGATACTGTAGCTAACAGTATTGACCTAACTAACTTCATAGGATTACCAGTTGTAATAACTGCAGGTCCAGGTGTAGGTGGTCCAGCTCGTGAAATCGTAGCAGCTAGTAACGTACTGGCAGGTGATTATAACAATGGAACACTAACCTTAGGAGGAGCTGATTGGGCATCTATTTCATTATCTGAGGACTTAGATCAAGTATCTACTGCTTCAGGAGTATTTGTTGCAGATGCATGTTCAGTAACTGCAGAATATGTTGGTTCTGATATAGAAGTAGCAGTAAGTGGAAGTCTTGAATCCTCTACTATTGCAGCAGTTGTTGGAAGTGAAATTACTCTAGCAGCTCCCTTATCAGATGTAGCAGACGATGGTGGTCAAGTATTAGTTAGTGCAGAACCTACCGTAAATTCTACTATGAGAATTGGTGATTATGAATTGTCACTGAGACTTCAATCAGTAGATATTTCAGCAGATCTCTCCAGAGAGGCTCTGAAAGAACTTGGTCACTTAGATCCATATGCAAGACCGTTAACTCTACCAATTGAGTTTACAGTGGCTATGGAAACTACAGCAGGTGATTTAGAATTATTTGCCAAATTTGCTGGCAAGGAAAATAAGTACAAGGCTGGAACATTGACAGACTTGGATTTAGCTGACCTTCTTGCAAAAGACAACATGGTTCTAGTAGCCCAAATCTACCAGCAGACTGATAAAGAAGCTGGTGGGAATGGACGTAACCGTAGAGTTCTCGCACCTGATATGTTCGGTGACGAATACTATGTAGATGGCGTTAGAGAAGTATACTCAGCAACAGATGGCTCTCTTAGAGAATATCCGTTAAAGACTGTTGTACTTCAAGACCTTAGACCTACTGATGAGGAGTATAGCTTAGCTCAAGGAGATAATGCAACTCAAAGTTTCTCTTACAGAGGAACCAATTCTCTAGCAGTGGTAAGAGGCTTTATTGATGTTGATTACGTAGTTAAAGTAATTGAATCACAAGGTGAATAAATAGTTATCTGGTAGGAGTCTTTCTTATGGAGGCTCCTACTTTGATACACTGGAGGGGATCAGTTTGACTGACAAAGGAAAGGAAAAATTAAAGACCAAACTCAAACAAGAGATTAAATCAATTCAAAAACAAGTTTTAGATTATGCTGAACTTGTTATTTCTAATAAAGATCAATATCAACAATTTAGAAGAAAGGTGCTGGGTGTCACTAATGATATCCGAAGGAGTATGGAATTAGACTTAGACTTAAATTATGATATAGAATATACACCCTCAACTGAGTGTGAGGATGTAGTTATAATAGGTACTAAAGGACTTAATAACATAGATTATAAAAGGAAAGGAAAAGGAAGAGGAAAAAATGGAAAAGGTAACTACTAGCAAATTAAAAGAAATTTGTAAATTTAAGTTTGGAGAAGAGGAGTACACTCTTATAGAACCCTCAGCAGCAGCTGTTAGAGAAGCAAAATTCAAACATAATAAAGCATTTACTCAGGGATTAAAGGATGGAATCTTTACTAGAAGTAGAATGCAGAAAGAACTTGAAGCAGATAATCCAGAATTTTTTAAAGATTTCAATGAAGGCAGACAATCTGTTGTAGATGAGATAAATGAAACCGAGAAGGAAATAGAGATAACTGAAGATCCAGATATCCTAGAAAGCTTATCTAATATAGTTACTCTTTATAGAGCACACCTAGTAGATCAAGAACAGATGATGCGGACACTATTTTCTAGTACTTGTGATGAGATGGCAGAAGAGGAGAGAAATTCTTACCTTGCATATGCAATGATTAGAGACACCAAAGGTAATAGACTAGCAGAAAGTTATGAGGACTTCCTAGAAACTAATACATATGAGTTTTTTGACCACTGTAAGTACCAGCTTATTTGTTGGGAATATAATTTAGACCCTACTTGGCAGGAGGAATTACCTGAAGCTAAGGCTATTTTGAAAGCAAAGGAGCTAAGGGCTGTAGCAGAAGAGAAGGCTAAAGAGTTAAAAAAGAATGAAGAAGCTAAGAAAGAAAAAAAGGTAATTAAGAAAGTGACTAGGAAGGCTTCTACTAAGAAAAAAACCACAACTAAGAAGAAACCTGCAGCAAAGAAGAAAGCAGCAGCAGCAAAGAAGAAAATAGTTGTTAAGGAATAAACAACTGTGGAATATGTGGATACAGATTTAAACAGTTTAGATGAGCTGGATGAGCTGGATGAGGAGAAGATGCAGACAATTATTGGAGAGATATTGTCTGGAGAGAGGGTAGTCTCAGTTGATAATAATACTTATATATTTAAGTATCCTTTAAATAAGCTAAGACAACGCTCCATTTTTCTTGAGAACCAACTAATTGAAATTGCTTTAGAAGAAGGGTATTTATCTGAAGATAATCTTCCTGAAGAATTAGCTGAGGAAGTTTTTTCTATAGAAGAGGCTGAAAGGCTTCAGGAAGTGGAGAAAAAAATTGAGGGATTGAGCTTAGTATTAAAGAAAAGAATAAAAGGAACTGATATTTATATTAGGGACTTAGAGGGGATCGAGAATTTAAAAAGTGAAAAAGAGTCATTACTTATTAAAAAGGGAAGTACTAGCCAATACTCTGCAGAGTACAAATCTAGAGAGGAAAAGTATATGTACTTATTAAGTCAATGTACTTATTCATTAGATAATAAATTAGTCTGGGAAGATTATAATAACCTTCTGGAGAAGAACACAGCTGAATTTGTATATAAGTTATTAAATGCATTTTTAGATTTTTATTGGGGATATAGTACCGAGATTGTTAGAAAAATAGCAAGAAGCGGTCATTGGAGGGTAATTTATTTATCTGCAAAGAGTGGAATATTTAATCTAACAGAGGTGAGTGCAAAAGATGTATCAATGTTATTACTACAACTAATGTCTTGGACAATGTATTATAATAATATATCAGAGATGTTAACTAGTGATAGACCTTCTGATGAGGTAATAGAAAATGATACTAAACTAGACCAGTTTATGGAAGAGTATACTAGAAGAATGTCTGCAGAAGCAGAAGTATCTAGAAAGAAAGAAAATAGATCTAGAGGAAATCTCAGCTCCAGTGCATTGGACAAGGATCAAGTTGTAGTAACTGCAGAGTCGAATCAATATGTATCTTTTCATAAGAATGACGTATACAGTGATCCAGAAATCATTAAAGGTAGAATAGCTAACGACTCAGATTCAAGTCAATACAGTGAGATAAAAGAAGCAAGAGAAATTAGAAATAGAAATCGAAGTAGAAGAAAGAACAGGAACAAAAGATAGATGCCAGGAAACTCGAAGACTCTCTCAATTAAGCTTGACGTAATGGATACTGCAGCTATAGCTAAATTACAAAGACTTGAGATGTCAATCAAAAAGATAGCCACTTCTTTAGGAGCCTTGCAAACTAACTTAGCAGGAGCAGGTAGTAAGGTATCAAAGATCAAGTCAAGTCATCAAGCAGGTTCTAGTCCGGCAGTTGGAAGTAAGGGAGGAACTGGGGCAGGTTTCATAGACACTAGAAAAGCAAATTCGATGCTTGGCACCCTAGCAAAAAATACCGAAGCTCTATCTAAGATAAACCAGAAGCATTCAAGAGAGTTAATAGGGTTAAGTAAGTCAACTAGAAGGGCTAATGATGCACTAAAAAGTGTTCCTAAGTCCGTAGCTCAAATAAAAACTGCAACCACTGGAGGAGGTTCTGGAGGAGCAGGTGGAGGAACACCCCCAGGTGGTGGAAGAGGTGGATTCATTGGATCTACAGCAGGTGGAGATAGAGCAGGTGGTTTTGGAACTAGGATAAAATCAGTAGCTGAATATGCAGTAGCATCAAGAGTTGTAATGGGTACCTTCGAGGGATTAAGATCAGGATTTGACACTATAGTGGAAGTTGATAAAGAATTAGCAGAGTTAAATAAAGTTTTAGCAACTAGCACTAGCATGTTAGACAGCCTTAAGAAATCAGCAATAAGTACTGGAAAAGAATTTGGTAATAGTGTAGGAGAAGTTCTAAGAGGTTACAGAGTATTCGCACAACAAGGTTTACCAGCTGAACAAGTTAAAGAACGTGGTAGAATAGTATCTCTAGCAACAAACGTTAGTACGTTAAATGCTGAAGGAGCTGCAGAGACTATTACTGCAGGTTTAAAAGTTTATGGAAAAGATGTAAATAATAGTGCAGAAAGATTAATAGATTCATTCGTAGCTGTTGAGTCTCAAAATGCTGTAACAGCCGGAGACCTATCTGAAGTAGTTAAAAGAGTAGGTGCAGCAGCCGAGAATGCTGGAATAAGTTTTGATCAGTTAAATGCAATGACTACTGTAATACAAGAGAGTACTAGAGCAGGTGGATCCCGTATATCTAGGACAATAAGATTCTTAACTAAAAATATCTTTAGTACAGCAGCCCCTACCTTAAAGTCTGTAGGTGTAGATATAGCAGGTGTAGGGGGAGATTTAAAAGATGCCCCAGAGATTTTAGCTGACTTAGCTAAAGTTTTCCCAACACTTACAAAAAGACAACAAAGAAATGTAGCGGTATCAACGGCTGGTACTAGATTTGTAAGTGAATTCTTAGCATTAATGAAGAACTATAGTAAGGTTAGCGTTGTAGCTGCACAGTCTCAAGACGCACAAGGAACTGCACAAGAGAGAAATGCAAAAATAATGCAAAGTCTTTCTAAGCAAGCATCTAAAACTTCAACAGCTTTTCAAGGATTAGCACTTTCAGTGGGAGCAGGTTTAGTAAAACCATTAACTACAGCTTTAAGATTAGCAGAAAAGTTTGCATCAGTACTTACTGAAATAGGAGAATTTAAAATACCTGTATTAGATGTTACAGTAGGTGAAACAGCTGGAACTGCTTTAACTGGTACTGGTAGTGCATTATTAGCAACATATTTAGGTAGTAAAGTCCTAGGAGGTGGAGCAGCAGCAGGTGGAGCAGCAGGTGGAGCAGCAGCAGGTGGAGGTATAGCAGGAGCAGCAGGAGCAGCCGGAGCAGCAGCCACTGGAGTAGTTTCCAAATTATTTAGTGGGGCAGGAAAGTTAGTAGGTGCTGATAAGCTTACTAAATTCTTTACTGGTGTAGCTGCTAAGGGTGGTCCATTTATGAAATTCCTAACAGGAGCTGGATTAATACTATCAAGATTTATAGCTCCTTTAGCAGTAATAACTCTAGGATTTGCAGCATTAAGTAAAATACTTGGAAGATTAACAGAAACATCCGAAGAAAGATCCCAAAGAACTGGAGTAAATGCAGAAATTAAAAGTTCAAAAGACTTAACTTCATCTATAGGTGAGTTTAGAGATAAAATTAAAACTATAGATGAGAGGGGAGCCTTAATTAAAGATAGATTTACAGGCAAAGATAGTTTAGAAAGGCAGAGGAAGGCCAAAGAAGCTGGAGACATCTCAATAACCGAAGAAGATCTGTCAAAACAACGTAAAGAAGCAGTAAAGGATTTTAGATCCTCAATAATAAAAACAGTAAGTGGAAAAGAAGGCTTAAAAATTGATGGATTAAAAATATCAGATCGTAATAAGGTAACCTTCGAAGGTGTAGAAATTTCAACAGAAGCTGCAGAGTCTGAAGAAGGTATGGAAGCTATTAATAAAGTAGCAACAACTCTCGCTAAACAGACTAGACTCAGAACAACTACAGCTGTGTTAGGTAAGCAATTTGATAAGTTTTCAGAGAAGATAGATTCATCAGATGAATTAAAACTACTCAATGATACTACAAGAAAATTAAGTGCTAAAGGATTTTTTACAGGTCAAGTTGATAGAAAGGGCACACTTAATGACTTAGATGCTTTTGATAGAACTAACCTATTAGATGATGAAAAGAGATCTAAGCTTCAGAGAACTGCCTTTTCAAGTCAAGCGAACGCAGCCATAGGTGGATTAGGTACTAAAGGTGGATTTGATGCAATAGTGAACGAGTATGTTCAGAAGTCCTTTAAACTAGGTGGAAGTGGTGGAGGAAGTAGTAGAAGTCAATTAGGTGTTCTATTAGCTAAGGATTTAATATCAGAGAACCAAGATATAGCTGATGCAGCAAGTAAAGCAATAGCAGGTGAAGGTCTTGTAGGAAAGAAACAACGTGGAGAGCTTCAGGCAAAGGGAGTAATAAGTTATGCAGCAGGACTTAATGATATAGCTAGAGATTTAGAAGGAAGAGACTCACTAGAAGATACTTTTGGAAACCTTAAAGATAAACTCTCAGTAAATGATATTATTAGGTTTAAAGGAGTAGAAGGAAGAATACAGGGAGAAGGGGATGATAGAACTTTTATATCACGAGATACTACTGCAAAGTCAGAAAAAGAGAGACTAGCATCTGTAAAGACAATCTCACTCGATGAATTAGAAAAACAGTTGGTAGGAACTAAAGTAAGCCTAACAAAAGTAGCCTCAGCTGCAGAAAAACTATTTAGCAGTTTTAATAACTTAGCAACTACAGGTTTTGGAGCAGGACAGGCAATACTAGGTAAAGACTTTAAATCAGGAGCAAACTCTCTGTTAGATTTTTCAGATCAATTAGCAGGAACGTTCTTAAAGAGAACTGGAGACGGTGGAAGGGATGGAACACCTAAATTTAATAAAGGTTTAAGGCAGTTTTTAACGACAGCAGAATCAGAGAGAGTAAGGCTTAGAAAAGAAATCCTTGATACATCTAAAGATTCAGTAGAGATAGTAGATAGAGGTAGAGATGTCGGTAAAAAGGAAGCATCTAGACAAATAGAGGCAGTAGGTTTAATTGCCAAGGCAGCTGAAATGTTCGGTTCAGCAGTTAAATCTTTTGAATCAGCATCTCAGAAACTATTAAAAGGGAGATTTGATAGGCAGGCAAAAGAAAGAGCACCTATTAGTCCTAGAGAAGCAAAACTATTTTCAGGTTTAGAAGGTTCTCAAGCAAGACAGTTGAAAATAGGTAAAACATTAGAACAGTTGGGAGCAGGTGAGAGAGCACAGATAGCTGCACCGAACTTGTTTAATGCACAGGCAAATGCACAAGAAGCTCAAGGATTAATTCAAGGAATTAAGAAGAATATACTAGGTGGTATGCAAAACTTAGGTGAGATAGTTTCTGGAGCAGGTATAGATACAATTAAATCAATTGATATTGATACCTTAGATAAAATCTTGACTGGAACTAAGGAAGGATTTGGTGGAGAAGTTGGAAAAGAATCTTCTAAACAAGCAGAGGATCTTAAAAAAATATTCAATGATTTAACTTCAGTAGAAAAAGGACCACAGACACCAGAGCAAGAGAAAAAACTAAGAACAGAGTTATTTACAAAGTTAACTGCAAGATTCTCAGAACTAGATACCACAGTAGATTCAGCAGCAAACGCCTTAACTAAAATACTAACTATAAACGAACCAGCCACAGCAACTGCACAAGCACTGTCAGCTGTTATAGTATCTGCAGAGAAAGCACAAAGAGCTTTTGAGGATATGTCCACTTTACCACAATTTAAAGGTATAGAAGAAGCTTTAGGTAAGTCTCCGTTTTCTAACTTAGGACCTAATGCAGAGACTTTCTTCAGGAAGGGAGCTAGAGGTGGACCCTTACAAGAGATTAGATCTGGAGAAGGTAAAGACAAGTTTGAATTTCAGAAGAGCATGGCTAGACTGCTATCTTCTGAGGGAGTACAGTCTGGTAGAGTTGAAATATTTGATAAGAATAGAAATAGAGTACAAGCTATAAGTGCAAAAGAAAGAGATGAAAGAATTCAAGGCATAAATATAGAAGCTAGGAAGGCTGGGCAGAGTCAAACTATAGAAAAATCTAGGGGATTGCTATCTTCTAAGTTTCAGCAACTATTAAGCACCAGAGGAAGCTTACAGAACATAATAAAGACTGCGGGACTATCAGGAAAAACTAATGCAAGTTTACAAGGACTAATTAGTAGTTTAGATTCATTAGCAAATAAGCCACAAGAATCTTTTATAAATCGTAGAGGACAGTTTAAAGGTGGCTCTTTTACTGCACTAGACAATATACCTAAGCAATTACAAAGCATTATAGGAGTAACTTCCAGGGACGCAAAAGGTAAGATCCAGGCTTTAAAATTAGACTCAAGCTCTCTAAGTGCCCTAGCTTCACTAATGGGTAAGGAAGCAGTAGCGAAGTTAGTAGGTGAAAGATTTAAGCAAGATCCTAGTACAGTATCTTCAAAAAATTTAGAATCCATGATAGAGTCAGGTCAAATAGATAAAGAAACCGGACAGTCAGAACAGGATAAAAGAAACGAAGCTAAATCAAAACCAGTAGTAGAGGCATTAAAACCTCAAACAACTCTATTATCTCAAATTTTAAAAGCTATTATAGGTAAAGAAGGATCCAACCCAGTAAGTAACGTAGTAAATGCGGTAAAAGATTTATACTCCAACTCAGAACCTAGTAAGCAACAAGCACAGTCAAGCTCTATTCAAGCTAGAAGAAAATTTCTTGAAGCACAGGCAAAGTCACAAGCTGAAGCACAAATAAAACAGCAACAAGCGCAGGCAATGAACTCAAGTAGAGGAATCACATCAGTTAATCCTACCTATATAATGGATGGAAATAAACTTAATGAATCCTTATCTCAGAATACAGTACAACCTAGGGGATTAGAAACTCCTTTAACAGGTACCTTCCCAGCAAATGTAGAAGCTAAGAAAAGAACAAATTTATTAGATAGAGCCAGCTCTGAAAAGTCAGCTTTAAATGATTCTCTATATACCTATACAGATAAAGATGGAAATAAACTAGCAACACCTGAATTTAGAACTAAAGGACCTCAAAGCTTATATTCAACCGAAGATCCACAATATAATGACGAGCAAAGATTAAATAAGTTAAAAGCTTTTACTAATTCTACAAGAAAGTTAGAACAATCTAAGGAAGTAGTTAAAAAGCCTATGGAAGAGAATAAGAATACTTTAAATGAAATTAAGAAGGCAACTGAAAACTCAAGTAATGTAGCAGACTTGGCAGCAAAGGAAAGAGCAGCTCAGGGAACTGATAAAAAACTTGAGATTGATACAGATGCCATTAGCAGTGCTATTACTGGAGCCTTCACAGACAGTGGAGAGACTTTAAAGACAACCTTAGAGAAATCACAGTTAGTAGCAAAATTAGATGCTAGTTTTCAACAACAGCTTGTAGCTGCTATAAAAGAAGGGTTGTCAGCTAATCAAGGAAACAATGGAACAAATGGAGTTGGTGGTAAGGGAGCTAATACTGCAGACATAACGGCAGCTTACTTAGATGTAGAAAACAGGTACGAAGAAATGTCAGCAAAGTTGGACAAGATAAATAAAGATGCCGGGTTAAATAAAGCAGAATTCATGAATGAGTTAGTCAAGACAGATGAAAAAATAGATAGACAAGTTACTAATAGAGAATTAGAAAAGAACAGTCTAAATGAAGATCTAGTCAAATTGAATCAATTAGATACAAATACTATATCTTTAGCTCAAGGTTTAGTAGCTTTGTATAGTCAAGTAAACACTTTAGAAGCTGAGGTTAAAGGACTTCAAGGAGCAGTAACTCAAGTAGGTAATACCTAATATGGCTAGAGGATTTAATGTATCACCTACATATGGAAACTCAATCTTCTGGGGAGACGGAGAAGGCTTTGGAGGTGGATACTGTGGTTCTGAATACGAAACCAAAGTTGAAGGTAGTTTAGCCAATTATGTACTTGAAAGATTTGAAATACCTTCCGATGTAACAGCAGGATCTATCTTACAAGGTATGGATATAAAGTCGCAAGATGCAATGTCCACCCTTAGACTATCTCTATTAGCAGATTCTGATGGCTCAAAATTCTTCGAGGTATACGGAAACGGTAAGGGGAGAGCTAGACAGGTTGAAGTTGGAACGAGTGAAGCAGAGGGACTTGATGAAGACGATCTACTTTTTACAAATGTACTTAAGTCTTCACAGCCCTATATTGATTATGTAGTATGTAGACCTAGAAAACCGATTCCTACAAGATATACCGGAGGCACTGTAAATATAATGGGTCCGAATGGAGGTTTTGCTTCACAACTCAGATTCGACTGTTTACTGGATTTAAATAATTCGAAAAATGCTGCCTTCGGTAAGGAAGCCTGGGCAGAATTTGGATTATCTCCACAAAATGATATAATAAAGGAACAACTAAGAGGTTTAGTTAGAAGAAGTAAGTGGGAACAACTAGTTGGCTATAGAGTCAATTTTCCGAGCATTCCTAGATATGCAACAGTTTCTGTAGCACAAACCTCACCTAACACAATAAAGTTACCAAATGTAGGATGGTCAGATACAACTGTTAGTATATCAAATAATGAACCGGATACAGGACAGATAACAGATATATCAAGTATTAGCATGACTTCAGCTCCAGTACTTGATATAAAGACAAAGGCAGAACTTGTTAAAATGGCATCACAGTTAGGATATTCGGCATTTAGTTCACAAACTGAAGAAGATGCTTTAGATAATAATTCTTATTATACCTTACTCTGCAGTGAATGTGGTTTGAATAGTTTACCTAGAGGCCAAAATTGGTGGATATTGCCAGTAGGTGGAGATCCTTATTCGGCTAGAATAGCTGTACGTGAGTCTGAAGGAAGTGCAGTATCAGCAGCAGCTTTTGGTGGAGCATTATCTACTTTTGAAAGTGGGAATTCTCTTGCATTTAATGATTCATATAGGGCAAACAACAGGTACATAAGTAGTTGGCAGGATGTATTTAATGCTATAGCAACAGGTCCAGGTGCTGGCAATATTAACTATCCCTTAATGTCAACAGATACAAACGTATTCCAGGCAGCTTCCTTACATGGAAACTTGGTAGCAGGATTTGGTGGAAACTACGGGATGGAGGTATTCTCCTTAGATTTAAATATAACAAAACAAAAATCTTCAATGCAAATAAGGTCACAACAAAACGATGCATTTTCAATCGCTAATCACTGTGCTCAACATGGGATTCTTCAGACAGCCATAATAGTGCAAGAAAAACCACCTATACCTTCAGTTAACGGAATTTCAGATCCACCCCCAACTCCCCCAAATAACCCAGAAGATTCTTATTGTCCAGATACTTTATTAGATACATTGGAAGGTAGTATAATGGAGATTTCCTGTCCATTTTTAACCAATAGTCAAGTCAATCAGTTTTGTTCTAATATCTTAACACAGATAAGATTATCCGCTGAAGAAGATGAATCAGGATCTTATACCTATAAGAAAGGTGGATATAATGTTTTTCCTGGTATGCTATACAAGGGACAAATAATTCACACTATAGAGTTTTCGTATTCAGATAGAGACAGTCAAATAACTACTGTTACTACTGGTCCTAGGTTTTACCAACCGGGAAGCGCAGGATCAGACTCAACTTATATAAAGAGATCAGAGACACTAAATAAGACAGGTACGGTTATAGGATCAAATTCAGCACAGGGCAAGTTCTCAGTGTATATTGAAGGATTGGGAACTTATGATGCCTTAAATGGCGTTATCGATTCTGTACATGTAGGAGATAAAGTAGAAGTTAAGATTTTAAATTATCCGGTGGAGAGATAATATGCCAAGAATAGAATTAACAGAAGAAAAAGCATTAGCTACTATAGTGATGGGAGGAATCCACATTCAAACACCATTTATTACCAGTATTAACGTCTCAAGAGCGAGAGGTGAAATAGTAGGAAAGGCCAGTTTTTCTTTCAGATGGTCTGGAGATACTAATGCAGCAGGTAGTGGAGTAAATGTAGTAATAGCTTTTCAAAAAGAAGTAATTTTTACAGGATATGCGAAAAGAGTAAATGTATCTCCATCTATGGAATGTGCTAATGAGTTTATAATTAGAGTGCAGGCGGAGGACATAATGTACAAGTTAATAAACAAGAGAATGAATAGAAGACAGAAGAGAAATGGTTTAGGTCCCTTAGCCTTTATAACCTCCATTCATAAGAGGCCAGATGTTGGATTTGATGACCCTAATAGTCTGCAAGACATATCAGGAGGGCAGTCTCCTTTCTCTTTAGATGGGGAAAGTTATTGGGATGTAAGAAATAGATTGTTTGATAGTGGACAGAGTAATACGAATGCATCATTACATCCAGTTGCTAAGAACACAGATATTGTTACTAGTTATGATCATTCGTTAGGTGGTGGTGGAGATATAGGACTACATGATCACTCTAGTTTAGATTTAACAGGCGTTCATGGTGGAGGCAGTGCTAAAGGAGTATACGGGATTAAGTAATTGCTAGTAATACCAGTAGGTTAAGTTAAATTAATACTATTGCTTTTGTAGGTAATTTTTGTTATAATAGAGTTATGAAAAAATTAAATTTAGAAAATATTCTTAAACTTCTTAAAGAAGGGGAAACTAAGGTCAGTATAGCTAAACTTTATGGAGTATCCAGAGGTGCATTGGATAGCTATTTAAAAGCTAACAATGTTTTTGTTAGAATTAAGCCCCCAGATTTCTCTAGAGAGGAGAAGGCTCTGTTAATAGAGAAGTATCCTACATCCTCACATGAAAGTCTAATGGAACTTTTTCCTAATAGATCTATAGAACTACTAAGACGTAAAGCCTCTCAATGTAAGATAAAGCGAGAAGTACTAGAGACTAGAGAGGCTTCTTACTCTGAAAGTGAGGTAAGGTTTTTAAAGAAAAACTATCACACTGGCAGTAAAGAAGATATTTTAACAAATCTAGAGCGCAGAAACTGGCAAGGTATTCAAGCTAAGGCTAGCTCTTTAGGTCTGTCCAGAGAGGATCCTAGAAGCTTCTCACAAATAGAGTTAGATACTTTAAAAAAGTATTACTCCGAGTTAAAAGCAGAAAAGTTAAGTAGTTTATTACCTAAACATACGTGGAAAAGTATTCAAGGAAAAGCTCAAGAGTTAAAATTAAAGAGAAATACTGCATATATTTATAGGGATAAATTAAAATCAAGAGTAGGTATTTTATTAAAGGATACACCTGAAACTTTTTATTGGGTAGGATTTTTATTAGCAGATGGGCACATAACTGATAAAAAGTTATCAGTATCACTGTCTGTAAAGGATATAGAACATCTAAAGAAGTTCTGTAAGTATGTTAAGTGTACTTCTAACTTACGTGAGAGAGATTCAAAATTTGGACTAAAAGATTATAAAAAACTTAGTAGGGTAGTAAGAATAGGTATACATAACAAATACCTTTTATCCAAAATAATTGCTAAATTTGATTTAAAACCTAGAAAAACTTATGATCCACCCGATGTAGAGATATATAAACAGTTCGATATTGAACTACTTACTTGTTTATTTATAGGTTTTATAGATGGAGATGGTTGGATATCAAGAAACAGGATAGGTATTGAAGCTAGAATAGAGTGGTTAAGTTGGTTTGAACAGTTGATTTCTATTTTTAAAGACTTACTGGATCTTAATATTCCCAATCCAAGAAAACGTAATGATAGACCTACTATGTGTACTTTTGGATGTGGAAAAAGAGTATTTAGAACCTACTTACTAGAAACTATAGATAAGCACAATTTACCAGTATTAGAGAGAAAGTGGGATAAGTTAAGATAGATGGCGTTTGAGATATGTGAAAAATGTGTTGATTTTGGTTGTGGAGATGATACTGGCTTAATATCTATCCAGTGGAATACTCAAGGACAGGTAAAGTCTTTAGGTGGAGACTGTGATAATCCAGTAAATGGTGAGGCCGGGGCACAGTATGTTCTAGGACCTGTTACTGGAACAGTTAACTTACAAGCATATGCCTTCAACAGTGAGTCAGAAGACATGTGGTTAGGGGTAAGATGTAGTTCTAAGGTACAGGCTAATCAATCTAATTTAATGAAGTATGATGGGAGGACTGATCAGTATTATGTATTGCCATCTTCCAATCATAGCTGTCAAATTACAGGAGAGTATCCTGAAGGTGTAGAGATGGTGACAGATTGTGAAACACAATCCTTCACTTCTCAATTGGTAGCAGGCTCTGTAACAGTCGGAACGGCTATGAGAACAGTAGTCGGACATGAATTGAGTTTTGATGGAAATCCTTTACCAGTTAGTTTTCCAGACAAACAACCTTATACTGTACTTAATACTCCAAATTGTTTCTTAAGTGGATTCTCATTAGATATAGATTATCCAAATTTGCCTGCAAAAGTATCATATACCTGGCAGTTTATATTAGATTGTGAGAGTTAGTGTTAGTACTATATAATATTTAGAGGTAGTTATGAGTATAGTTAAGATATATAACAAACGAGTAGGTAGACCAATGCCAGTCCTAGGTGAGGGAGCTACTTCAACTGGGTTAGTTCAGTATACTTTCGGTGCAGAATGTAAGAGGGTGGAAACATGCTCCAACGCAACTGAGGTCGTTACATCAGATCAATTTTGTTTAACCGGAGGTCCATACTATTCAGCTAGTTATAGGGCCTTACAGGAGAAGGATAAGCGGGGTAAGGTCGTTTATAATTCGACTATTACCTCTAAGACAAGTATATATGGAGACTCAGAATTCCAATGCGAGGGCGGTGGAAATGCTTGTAGTATTATATCATTTTAAGGATTTTATATGATTTTAAGCTGTGTACAAAGAGAAGAAGGTGACACTGGTTATCCACCGGAGGTAATGGTAGATACTGGAACGTTAACAATTGAAATTAATAACCAAGGATTATCTACACTTTCAGTTACTGTAACTCAGAAGGGAGCAGGTACTATAGTAGGCGACTGCATCTTCGATTTAGGAAACGGCCAATCATTTGAAGGGTACATAGTAGGAGATTCACCTCAAGAAATACCTGGAACTGGATATATAGAACACAGGATAAGTGTTTTGGGTACAATAGTAGATTAAGAGGGATATTTATGGGTTGTTGTGGAAAGAAAGTAAAGACAAAAAAAGATAATATGAAAATTATTCAATATTCTTCAGCAGTTAAAACTAGTAGAGTAAATCCTGGAAGTGTAGCCAGAGAATGTACTATCTGTAAAACACGTACCATAGCAGCTATTTGTCCTGTTTGTAACATTCCCATAGTACTACAAAAAAATTAATTATTTTCAATAAACTATACTATTTAAACTGTAGTATTGTAGGTTTCGTATACTTAAAGTATAGGACACATTTCACAATGCTCGATATATATATATTAATAAAATAAAATAAAAAAGAGGTACCCAAAATATGGCTTTTGATTTTAGTACTGATGGACTAATTGTAGGTAGGTATGATGGTGCTGACTTTGTAGAAGAGAAACTTTCTATAACAGGTGATTCCGATGTATCGGTAACACAAACGTCAGGCACAGCAGCCTTTACATTAGATGCATCAGACATTAGAAGTGACATTGACTCTAATGCAAGTGATATTGCAACGGTTTCAGGACTTACAGTCACTAATGCTGGAGACATCTCTGACAATGCTTCTGACATCTCTGATAACACTGCAGATATTGCAACGGTTTCAGGACTTACAGTCACTAATGCT
>Ga0164310_10000028_pt1 | contig 74302 bp, 50 predicted proteins | sample GuaBasSedimGuay1_FD_121795 | JGI IMG/M metagenome (GOLD analysis project Ga0164310, IMG submission 121795) | Subseafloor sediment microbial communities from Guaymas Basin, Gulf of California, Mexico - Guay1, Core 4569-9, 0-3 cm | ecosystem: Environmental > Aquatic > Marine > Hydrothermal vents... | reverse complement strand
GATAACCATCTGCAATTCGGCTCTCGGTGAGGCGATTGCGAAGAAGGTTCTTAATGAAAGAGACCGTATCCTGCCGCCACTCCGCGAAGCCATGCTCGAGAACTACAAGATTGTCAGGGACTGGATGGAAGACCAGACTTGGCTTGAGTGGATTGAACCAGAAAGTGGAGTCGTGTGTGCGCCTCGCCTGCGGAATGGAGACGGAACAGACAGACTATGCGAACTCCTCGTCACGAAATATCGGACCTTCACTGTTCCGGGATCGAGGATGGAACTCGATGGGCATTTCAGACTTGGATTCGGTGGAGAGCAGGATGAACTGATTAAGGGTCTCGAACAGCTGCGCAAGGCTCTGTCTGAACTTTGCGGTTAGGTATGTAGGCAAACTGCAGAGGTCTCTAAGATGTGGCAGTTCTTTAGCGGTGATACGTACAGAGTCCTGAGTGAGAAATGTCAAGCCAATCCGAAACGAATGTGACGACCATCGCCAAACTTCAGCCCACAGATTCCTACTATAATATCAGGTTCGTGGTGATGGACAAGGGGGACTCCAGAATTGTCAGGATAAGGCCCTCCGACAGAAAGGCTCTGGTATGCGACGTGACAGTAGCTGATGAAACCGCATCGATCCGTCTCACTCTCTGGAATGACGATGTGGACTTCATCGAAACGGGACGAGCGTATGCCCTGACAGGCGGAAGGGTAGGTCTCTACGATGAGTCCATGTTTCTGACACGCGGAAGAGGTGGAGCATTCCGTCAAATTGACGAGGACTTGGTGCCCTGCTCGGACCCGGATATGAGTAGACCATTTGCGTGGAAACAGGTGAGGAGCAGAAAGAGATCCGAAAGGGGAACACCTCTCACGGGACACAGAACGGGAGAAATGAGGGGTTACAGCAGACGGAAGGGCTTTTGAGCAAGTTGTCAGAGAGCTTGTCAGGTTGAGGATCTCACAATGAAACTCTGGTATCAGGGCAACCTTCTTCCATATCCCACGGCCACACTCAGAGCGAGACTCAGACTTAGCGGCCTGTCAAGGGCCGATGCCGAGGCCGTCATCGCGAGAGTATCAGAGTACCGAGGAGCGCATCAAGATGGATCGACAGAGTCGGAGATCCATCAGCGAGTTCTAGAAGTAATGAATGATTCTCACAGTGATGCATCAGGAAGATTCGCGACCCTAGTGGAATATGAAGAGAAGAGGTACGCTGCGGACGGTCTCGACCCAATCATTCTTGTGATTGAGGGAGCGTCGGCCACGGGAAAGTCGATGCTCTCGCTGGATCTCATCGAGATACTGGCGGCGACAAGACTCGTGACCACAGACACTGTCAGACAGGTGTTTCGCGGCGTAGTCGAAAGGGATAAGCATCCTGAACTCTTCTGCCACACATATCAGGCTCACAAGTATCGACAGGAGGGGCCGGCGAACCTGAGCAAATACGTGAGAGGATACTTGGCCCAAACAGACATTATCACACCGTATCTTGAAACCACGATGCGACGCTTGCTCACAGAGGGCGCAGTGTCCGTGGTGGAGGGTGTACACATCATCCCAGGCGAGCCAAGCAAGATTGGACCAACTGTCGTTGAAGTAGTGATCAATCCTGACAGGGAGACTCATGAGACCATGTTCTACAGCAAGGCAGACACCGGGAGACTTCGAACCGTTTCGGCTGACCGCAAGACCCGACTCGACGAGTTCACTGCAGCAAGAGAGATTCAAGAGTACATGGTTGACAAGGCTCAAGAGAGTGGAGTTGAGGTGGTGCCACTAACAGACTATGATGATGCCTCTCAGAGAGTTGCATCCCTTGTGATGTCTACTATTGAGAAGGTTCTGCGAGAGTGAGACCATGTCGTGGAAGAAGAAGTCTCTGGATAGACTATTCAATCCAAAGGCGGTGGCCGTCATCGGTGCCTCAGACAAGAGGGAGAAGCTAGGGTCTCTCGCCCTCCTTGCACTCAACACCTTCGAGGGACAAGTGTACCCGGTCAATCCAAGACTCCGCGAGATTGACGGGCAGGCCTGCTTCAGTTCGGTTCGAGATATCGAAGACAGAATCGACCTCGCACTGGTTGCTGTGGGGACACAGCACGTCCTCACAGCCGTGAAGGACTGCGCACAAGTTGGCGTGGGAGGAGTTGTGATATTCTCTGCCGGTTTCAAGGAGCTGGGAGGCATAGGTGTCGAACACCAAGAGAGGGTGAGAACCCTTGCTGATGATGCACACATCGCTGTCATTGGACCGAATTGCCTGGGAGCGGGGAACATCGAAATCAACCTGAACGCGACATTCTTCCCGCATCCAATGCCGATGAAGGCAGGAGGGACTGCTCTAGTGAGTCAGAGCGGAGGAGTGACAGGTCTCATGCTATATAGAGCGGCTGACAGTGGCCTTGGCGTTTCGAAGTTTGCGTCTGTGGGCAATCGGGTCAACATAGACTTCAATGACCTCATCAAGTACTTGGGAGATGATCCTGGCACCTCCACTATCTGCCTGTTTGTCGAGGGGACAGAGAAAGCGAGGGAGATGGTCGATGAGACCGCACTGACCTCGCACAAAAAGCCAGTCATATTCTACAAGGTCGGCAAGACTCCTGCCTCACGAGAGGCTGCCTTGAGTCACACGGGTAGTCTTGCAGGCAACTCCCGAATATACAGTGCAGCCATGAGACAGGCGGGCGCCATCGAGACGAATAGCGTTGCTGAGATGATTGACACAGCCAAGGTGATCAGCACCTGCTCGAAGAAACCAGCAGGAAAGGGAGTGGCCGTGCTCACACATACTCTGGGTGTAGCGCTTATCGTGGCTCAGACTCTGGAGGAGAATGGTATCCTTCTCAGGCCACCGTCTGAAGATGCGGCTGTCTTGATTCAGCAAACACTCGACCTTCCAATCAAGCCACCTGTCAGAAACCCGGTGGACTTACTGGCAAAGGGTTGGTCCGAGCCAGAGGTCTTCGCAAAGGCTTTCGAGATCGTGATTCGAGAGGAGCAGTACGATGCGGTGGCAATTGTCTTCTCGCCCAACTTCCAGGAAGGAATAGGAGGAGGTATGCCGGCAGACGACATAGTACGCATCGCGGGCAGTGTCGCAAAACCTGTGGTTGCTGTGCTCAGTGCACCCTACGGCCGCAAGCCAAGAGAGAGCGAACTTCTCGAGAGAAACGGAATTCCTGTATTCTATAGCCCACAGAGAGCTGGTCAAGCACTCGCCAACTTCCTCAATCACAGTTGGCAGACCTTCGAAGAATAGAGAGGGAGCCGCCCGATGAGCGGCTCGTACGTGTTAGTTGGGATAACAGGGCGGATGACGGGCCATCAAATCTCACCTGCGAGAAGTGCCTTGTAGGCCGCCATGTCGAAGTGACCGTGGCCTGACAGATTGAAGACTAACACGCGGTCTTCGTTCTGGCGCTTCGCCTCCAGAGCATAGTCAATAGCGGCCTTCACCGCGTGGGCTGACTCGGGAGCTGGAATGATTCCCTCAGTCTTGCCGAAGAGAACACCGGCCTCAAGGACTTCATGCTGTTCGTAGGAGATTGGTCTTATGAGACCTTCATAAACGAGAGCGCTTATCGTCGGCGCGACTCCGTGGTAGCGCAGTCCGCCGGCATGGATCTTGGGTGGTGTGAAGTCTGCGCCAAGTGTGTACATCTTCAACTTCGGTGTCATCCTCGCGGTATCACCGAAGTCGTATCGATATTCTCCTTTCGTGAGAGAGGGGCACACCTTGGGCTCGACAGCAACGTACTCCGTCTTGGAGTACCTCTTGTCTGCCATCAAGGGGTAGACCATTCCACCAAAGTTGCTGCCACCACCCACACATCCAATCGCCAAGTCAGGCACTTCTTCCACGGACCTGAGCTGTTGATCAACCTCTTGGCCGATGACAGTCTGCTGAAGAAGGACGAAGTTGAGGACTGACCCAAGAGTGTACTTGGTGTCGTCGTGAGAAACAGTGTCCTCAATCGCCTCACTGATAGCGATCCCGAGAGTCCCCGGATGGTCAGGATGCTCACTACTGAACTTCTTGCCGAACTCGGTGCGATCGGACGGGCTGGGCACGATCTCAGCGCCGTACGTACGCATCAGAGTGCCTCTGTGGGCCTTCTGCTCATAACTCACTCGGACCATGTAGACCATGGCTCTGATGTCAAAGAACGAGCAGGCGAGTGATACTGCACTCCCCCACTGACCGGCACCAGTCTCCGTAGCCAGACGCTCCGTGCCTTCCTTGGCTGCGTAGTATGCCTGAGCCACCGCCGTGTTCAGCTTGTGACTCCCTGTCGGTGAGACGTCTTCCCGCTTGTAGTAGATGCGACAAGGTGTCTTCAACTCTCTCTCGAGTCCAAGAGCCCGCTGAAGAGGTGTGGGGCGCCCAGACCGCACTAGTATCTCTCGGACCTCCTGAGGAATGTCAATCCTCCTCTTGGTCGAGGCCTCCTGTCTGACGCATTCCTTGGGAAACAATGCCTCAAGATCTTGCGGACGCACCGGGTCGCCCGTAGCGGGGTTCAGTGGAGGGGCCAAGGGCTCTTGGAGGAGCGGAAGTATGTTCACGTATTGTTTGGGTGTGTCTTCAGGGCCAAGTTGTATTCTTGACTGCTGTGTCTTCATGTCTTTGTATCTCCATTCTGCTTTCGCTCCCAGTGTGGCATCAGCACTGCATCACGTCTAGTCTGCACTGAGGAAGAAACTGCTTGTGAGGCAATTGAGTCAGAAGAAGCATACGATGGACCGAGGTGCGGTCTTCTGTCTAGACGGGCCGTTCGAGGCCCACGTTCCATTGGCCAAGGCACACTCTATCCATCGTTCTCCACTCGGAAGCGATTACAGGACCCGATGGTCAAGGCTTTTTAAGCCTATCCCCGTTTTAGAACATCAATGTACTAGAGTGTGTATTCAATCCCGTTCGACAAAATCGCATGATCGACCATGGATGAAACGGTGGAGACCGTAGCCACAATCTTTTCAGGGTAAAACAGCAATGATTTCATCACGGAGATGTGCCCTATGAGCAGAGAGAGCATGGACGGAAAAGGCCTGGATCTCGGCACGGTGAAACTCATCTTTGATAATTCACCCGAAGGGATACTGTTGTTCAGAGATACTACCGTGATTTATGCTAACAGAGCAGTATCTGAGAGGGTAGGTTGGACTCTTGAACAGATTGTGGGGGAGGAAGTCTCGAAACTCACAGGTCTATTGGATTCAGCGGAGGAGAGGAGTGCGCTCGAGAGATTCTATAGTCTGCTCAATGAGTCGATAGACCAGGACTCGGGAGAGTATCTCTTTGTCAAGCCCACGGGTGAGCCTGTTGTCATGCACGCGAATTCATACCGGCTTGCTCTGGCAGAGAGCAACTACCTTATTGCCCATCTAACGGATGTGACGGCAGAGAGACTAGCACGAGAGAAGTTGCGCAGAGAGAGAAGTGCCTACAATGCAATTGCGCAGGCGGCACTTGCTGCGTCAGATCTTGAGGAAGCGTGCCAGAAGGTCCTAGAGGGAATCGTCGAGTCTTTCGACTTCGACCTTGGGACGTTCAGGCTGTACAATCCTGAAGAGCGGACTCTCAGATTGGCAGGGCTTGTTGGACTGGAACGAGGTGAGACACAGGAAGCCGTGTCCATAGACGACCCGAACTTCATTGTGGCCCGCACCGCAAGGACCCGGGAACCTTTCTTCATCAGAGAAATATCGGAGGCCCCTGAGAGCAAGGACCGCCTCGCCCGTGCCCGGAAGCTAGGTATTCGTGCGCTCATCTTCTGGCCAGTCATCGGGTCAAAAGGAGACCTCATTGGTATCATCAATGTGGCCGCAACAGGAGAAACCCGAATCGAGGACGTTGACAGGGAGTTCTTCGCGACACTCAGCGGGATGCTTACGACTATCATTGAACGCAAGAGGACAGAGAGAGAGCTGGCTGAGAGCCAGGATAGGTTTCTCGCCTTTGCCAACAACGTGCCAGGACCCCTCTATATCAAGGACCACGAGTCGCGTGTTCTCTTTGTCAATGACTACATGAAGTCACGAGAAACGCAGAAAGCATGGGAGGGGAAGACACCCGACCAACTCTTCAGGGAGAATCACGCACAGAGAGTCCACGACGAAGATCGAGAAGTGATAGAGAAGGGTCCAATCGAGAGGGAACAGGAGTTTCTCGATGATGACGGAGGGCGGAGGACTTACCACATGTACAAGTTTCCGATCTTCCAAGAGGGAAAGCCACCTCTCATAGGAGGCTTCTCGCTGGACGTCACTGAGAGAGTCCAAGCTGAGAGGGAACTCGAACGTGCAAAGGCCAGAGCCGAGTTTTTCAACGACCTTCTCGCTCACGACCTGAACAACATGCATCAGGGAATAATGTCGAGCCTGGAGCTCATAATCGCTAGTAACGACTGCACACCGACCCTGATGAGGATTGCAGAGGGCGCGCTGACGCAGGTCAAGAGGGGCGTGTCGTTAATCTCCAACGTCATGAAACTGACTCAACTCAACGGAGGGGGCATCCCGCTGTCCCCTCACGATCCTGCCGAGTCACTTGGAGCCGCCATCGAGATTGTGAAGCAATCCTTCCCCGCACGGAGTATATCAGTCGAAACAAACCTGGAGTCGGAGATGTACTGCATCATGGCCAACCACTTCCTCACGGATGTATTCTATAACCTGATGCATAACTCAGTTAAGAATACGAGAGATGATGAAGTGCGCATCACGGTTCACACCAGTCTGGTTCAGAATGGTGAAACTCTGAGAATCGAGATTTGCGACTGGGGAAAAGGTATTCCGGACTATACCAAGGAGAAACTCCTCGCAGGCATCAATGAACCAACCTCGCGGATTGGAGGAATAGGACTCATTCTCGTCCGTCAGATCGTGGACCTCCTCGGCGGTGAGGTATGGATAGAAGACCGCGTTGAGAGCGACCACACCAAGGGTACCCGTTTCATCATCCACCTCCCGAAGGGGTGCTAGCACATCTTTGCAGATTTCCCATAAGCGTTAATAGAGGCAGTGAGAGATACCAGTGCGGCGAGTGGGTCGATTGTCCTCTGATGATGAATCAGAACCGGCATTCATGCTGAAGATGGTGGCTCTGGGCGATGGAGCCGTAGGCAAGACCAGTTGCATAATGCGATACGCCGAGAACAGATTTGGCGAAACCTACAAGGCCACGCTAGGTACAAGCATTGCTCTAAAGAACGTCGAGATTGATGTGAAGGATAACAAGACTCAGGAGATGACAAGACGCAAGGTTCAGATTGTGTTGTGGGACCTGGCTGGTCAGCCGACCTACAAGGACCTTCGCCAGCGCTACATGATTGGATCTTCAATGGCATTCATCGTCTACGATGTCACAAGGCCGCCCACCTTCCTGAATGTCCACGAGTGGTATCGCAACTTCAGGCAGATCTGTCCAGACTCAACGGTCGCAATAGTTGGCAACAAAATCGACCGCAATGACAGGCTCGTGCCGCCAGAGGCAGGTGAGATGCTGACAAGGTGGCTAGATGTCATTCACATCGAGACCTCTGCCAAGGAGGGCACCAACGTCGACCTGCTATTCACGGAGTTGACACGTAGAGCAATAGCCATGGAGATAGAGCGCTATGGCTCTTCGTATCTCTGTGGATGAGGGCGGATGGATACCATCTTGTTTTGACTACGACAGTAGTGCCTGGGCGGCCTCAAAGGCGTAGGGCAGGATAAGATCGGCGTACAGGAACAGCCCGACAACTGCGACGAAGCACAGCACAACCGCGGCCATCGGAATCCGGGCCAAGACCAGCTTTCCTTTCTCCTTCGGTTCCATGAAGTAGCTGTACTTCAGGACCCTGAGATAGTAGCCCAGAGAGAAGACCGAGTTTATGATACCGATGAGCGCCAACCACCAGAGACCAGCAACAGCAGCGCTGTGGAACAGCAGGATCTTGGAGTAGAAGCCCACTGTGAGAGGCATCCCTGCCAGAGACAGAACAAAGACTGTGAGGGTCAAAGCAGCCAATGGAGACCTCTTGCTGAGACCCGCGAGGTCGTCGTACTTTATCCTCTTGGCCAGTCTCACAGACATCGCCCAGATCAAGATGAATGCCGCAGTCTTGGTCAAAGCATGGGTGAAGGCGTGGAATATCGCCGCGGCAGCTCCGTACTCAGTTCCAACGGCCAGACCAATGAAGAGATAGCCCATCATGGCAATACTGGAGTATGCAAGCATGCGCATGATGTCCTTCTGTGCAAGTGCCAGGACATTTCCAATGACCATGGTCAGGATAGCCACAGCAACAATCAGGGGCATCCACTCAGTCTTTGCCACAAGGAAGGCGACCATCATGATACGGATAAGAGCGCTCACTCCAGTCTTCTTCGAGCCTCCTGCGAGATATCCGGTCACGCTGCCGTCGGCACTGGCGTACGCGTCCGGCACCCATTGCCATCCCGGAAAGATACCCACCTTGAACCCAAAGGCCACAATGAACAGCACCATGGCAAGGAGCAGGGTGTATGCTGCGTTCTCAACACCGTAGGGAGATGCCCAGATAATGGCGACCTGTGTTCCCACTTCTGAGAGGGCTGTCGTACCCGTCACTCCGTAGACCAAGGTAATGCCCAGGAGCATGAGAGATGTTGATAGAAGACCCATCACGAAATACTTCGTTGCACCATCGATTCCTTCTCTGTGTGGACTGAGGGCCACCAGCATGTAGGTCGGTGTCGACATCAACTCCCAGGCCATGAACAGGCCCACGAAATCTGTGGCCATCACGACCCATATGGCACCAGCAAAGGAGACCATCAACAGGAAGTTGTACGGCCCCTTGTTTCCACCATACAGTGTGGTGGACATCAGGACGAGGAATGCCACCATGAGGATGATGTAGATGAAGAAGTCACCGAAGGCATCCCTCACAAAGAGACCGCCGAAGGAACTTCCCCCGAGGACATCGGGTTCAAAGAGCACCATCTCAACTGTGGCCAGAATCACTCCAATGAAGCTCACTGGAAGCGGATTGTAGCGCAACCCGACAAGGAGGGCGATGCCCGCAAAGACGACAAGTGTGATGGCAGGTAGTGACATCAGGTAGTCATTCAATAGCTCAGTCGGTACCAGAGCTGTGATTGCATCTGACAACGGTGCGAACAGGGTTCGAATGAAATCAGCAAGTAGGTCGAGTTGATGCATCATGGTAGAGCACCTCCGGCTAGCATGACATCTATGACGGGCTGAACTATTCCGATGATGAGGTCGGGCCAGATACCCAGAAGAATCACTGGGATCATCATGAGGATGGGAGCGATGAGATCCTCCCAGGGAGCCTCTGTTATTTCCTTCTCCTCGTCTGGATCACTGAACACCACACGGTTGAGCATCCAGAGAATGTAGCCGACCGTGACGAAGATGCCGAATGTGATCAATGCAGTCCAGAAGAGGTTGACCACGGAGCCGAACAACACCAGTATCTCTGCAATGAACCCACTGAAGCCGGGGAGACCAAAGGCCGCAAGCGAGGCAAGAATCGTGACGGATGCAAGATGAGGAGCCTTTGCCATGAGACCCTTGATCTCAGGTATCTCACGGGTGCCCGCAGCGTACTTCATCTGACCGGCCACAATGAACATGACTGAGATGATGGTCCCGTGAGAGAACATCATGAAGATTGCTCCCTGAAGTGCCAGATTGGCAGCCATTGTCGCGCCAATGCTGTAGTTCCAACCATATGCAGCAACTCCAAGAAGGACCCATGACATGTGGTTGATGGAAGTGTACGCCACCATGGACTTCATGTCAGTTTGGGCCATGGCAGTGAATGCAGCATAGATACAGGTGAAGATGGCAAGGACTGCAAAGGGGATGGCCAGAGCCGCAATCGCATCAGGAACCATCCAGAGACCCAGCCTGACAAAGGCGTAACCACCCATCTTCAGAAGAATCCCTGCAAGGATGACAGAGCCAGGCGTCGGGGCCTTGACGTGAGCCCACGGGAGCCAGTTGTGCAGCGGCCAGACTGGAAGCTTCACTCCTGCACCGAAGAACAGGGCGATGGCGAATCCGATCTGCACCATCGGGTCAAGACCCATCCCTCGCAGCACAAGCATGTTGAAGGTGTAGACAGGGGCTGAGAGCAGGTACAACACGAAGAATCCCACTAGCATCACGCCGGAGCCGAAGTGGGTGTAGATGAAGAACTTCACAGCCGCATGTTGCGACCCCTCCTCACCCCAACCTCCAACGATGAAGAACATGGGGATCAGAACCAGTTCCCAGAAGAGGAAGAACCCGATCAGGTCTAGACTCATGAACACGCCTAGCAGGCCAGTCTGAAGTAGAAGGAACAGAGCGTAGTAGGAACGCTCTGAGTCCTTGATGTGGTTCGAACTGAGAGCAGCAATGAACACGACGAGGTTGGACAGAAGTATCATGACCAGAGAGATGCCGTCCACACCGAGCACAAAACGAATGGCCGGAGAACTGCTGGATGTGCCAAGAGTGGCCAGAGTCATCTCGAAGTAGTAGCTCATCCCCTGATGGTCTGCAGCCATGGCTGGTGTTCCCAGGGCGAGGACAATGGCGAACCCCAGCTCGACAGTCGTTGTTAGCAGAGCGATCGCACGCGCGCTCCTCGAACCCAGGACGTAGGCAAGGAACCCTCCCACCAGAGGAATCACGAGCATGAGAATCAGCACGTTCCCTGGTAGCATCGAGAGAATGGCTTCTGCTAAGGCCGACTGCATCTAGAGCACCCCCAAGGCGACCATCACGAGGATGGCGAGTAGTCCAAGTCCGAAGATGACCACTCCCACGTAGTCGTTAATCTTCCCGGTCTGAGACTCAAGACCAATCTCTGATGCCTCGACACTGACAGTAGAAACGCCTTCAGCGAAACCGTCAACAATATGGTCATCGAACCATCGTATCTTGGATGACAGATTCTGAGCCACGGAGGCAGACTTGAAGTCGATGCCGTCTATGGTCCTCTCATCCACTCGGGTTCGCCAGGCAGACGCGAACTTCAGGAATCCGTTCAAGACCCAGTAGTAGAACTCGTTAATCATCCATCTGCGCTTCAGGAAGTTGTACAGCTTCCTTCGAACTCCGGTTTCGGGAATGATGTGGTTTGGAGTGTCAGCATGACGAATGTAGATCATGTACCCGGGGATGCCTCCCAATGCGAGGGCACCCATGGTCAGGACGAATGGAACAGCTCCCTCAGTCACCTTCACGACAACCATCTCCGTGAGCAGGACAGTCCAGGCCTCGTGACCACCCAGAACGATATTCTGGATGAACGGAAACACGAGGAAGGCAATCACAGTGAAGGCTGCCAGAATGTACAGCGGCACCATCATAGCCGGACCAGGATCATGGATTCCGGATTCGTGTTCCTCTCCGTGCTCATCATCATGATGCTCTTCTGCTCTTGAGGAGCCGTAGAAGGTCATTCCCATGAGACGAAAGCTGTAGAATATCGTACATGCCGCCGCACCCACGGCGAGAGCGAAGAGGAAGATCCCTGCCGGGTCGTGGAGCGCAAGCTCGTATGTGTACTCAATGATGGAGTCTTTGGACCAGAATCCCGAGAATGGCGGAATCCCGCACAGAGCGAGAACGCCAATCCACATCACCACGAACGTCTTACGCATGTGCTTTCGAAGTCCGCCCATCTTGGAGATGTACTTCGTGTGTACGGCATGTATCACGCCACCCGCAGCCAGGAATAACAGGGCCTTGAAGGCACCATGACTGACCACGTGTAGGACTCCGCTGAGGTAGGCATGTTCGTAGTGAGCAAGGAGGCCAGCAGTACCGATGGCCAGAATCATGTATCCAAGTTGGCTCAGCGTCGAGAAGGCAAGTATCTGTTTGAGTTCATTAGAGACCATCCCCATGGTTGCCGTCATGAAGGCAGTCACAGCCCCAATCGTCGCCACTATGAGGAAGAAGGTGGTGAGGGTCTCTGCACTGAAAGCCTGTAGAGGAATCGCAAGATGCTCCTCCCCACCGTCGGGGACAGCCGAGGCCTCCACGATTGTCACAAGGAACCTAGCTGTGATATAGACACCGGCCTTCACCATTGTGGCTGCATGAATGAGCGCTGAGACGGCAGTCGGACCTGCCATGGCCTCCGGGAGCCAGACCTGCAGGGGCACTTGGCCGGACTTGCCGATGGCGCCCATGAAGATGAGGAGCAGAGCAGGAAGCAGAAGACCAACGCTGGCCATGATGCCCCACCAGTTGTTGATGTTAGCGGCAAGGTCGGTGAACAGGAAGCTCCCGGTGAACGTGAACAGGAGCAGGATTCCGGCAAGCATGAACGCATCGCCAATCCTTGTGACAATGAAGGCCTTTGTGCCGGCCTGGGTGTTGTACTCGCCTTCAGTCTCATATTGCAGGAGAGGGTTATCAGTGGGAAGGGCTGTTGGGTCCTCCTCGGGAGGATTCTTCTTGTCGTTCCAGAAGCCGATGAGGCCGTAGGAGCAGAAGCCCATAATCTCCCACCCGATGAAACCGATGAGCAGGTTGTTGCTCAGGACTAGAGTCAGCATGCCGCCTCCGAAGATGAGCATCAGGAAGAAGAAACGGTTCCGGTTCTCCTCGTGGCGCATGTACTCTGTGGAGTAGACATAGATCAGGAAACAGAGTGTGCTAGCCAAGACTCCCATGATGACTGAGAGCGGGTCAAGGAGCATCTCAAAGGGAACATAGAGGATTCCCGGTATGTTGATCCATTCGTAGTGAGGGTTTGGCGCCCCAATCTCAAGAAGCAGCGACCAGCAGAGCACCATGGTGATGCCCATGAGGATGGCAGGGGTCCAGTCTCTGAGACGCGCGTTGAACTCACCGATGAGTGGCACGAGAAGCGAACCTGCTAGAGGAATCACGAGGATGAGGTAGTAGGGTAGTCCGAACAGCATCTTCTTCACCTCACGGAGTAATGGGCAGCATTCCTGCAATGCTGCGAACTGCTGGCAGGATCACGTCCAGGGCCAGACTTGGGAATATTCCAAAGATTACAATAAGGACTCCAAGGACAATCATGGGCCCAGTCATGGACCTCGGACTCTCCTTGACCTCCATCAGACTATCAGGCGTGGGTCCAAAGAACACACGCCAGAGAAACCTGAGCATGTATCCGGCGCTGAGAATGGAACTTGAGGCAGCGAGTACGGTGAGAATCACAAAGGGCATACTCACACCACCGACAGTTATCGCGGCCTGGAATCCACCCAGAAACATCATCCACTCACTTGCAAACCCTGAGAGGGGTGGACTCCCTGCAATGCTCATGGCACCAATCGCGGCAGCAAACGCAGTGATGGGCATGACGTTCTTGAGACCGCCCATCTTCGTGATGTCGCGCAGTCCCGTCTGATGAATCACTGCTCCGGCCGTCATGAACAGCAGGCCTTTCGAGAAGGCGTGGTTAATCAGATGGAAGAGACCTCCCGCGGTCCCTGAGGTAGTGACAACACCGAGGGCGAACAGCACGTATCCCATCTGAGAGACAGATGAGTAGGCGAGCAGCCTCTTGATGTCGACTTGGGCTAGAGCCATGAAGCCCCCGTAGAAGATCGTCACAACGCCCAGAGCCGCAATCCAGAAGGCCAGGGCAGAGGCCGCAGCGTTCAACGTGATGGTTCCGAATCGCACCAGTGCATAAGCGCCAGTCTCAATCATAGCGCCTGACAACAGAACTGAGATGGGAGTGGGTGCTTCGGCGTGAACAGGCGGCAGCCACCAGTGAATTGGAAAGACCGCCATCTTGACAAGAAAGCCCGCGGCAAGGAGGATGAATATGAGCTTGAGGGTCTCCAGCGGAACCGACAGAGTGGACAACACTGTCTGAATCGTGAAGAGGTCAAATGACCCTGTCAGTCCATACAGGAATCCAAGACCGACCATGATACATACAGCACCCGACTGCGTGTAGAGCCAGAACTTCATGGCAGTGCGCTTGCGTGTTTCAGGGAGGCCCCAGAAGAGCAGGAGGAAGTAGCTGGGCACCAGCATGATCTCCCAGGCTATGAAGAACTCGATCGTATTTGTGGCCAGCGTGACCCACTGCATGCCCATGAGGAAGAACAACTGGTTCGCAAAGAAGGTGGGGCGATTCTTGGTGTGCTCAGTGTAGCCCACAGCGTAGACCACAGAGAGGAATCCGAGAAAGACTATGGCGAACGTAATTGGAAAGGCTATTCCATCCATATAGAGACCGAACTGGTCGAGTATCCCAGACCAGGTGGCATACTCAGCCCAAGGAGTGCCTGTGGTGAAGACCTGGTAGAAGGGTGGTATCATCAACAGGACTGAGAGCAGAGAGAAGGCCACCGCAACCTTTCCTGCTGACTCATTAAGATGTCCCTTGAAGAGGTAGATCAAGAGCCCCCCAAAGAAGAGGACTGTCAGGGAGAGTGCTGAGAAGGGTAGCATTACCTGAACCTCCTCCCTCTCCACTCGAGTGGTTCTCGGTCAAGTGTTGTGATCTTGTTGGGTCCGTAGATGAGGTCCTCGCGATTGGCCTCCGAGATATCTACAATCTTGGTGTGGTACAACGCGTCGAATCTACAGGCCTGCACGCAGAGGCCGCAGAAGACGCATCTCGTGTAGTCGAAGTAGAGGGCTGCGTCCTTCTCGAACTTCCTGTCGCTCTTGTCGATACGGATGGCGACATTCGGACATGCTCGTACACACTGCCCACAAGCTGTGCAGTTCTCACGGATGTGGATGTGACGACCGCGCGTCCTCTCTGGATACGGCCTGTCCTCAAAGGGGAAGAAGTATGTGAAGGGTCTCCGGAAGACTTGTCTAAACACATGTTTGATTATTCGTGCCATGTCGGCCAGCGTTTGTCCCGCACCCAACTCATGCACCTCCTGTAACCAAGGGGACCAACCAGTCGCTGAAGTAGGCCAGTCCCAGCATGACCAGAATCACATTTAGAATCGATAGTGGAAGCAGATACTTCCAGCACAGTCGTACAATCTGGTCTTGCCTCAACCTGTAGAATGACGATGTGACAACGATGAACATGAAGAAGACCACGAGGAACTTGATTATGAAATTGGCAAACCCGGGGAGAAACGGCAGTCCGTGGAATCCTCCAAAGAACAGAGCGACCATGAGGGCGCTGTACAGAATCTGTTCGGCAAACTCTGCAAAGTACGTCATTGTGAAGTAGACGCCAGAGAGCTCGGTTCGCCATCCAAAGATAATCTCCGAGTCAGCAACTGGAGCATCAAACGGAAACGTGCCGACAGATGCGATTGCCGCGATGAGGAATGTGACAAAGTTCACTGGAAGGAGAAACACGTACCATATCGCAGACTGGGCTTGAGTTATAGCAAAGAGACTCAGTGACCCGGCGAGCATCGCAGGTCCCACCGATGAGATCACCATCGGAATCTCAGAGGCAAACTGATTGTTCGCAGCTCTGAACCCACCGATGAGCGCGTACTTTGACCCCGAGGTCCAGCCAATGAGCAGTGAAAACACTGGCACGGCTGTGAGGAACGCGAAGATCAACACTAGACTCACGGAGAGGTCCGGGAATCCCGGTGCACCCACTATGTTCCAGTACGGGTCCCACGGGATGAACATGAAGGGCAGAAGAACTGCGATAAGGAGTACTGATGGGAGGATCCTGTACATCCATCTCCGTGCGTTGACGGGGATGATTGTTTCTTTTGCCAGGAGTTTGATGGCGTCTGCGAAGAGCTGAAGACCTCCGTACTTGCCCAGATGAGTCGGACCACGTCTGTCGTGAATCCGTGCCCACAACTTCCTTGTGAACCACACAGCAAAGATAAGGGTGAAGAGTATGAAGACCAGACCTGGATAGAGCAGGGAGCGAATCAGGAACATGAAGTTCTCAGGTATGACTATCAGTCCCCATATCCACTCGAATACTCCCCAGATCCACAACAATACCCATTTGATGAGACCCCAGAACCATAGGATAATACCGAGGATCCAGTCAGGGATTCCAGCAAGCCATTGGAAGAAATCGAATTGTTGCACTTTATGCACCTCCTATCGGTCCCACCAGCCCACGTAAGGATCGAGGCTTCCAAAGGTCACAACAAAGTCTGCAAACCTCAGTCCTGGCATGATATGTTTCAACGAGTAGTATGAGTTGAAACAGGGACCACGTATCTTTGCCCTGTACGGGGTCTGAGCCTTCTCGGTAGTCTTGAGCCACACTGCCGTCACACCACGCGTACCTTCTACACGGCCGTATGCCTCCCCCGCTGGTAGACGGTTGGCCTTCGCACGAGCCTTCGGATCTACTATTGGCCCATCCTCAGGCACGAGAGGAAGAAGCTTGCGGATGATGTCGACAGAAACCGCTATCTCCTTGAATCTCTGGACAACACGGTCATAGATGTCGCATTCGCCGGGGTGTTCCTTGTTCTCAGTGATAGGCACCTCCCAGTCTATCATGCCGTAGGCAAGATTGGGGTCTGGGTCATCCTTTCGCAAGTCCATCGGGACACCACACGCCTTGATGTTGGGTCCACTGAGACCCCACTTGATTCCGTTCTTCGCTGAGTACTGCCCGACACCCTTCGTTCTGAGTCTGAAGGTCGGACTTCCCTGCAGCATGTCTTCAAAGATGGGAATTCGGTCCTCAAGACGAACAATGGCTTTGTCGAGCTTGTCCAGAAACTCAGGTGTGAAGTCATACCTCACTCCCCCAGGTGTGTTGTACGACACAGTGTGTCGTGACCCAGTAAGCTCCTCGAAGGCATCGAGGAAATACTCTCTGTCCACCCAGGGCCAGAGCATCATTGTGAAGAGTCCCAATTCTCCGCTCAGCTGACCAAGCCAGAATTGGATGCTGTGAATCCGGCTAGCCTCCATCATGATGGTGCGCATGATCTTGGCCTTCTCGGGTACCTCGAGACCTGCAATCTTCTCAACAGCAGCAATGTACGGATATTCTGAGATGAAGGCCTCGACCATGCATATCCGTTCAAGGATAAGAGACCCTTGCCTGAAGGTCCGGAACTCCAAACACTTCTCAGCAGAGCGATGGAAATACCCTGCATTAGGATCACACTCCACCACGTAGTCACCGACAATGGTGAGCTTCGTCGCCCATCCATGTGCGCTCACATGTTGTGGTCCAAACCACACTTCTGAGGTCTCATCAAGAATGTCAGGACTCATTTGGACTCACCTCGTGCAGGTCTAGGCTTGGGTTGAGGAAGACCCGATTCTGCAAGCCGACCTTTGTCAGTAACAAAGCTCTTGCGCAGAGGATACTTGCCCTCTAGCTCATCAGGAAGAAGTAGAAGCCGGAGGTCGGGATGGTTGAGGAAGTTGATCCCGAACATCTCGTGGGTTTCGCGTTCATGCCACTCAAGACCCGGAAAGATGTCACACACAGTCTCGATCTCAGGCTCCTTACCCTCAAGGGAGACACGCAACTGCCAGAGGGCCCGAGCCCGGTATGACCAGAAGATGTAGATGAGTTCATACTTGTCATCCTGGAGGTCAACGCCAAACACCATCTCAGGAAGCACGTCGGGTACCATCTCGTCGATCATGGTGACCACATCACGAATCTTGGATGCGGGCACTCGAAGCTCGACCTTGTTGACCTCCAGAGGGACAGACTCCACTTCAGGAATCTTGTTGATGATGTTTCGAGCAAGGGTTGAGGCAGACATCTCACTCATTCTCTTCCACCTCCTTGATTGGACGACCGAGGTCAACCGTGTGATAGCGACGGTTGTACATGAGCATCAAGACCATGGCTATGGCAGTGTGACCTGTAGCGACGGCGATGATGAGAATGATGAGCGCTTGGCCTGTGAAGGTGAAGACCGGGCTATAGAGTGAAACAGCAACCAGGGCAATGTTGACACCATTACCCATGATCTCTGCCCCGAGGAGGATGCGGATGAGGTTTCGTTTGACCATCATACCGTAGGCCCCCATCCCAATCATGGCGAAGGCCACCAAGAGATACCAGCTAAGAGGAATCACTGCTCATCAACCTCCTCTTCTTTTTCTTCAATGCCCGTGTCAGGTCCTGGCTCAGCCTCGACACCGAACTCGCCGGTTATCGCAGATAGACGCTCGGCCTTCTCCATCTTCAGCATGGTGACAGAGCCTATGATCGATGTGAAGATGATGAGCGCAATCATCTGCACGTATATGCCATGGTCAGCCCAGAGCCAAGCTGCAAGACCCTGTAGACTCTGGGAGAGCTCAGGAGCACCTTCAGGAAATGCCTCATACCATGGAAAGAGCAGGGCCAGAAAAGCCGAGAATGTGGCCACTATGACCGAAAGAGCCATGCCCCATGCCCGTCGCCTCGGAGACTCAAAGACCTCTAGCGAGGAGTCCTGAGCACGAGGTAGCAGCAACACGCCGAATATGATGAGGGCAGATATCCCTCCGGTGTACACTGCGATTTGCATCCCTGCAATGAAAGGAGCCTCAAGCAGGAGGAAGAACCCTCCCACGGCCGCAGCCATGAGACCGAAGAAGAAGACGGCATAGACAATGTCCCTGTGTTCGAGGGCGAGGTATGCCAAGAGCAGCACGATGATGGCGATACTGATGAACTCGACCTGTTCCAGTAGAATCTCGATTCCCTGCATGTCAGTGTCCTCCTCCCGTTTCCACCTGCCGTGCCTTGGCCTCGCGATATAGTTGAAGGGTTTCCTGCCCACTCAGATAGAGGTCGGGGAGAATCTTCGTGGCATATCCAACACTGCCCAGTATGATGACGACAAAGAGCAGAGTCTGCCAGACTATGGCCACGTCGTACCTGAAGGTGGACGCTGAAAGGAGCCACAGAAACGCGCCCATGACATCAACCACGACGAAGAGGATCGTGTAGACAAGGTAGTTGTAAGGGTATGAAACTCTGGCAGGCCCTATGGGTTCTTGTCCACACTCATAAGTTGAGGTCTTCTCGCTATTCTGGAGGACGTGTGGTCTAAGGAACCAAGACACAAGTAACATGCCCACAGCCAGAACCACAGCCAGAATGGTCCAGACAATCACGGGGATGAAATCCATAAACAGTCTCAAAGCGGAAGAAACCTCCTAGAAGATGAATTGGCGCAAGGATGGTGACCTGCACTGCCTAGTGTCCAACTGAGTGTCAATCCATGTGCGTGTGGTTCACGCGTCATAGCTGTAGCTCCATTCTTGCTGACTCAACATTTATGCATGGAGATAATACCAAAGCATTCATTGTCGAGTGAGAAGCGCGTACTTCGCCCGTGTTAAAAACGCTTCGACGCGCCACCGCTCTCACAAAGAAGTTATATACCGCACTTATGCCAGATGTCAACTCAGAAAGACAGCGAGGCAGACATAAGATGTCCATGATTCAAGGAACCGCGTTCTACCACTTGGTGCTTCTCATAGGAATGGCCTTCATAGGAGTCTACTTCTGGATCATCCTGACAGCGGAGATAGCAAATCAGTTGATCCATCTCATCTTCATTCTCACTGGCTTCATAGCAACAGTCTCGACCATGGGACTAGCTAAGGCACACAGTCGCTCCGGCAGACTCGGACTCACAACACTGTCCGGACTCGTAGGAGGAGTGCATGGCTACCTTGATGTTGTGCTATACCCAATGGAGATTTGGGGATTCTGGGGAACAATCCTGTTCTTCTGGTGGCTGCTTGGTCTCATGCTCGCCTTTGCCGCACTATTCTGGGTAACTGAGTAGTCGGTCCAAAGCCCTTACTCACTCGTACTCGACTCGGAAGGGGCTGAGGGCTCGTCAGGTTCAGTGTCACCAGTGGTCATTTCTGCCGAAGCAGGTTCGGGTTCTGGTTCTAGTTCTGCCGGCGGAGGACCGTAGTGAAGTGCCGATACGTCCATGATGCCCCGTGTGGTTGCTTGGTCAAGTGATTGGAGGATAGAGAAACCTCCGGCAGTCAGGAGAGACCCACCGATACCCCACGATGAGAAGTAAACGACATCTCCGAGCATGTCCGTACTCATGGATAGGATATAGGCTAGGATCACGAAGAACATGGCCGAAACCAAAGACGGACCCAGAGCGGCTCTCTTTGCCTTACCACGACTTGGACGCAGATAGCCAGTGAAGAAGAAGACCATCCCAAGTGGTAGAAGGAGTAGAAACAGGATGTTCCACAAATTCGCCATGACAACCGGAACATAGAGCGGTTGAGTCATCAAGATATATGCGAAGTTGAAGTAGTATGCGCCCAGTACCAACAGGCCCAGCCAAATCAGGCAGTAGTAGCTGCTGTCCTCACGAAGACTCATTACTGAATCAACCCCATAGCATCCTTGTTCTCATATCCTCGCTGCCAGTGAGTGGTTCCCGCCCGAATCTTGTTCTGAAGAATCAGATGTGCCCTGACAAAGTCCGCGGGCTTGGGCGGGCATCCGGGAATGAACACATCGACGGGGACCACGCTCTCAGCAGGCACCTGCAGCGAATAGCCGTCCCAGAAGAGACCACCAGATGATGCACACTGGCCGAAGGATATGACGTACTTGGGCTCTGGCATCTGCTCGTAGATTCTCCGCAGACGGGGGACCATCTTCTTGGTCAGCGAACCCGAGATCCAAAGCACATCTGTCTGCCGAGGTCCGAAGAGAGGTAGCATCCCGAAACGCTCGATGTCCCATCTGGGAGCCACCGCTGCAGAAGCGTCCATCATGCAGCATCCAAGACCGTACTGCATTGGCCAGGGACTATGAGCCCGCCCCCAGCGAAGGATCCACTTTAGGGGAGGGACATTCTGGAACCATTTCAGGAAACCGGGAGCTACCCTGCCGAATCCGTTCCTTAGAAGATCGAAAGCATACCACATGAAGTACTTGCCAATCTTGAGCATGAAGGGAAGCCAGTAGGCAAAGATCTTTCCAGGGTTGGATATCTCGTTCTTGTCAAATCTCAGCTTGGCAGCCCTGATGCGGGCAAGACGCTTCTTGCCAAAGTAGATGTCAGCATAATTAGCAAACCAGATTCCAGTGGAGTGCGGATGCCCACCGTGCTTCCGGGCAAGCGTGAATATGACAAAGCTCTGAGACCAAGAGAGCATGTAGAACCTTCGTCGTTCATCCTCGAGGAAGTAGCCCATCATCGTGATGTTGGTCTTCGAGTTGACATAACCGTCAATGCCTGCCTTGGCTGAGGCCTGCTCGAACTGGAAATCATCCATGATTGCTGCGAGGCTCTCCAGTGGGGCAAAGGCCTGACCTACAACCAGAGTGGGACCAGCCTTTTTTACCTTCATTGGATGGAAACGCTCTTTCCATTCATGCTCGGCGATGTGCTCGTCATAGATTGTGCCCTTACATATCTCAGTGACCCTTCGCACGACCTCTAGGCCTTCCTCAATCTCATCCTCATCCCCCTCGTAGGCCACCATGATGATGCAATGGTGAACGGGGTACGGGAATGGAAAGTCCTCCTCCCAGACCGATTTCTTGAGGTCTGTGTACTTGGATTCTTCAAACTTGATAGTAAAGGGCAGCGGCCCTTCCTCAAGGATACGCTCGATTGCCATCATCATCAGGTAGTTCTCAGGAAAACTGGACACTGCCACCTTGATGGGACGCAACGGCTTGATCTTGATCTTGACCTTTGTGATGATACCCAAGATTCCTTCCGTGTCACAGAACAGGTCGACGTCCTTTGTCTTCACTACCTTGCCGTTGGGAAGGACCACCTCAAACTCCACAACATTGTCGTTGATGGTGCCATACTTGAGGGAGCCAATACCGTCCCCACCTTGGGCTACCCAACCGCCAACAGTGGCCGACAGAGCTGAGGAGGGATACGCACAGAGGTCCATTCCAACCTGATTGAGCTCGAACTGCAGATTGGCCCAGCTGATTCCAGGCTCGACAGTGGCGATGAAACCCTCCTTGTCAATCTCGAGGATCTTCTTCATCTGTCGCATGTCCACAGTGATTCCGCCCTTACGAGGGATGGCGCCACCGTATCCTGATGTGCCGGCACCACGAGGAACGAGAGGAATCTTCTCCTCATTGGCGAACTCATAGAGGGCCTGCACTTCCTCAGGGGTGATAGGTTGCACGGCGGCATCGGGTTTCGTATTCATCATCCAGCCTACTGCCTTAGGAAGTGCTCCGACGTCGAAGGACAGGAGATGCAGTTCGTGCTTTGCTGTTATCAATCGGTCTCCAAAGATAGCGGAGAGCTTTTCCTTCTGCCTTGCCTTCAGACCCATGAGTATCATCGCTCCAGCTCGCGAGCTGAGTCAATTAAGTGGGGGCAAGTCTCACCGTTAAAAACCTAACGAGAGAGCACATGACCCTCGTATTGACCCATACACAACGACGAGCTGCATTGTGGAAAGGTTAAAAGGAGGTCGAGCATCCGACGAACCACACAGATTGAGAACATATTCTCTGTCTGCGGTCTGGTGATGTGAACCATGGACTTCCCAGCTCTCCGCAAGTACGGACTTGAGGACTACCCCTTTGTCTGCGCGCAATGTAGCTACTGCACTGTTGGGCATGGTGCGTGTCCAACATTCAATGTCAAGCACACTGACAGCTACTCCGGCAGAGGGAAGATGCTTCTGACCCGATCACTGCTTCAGGGTCGAATCAAACCGGAAGACGCCCTCGCCGGACTACGAGATTCAATCTTCGGGTGTACACTCTGCGGCGGCTGCGAAGAGGTCTGCCAGACAGACATCCCCTTCATCAAAATCTACCAGGTACTTCGTGGGGAGTTCATGAAGAGAGGCATGTGGCCAGAGAATATGGACATGGCGAAAGACACCGTCCTGAAGTCAAAGAACATTCAAGGACAGTCTCAGATGGACCGAATCGAGGGATGGTCTTATTGGACTCCGAACGAGGATGAACTCTTGGACAAGCAGGGACAACCCGGCGAAACCGCCTTCTTCTTCGGATGCTCCTCATCCTATAGGGGAGTGTCGATCCAGGCGACCATTGCTACCACACTGGTTCTCGACAAGATCAACGAGCCCTACACTCTGTTGGGGGAGGAAGAGTACTGCTGCGGTGCTCCGCTCATCATGACCGGTGACTTCGAGGGAGCCAGAGAGCTCGCCATGCACAACATTAAGAAGTACAAGGAACTGGGAGTCAAGCGTATCATCACTAATTGCCCAGGGTGCTACAAGATGTGGGCGCACGAGTACCACGAGTTCTTGGGAATCGACCATGGTTTTGAGATTCTCTACGGTTATGAATTCCTAGCCGGCCTTATCAAGCAGGGGAAGCTTGAGTTCAACACACCACTCAACATCAAGATGACATATCATGACGGGTGCGACGCTGGGCGCAACTCTGGGTTCTATGACGAACCCCGTGAGATCATTATGGCACTCCCCGGTGTCGAGTTTGAGGAGCTTCCGCATAACAAGGAGAATTGTATCTGCTGCGGCTCTGGCGGAGTCCTCCGTGCTCATGACAACGAGTTTGCCACGAAGATTAGTGAGCTGAAGGTGCAGGACATCGAACGGACTGATGCCGAGGTCGTCGTTGCAGGGTGCCCATCTTGTGTCGAGTTCATGAAGGACCAGCTGCCACAGGCGGGTTGCGACAAGACAGTGAAGGACCTCGCAGTCCTTGTGGCCCAGGCTATGGGACTTGAGTGGGACGGACTGGACGAGATCTATGGCTGAACCGCTCAGCAAGCACATGCTCGAAAACACCGGAAAGGAATTGCTTTAAGTGGTTCCCGAACCCATCGAAGTCGTACTATCACAACATGCGAGGGTATCAAATGACCGAGAATCGGGCTGATGGAAACGAGGCCCCAGAGAAAGGCCAGATGCTTGCGCCAAGCAGATCCTACTCTCGTCTCGAGTCATTGGAGAGGCTCCATGAATTGGCCAACCTTGTCAGTCACGAAGTCCTGAACTTCTTTGAAAACGAACGTGGTGAACCCAGCGTTCTCTATGACACGGCGGCGCATCTCTTGCGGGCAGGCGGCAAACGAATCCGTTCACTACTACTCATCCTCTCTCATGAGGCGGTGGGCGGCAAACTGGATGAGATAATCCCATACGCTGTGGCCACAGAGTTCATTCAGACAGCCAGTCTAATCCATGATGATCTTGTCGATGAAGGAGAACGGCGCCGAGGAGTCGAGAGCACTCATACAAAGTTCGGAGCAAAGATGGCCGTTGTGGCCGGAGACCTCCTCATCGCCTTGGCCGTCAAACTGGTTGGCAAGAAGGCTTCTCCAGAACAACTCACAATGATTGCTAGCACAGGCGTCAAGATGTGTGAGGGAGAGGCCACAGATATGTTGATTCCTTCAGAGCATATCAGTATCGTGAGTGAGAAGGACTATCTTGCAATCGTTCAAAACAAGACGGCATCTTTTATGAGAATCGTGGCACGGATGGGTGCGACGATAGGAGGGGCGACACCCGAGGCTGAAAGGGCGCTGACTAAGTTCGGAGAGCTGGTGGGTATGGCCTTTCAGATCAAGGACGATGTCCTAGACATGACTGTGGAGCGAGGCGAGATCGGCAAGTCATCATTCGCAGACCTCAAAGGAAACAAGCCCAACTATGTCCTCATCAAGGCCCTCGAGTCAACCAGCCTCAAGCGAAGAAGTGAGTGCATGAGAGCCCTGCAGGAGGGCGACTACTCGCGGGCCCTTGATCTCATTGATGAAACATATGCCGTCGAAGTTGCAGAAAAGACAGCCCTTGAGTACAGCAAGAGAGCAATCAGGGCCGTCGAGGGCATGCATTTTGAGAACGAGAAGTCCCTCAAAGACCTGGCATGTTTCACCGCACTCCGAGAACATTGAGCCGGCCTCAAAGCATCGAGCCAAGTATTGAAACAGTCATCCTGGAGGCCACAGAAGGCATCGGGAGCCTACAACGGATGACAGGCTCAATGAACTGTGAACCAAGCAACCGCATCCCCCATTCTGTGAACTTGTCGGACGCCATGACAAGATTGGCCAACCGGAGCGCGATTCTAGCAGTTTCAAGTTCAGGACCAAACTCGTACTTCCAGGCACGTTCGTATGTACGCGGATGGGTCCGGCCCATGAGGTATTCGCTTGCGACCCGTCCGGCCAGATACCCACCCGTCAGAGCAGTCGGGATGCCACCGCCGTTCGTGGCCATCACATGACCTGCAGCATCGCCCACCAGTAGGCAGTTGGAACCGACCGTCGCTTTCGCTGGGCCACCAACTGGAATGATAGCACTCGTGCTATCGACAACAACACCGGCACCGAGCCTACTTTGGGTTGCAGGATTTGTGTGAACCATATGTTTCAGGTACCGCCTGAGCGATGTTCCTTTCGGCGCGAGGGAGGGCCGTAGTCCGAATCCGACATTAGCCTCTTTGTGACTGCGGGGAATGATCCACGCATAACCACCGGGCGCGACGTGACCCCCGAAGAGCATCTCCACTACTCTCGAATCCACATCCACGTTTCTCATGTGGTGCTGGAGTGAGAGGCTCAGGTCTCTGGCCGGGGACGAGTATCTGTTACCCAATGACTGAGAGATTATTGATACAGGCCCATCCGCACCTATCACCACACTGGCAGAAACCGTCACTCTCCCTTTTTCTGTCAAGACATCGAGCTCGTTCTGATGGGTTCTTGAACGGACCCATGATCTCATTCTGAGTTCTGCCCCAGCACGGACGGCTGATTGTGCCAAATGCTTGTCGAAACGCTCTCTATCAACAATGTTGGTAGAGAATGGGAAGTCGTAGGCTTGTCCGCTCGGAGACCTTAACCTGATGTGTGATGTCTTGTTGAGAACGAACTGCTTCGGGACATCAGCGAGACGCCACATTGTTCTCGCGCGAGGGAACATGTCCCTGAGTTCGTCAGGAGAGGGTATCAGACCACCACATTGGACGGGCACGCCCACTTCACGCCGACGATCCAGAATGAGAACCTCATGTCCGTGCTCTGCGAGGACTCTCGCAGCGGTCAAACCCGCGGGGCCAGCTCCCACAACCGCTGCATCGAACTTGAGTCTCACATTAGGCACCTCATCTCAAAACATCCTGACTGGATTTGAGGAGTGCTGCATAAAACACCTTCTCTACAATGTGGGCTTCGGTATCATTCTCAGAGCCAACACGGCTTGGCGATGTGGTTATATGAGAGTCCTGTGAGAGAGAACGAGACCCACGGTGCCCAAGCCAAAGCAGACTCCCATGCAAAGGCAGTACTTGCAGCTGAAGAAGAGGTACCCAGATTCAATCCTCCTGTTCAGACTAGGCGACTTCTACGAGATGTTCAACGAGGATGCAAAGCAGGCCAGCAAGATCTTAGACATAGTCCTCACCGCAAGAGGAGAGGGTGTGGACCGATGGCCCATGTGTGGAGTCCCCTATCATGCCATCGATAGCTATGTGCCCAAGCTCTTGCAGGCTGGGTTCACCGTGGCAATCGCGGACCAGGTGGAGGATGCGTCACAGGCCAAAGGTCTCGTGAAGAGAGACGTTGTGAGAGTCATCACTCCCGGCACAGTACTTGAGAGCACTATCCTGGACGACACTTCGAACAACTACCTCATGGCACTGGTGGAGCACGATGGCAAGGTAGGGGTCTCTGCCATCGACGTGTCCACGGGTGAGTTTCTGGCAACTGAGTTCGAAGGGTCTCTCAAGGATGAGAAGACCGGTAACGAGGTCTCACGTCTTTCGCCGTCGGAGATCCTCTTGCCCGAGTCGCAGGCTCGTCACGGGGAGACCCATTCGTTCGATGATTCTGTTGCGAGGGTCACAGTTCGCAAGGACTCTGACTTCTCTGCACACGCAGCGGAGGGGCGGTTGAAGGAGGTGTTTGGGGTCTCCACGCTCGACGGCTTCGGCCTCAGCGAGAAGAGGGCGGCCCTGGGAGCCTGCGGAGCAGTACTTGCATACTTGAGAGAGGTCTACAGAAACAGCACTGTCGCGCTCTCAGGGATCAGAGTCTATGATGTGCAAGACCATCTGATCCTTGACTCTGCCACTCAGAGAAACCTCGAACTCATCAAGAATGCACGCGACGGCAGCACCCGGGGAACCCTCCTCAGCGTGCTATCGAAGACCGTGACGCCCATGGGCCGTCGCAAGATGAAGCAATGGATACTGAGACCTCTCAGACATGTCAAGGCCATTGATGAGAGACTGGATGCTGTAGAGGAGATGGCACGGAGTGCTCTCGTGAGGAATCGAATCCGCGAGACCCTCCGAGACCTTGGAGACCTAGAGAGGGTCACGAGTAGGATAGCATTTGGAAAGGCTGGTGCACGAGACCTCGTAGCACTGAGAGTCGCGCTCTCCAAGCTGCCGGCCATCAAGGAGGCACTCCTCAAGTGTGAGACCAACCTGTTGCGACAGGCCGGTGACTCGATCGACGTTCTTGACGACCTCAGAGAGACCCTCACCAGAGCTGTTGTCGATGACCCTCCGGTCTCAGTGAAGGACGGCGGGATGATCAAGAAGGGATACAGTGACGAACTCGACGAGCTCGTGGAGGGAATCAGGTCTGACAAGAAGTGGATAGCCTCCCTCCAAGAGACTGAGAGACGAAGGACTGGTATCAAGTCCCTGAGAGTAGGGTACAACAAGGTCTTCGGATACTACATAGAGGTCACGAAGTCGAATCTATCCCAGGTCCCTGAGGAGTACGAGAGAAAGCAGACTCTCGCCAATGCAGAGAGGTTCATCACTCCAGAGCTCAAAGAGAAGGAGACCACTGTCCTTGCAGGAGAGGAGAGAATCAACAAGCTCGAATACGAGATCTACGAGTCTCTCAGAGCCGAAGTGGAGAAACAGTCCCACATCCTGCGAAAGAACTCGTCTTCAGTCGCCATCGCAGATGTCACTGTTGCCCTCGCTGACGTCGCAGTCTCGAACTGCTATTGTCGTCCTAAGGTCACTGATGACACCGCCATCCGAATCATCGAAGGACGCCATCCATCAATGGAAGTGATCCTCGGCCAGAACGAGTTCGTCCCGAACGATGTTGAGATTGGAGATGGGGGCAACACACTCATCATTGTCACAGGACCGAACATGGCTGGCAAGAGCACATACATGCGTCAGTGCGCCCTCATAGTCCTGCTTGCCCAGATGGGATCCTTTGTCCCGGCAAAGAAGGCCGAGATAGGTCTCGTGGACCGCATCTTCACAAGGGTCGGGGCCTTTGACGACCTCACAGCAAGACAGAGTACGTTCATGGTTGAGATGATTGAAACCGCCAACATACTCAACAGTGCCACAGAGAGGAGTCTTGTCATCCTCGACGAGATTGGTCGCGGGACTTCCACCTTTGACGGAATGGCGTTGGCATGGGCAGTCGCGGAACGGATCATCCAGATGAAAACACGTGCGATGTTTGCGACCCACTTCCACCAGCTCACGGAGATGGCCTCACAATACCACGGCGTCAAGAACGTACACACTCTTGCCCGTGAAACGGGCGACACGATTGTCTTCATGCACAAGGTCGTCGATGGCGGAACTGACAAGAGCTACGGCGTCCATGTAGCAGCTCTGGCCGGAGTTCCAAGAGCAGTGGTGACTCGAGCCCGAGAGATTCTCAACAGGATAGAGAGTGAGAATTCAGTCACTATAGGTGACCCCTCTGATGGGAAACAGGAGACAATACAGACCAGTCTAGAGGGATTCCTCGCAGAAGACCCAATCGTGGAAAAGATCAGACATCTCGATCTTGAGAGGATGACTCCTATCGATGCATTGCTTCGTCTCAAAGAGTTGCAGGAGGAAGCAAAGGAGCGGGAAGAGTAGTCCTCAGAACCGCGGATAAGCATTGTATCCGTTATGTAACCGTCGCTGCACAACTGGGCGCTTCAGAGTATTGATAAGGGACCTCGAGAACTGGGTAATGCTCTGTCAGAGCAAGGAGATCGAGAGTTTGCCTAAGAAAGTTGCCGACAACGAAGAGAACATGGGGATATGCCGCCAGTTCTGTGGGCCCTGCCCAACATTCAAACCTAACAAGATCAACGAAGTCACGCCTCATGCACTCTTCTGTGCCCGCGGTCCCTCAACGAAACCTCCTGAGGAGATCGAAGACAAGGGGTGCAACTGCTTCGGGTGTCCAGTCTTCAGGGACCACGAACTTCAAGGCGGCTGGTTCTGTATCCACGGCACATATGGTCGAAAGTGAGAACTTCAATCACACGTTCGGGGGGCCATCCTTGCTTGCTGCCACGTAAAGGGTTAAGTTCTCTCAATGGATGACTGACACAGTCTGGGTGCATCACTCGGAACTGGGTATGAGAGAGAACAATTGTATGTCAGCAGTTGAAGTTAGAGACCTAGTGAAATCCTTCGGTGACCTTATCGCAGTGAACGACGTGTCCTTCGAAGTACGAGAGGGCGAAATCTTTGGTCTTCTGGGACCCAACGGGGCCGGAAAGACAACCACGCTCAAGATGCTCATGGGGCTTCTTGACCCCGACTCTGGAACATCAACCATCTTCGGAACAAGCTCACAGGAGAACCCACTGGAAGTGAAGAGGAATGTGGGATACGTACCTGAGGAGCAGCAGTTGTATGACTCCTTGACACCAAAGGAACTCTTTGACTTCATCGCATCCATCCGCCAACTCCCCCCTGAAACAACTCAGAAGCGTCTGCGCGACATGGTGAAGGCCCTCGACTTCGAGAAGTACTATAACAAGCTGATTGTCACGCTGTCCCAAGGGAACAGACAGAAGACCATGCTCATCGCGGCTATGCTCCACGCTCCAAAGCTTCTCATTCTGGACGAGCCGTTCTCGGGCCTCGATGTACGCACCACGAAGATCATGAAGGACATCATCACGATACACGCCCAGTCAGGAGGCGCAGTCTTGCTGAGCACGCATGTGATGGAGGTTGCTCAGGGACTGTGTCAGAGAGTGGCTATCATTGACGATGGCAACCTGATTGCTCAGGGCACCCTCGACGAACTCAGGAATCAGGCCAAGACAGAGGGGGCAACGCTGGAGAAGGTCTTTCTCACACTCACACAACAGGAGGAGGAAGTCCAAGAGGGTGTTGATGCTCTGCGGGGGGCACTCTCAAGTTGAAATTCGCTGAGAAGTGGAGGATTGCAGGCGTCATCGCTTCAGAGATGCGATTCAAGGCCTTCCTGGAGGCCAACCCAGGTAATGTCGCGCGGATGAAGGAAGACCCTCAGAAAGTGATGAGACAGATCAAGTCTTCGGGACAGATTAGCGCATTCTTCACTGTCATGATCATCCTCCTGTTGAGCATAATGTCCGTCGCCACAACCTTCGCGAGCGATGCAGTTGGTACTCCATACGAGAGAATGGCCATGGGATTCTCATTATTCCTGATTCTGAGCTTTGTGGTGGTCTTTTTCATGAACCTCACATCCACAACGGGCTTCTTCACTTCCGGCGCCATGGACCTGCCCCTTACTCTCCCCATGACTGTGAAAGACCTTGAAGGACTGGCCATCCTGTCATTTGCACGGGTTCTGATCGCTCCTGCCGCGCTCATAATCTCAGTATTCCCGACCATCACACTGGTGATATTCGGACCACTTCCAGCTCTGGTTGCATTGGTCGGCTGTGCCACGACAGTGGCTCTGGCCATGCACGCCCTCATATACTTCGCAAGGTGGTTCTATGTCAAGACCCACACAACCGACAAGTCAAGGCTCTCAGGAGTAGTGCGTGTTGCGGCCTCACTGGGCCTAGTGATAGGGATGCTCTCCATCTACTCCATATCAAGTTACATTCCGACCTTGATAGAGATCTTTGGCAGTTTCTCGGCGTCTCTCGGCACGGAGGGCTACCTCATGATCTCTCTTCTCTATCCATTCTCGTTTGGCTTCCTTGCTGGAGCCGCAGCATTCGGTCCTCCGGCCGTATCACTCTCTGTATGGACTGCTGTGGCCGGATGCGCCGCGTACGGTGCGGCAGGGTGGGTCGCCTTCAGAAGGAGTGGGGTCAATCTACGATCTGTCGTGACCGGTGGGCTACCGAGTCTAGATGCAGATGAGGATGCTGGTGAGGTCACTCTCAATGTCAGGAGACCTATGGTTGCACTGGCTCGTAAGGACCTCAAGCTCGCCACTCGCAATATTGGCTCGGCATTTCTCTTTGCCATCCCAGTGTTCCTTGTTGTGGTTCTTGCTCCAGTCTTCCAGATATGGGAAGGAGGAGCCAGGAGTCTGACTGCCATCATGGCACTCTCGTATGCCAACCTGTTCTCAGGACTTGCTCTCATCGGCATTCTGATGTTCGACACACAGGGAGCGTCAATACATGCGGGGCTTCCCATCAGCACGTACCTGTCGTTGCGCACGAAGTCAGCCATCGCTTCTGCAACATACATCTTCTCCATGATCCTGATTGCATTGCTTCTGACTCTGAGTAATCCGGTGAGTGAACTGATTCCGTTGACAGCCATCATTCAGATTCCCGCAGGATATGCAATCGGCCTGACGGTGGGAGGGATGCTCTACAAGTACAGAGGTGGAGGACGCGCTGTCGCGGTCAATCTTACTGGAGATCAGGCGGTCAGCATTCTCTCCGTGGCCCTAAGCCTAGGTGTGGGCGCAGTCCCCCTCGTCTGCTATGGCCTTGTCTTGCTCGCAACGGGAATGCACCTGTATGCTCTTATCGCGCAAGCCCTAGGAGTCATCATCCTCATGGCCGCAGTCCTACGATTCGTCCCCAGATGGTTGGTCGACTAGGCGAAGCTTAATTACGGGGCAGTCTGAGGGGTCTCTCAAATGAAGCCGCTCATTGCTCCCTCCATTCTCTCAGCTGACTTTGCCAACCTTGAGAGAGACGTGCGCGCAGCTGAGAAGGGTGGAGCAGATTACTTCCATCTCGACATCATGGACGGCCATTTTGTGCCCAACATCTCTTTCGGCCCCATGATGGCCAAGGTCATGAAGAGGATCACAAAGGTTCCATTGGACGCACATCTGATGATCACGAACCCCCGCGAGTACATCCCGAAGTTCATCGAGGCGGGTGTGGAGATCATCTATCCACATATCGAGGCGTCATATGATGTGTATCGAACTGTCCAGCTCATCAAGGACCTCGGTGGAAAGGCGGGCATCACTCTCAATCCTGCCACGCCAATTGCCAGTGTAGTTCCGCTCATCGACCTCCTCGACTCTGTCATGCTGATGAGTGTGTGCCCTGGATTCGGGGGGCAGAAGTTCATCCCCTCATCGATGAAGAGGATCTCAGACCTGCGTCAGCTCCTCGACAAACACAAACCCGAGGTGAGAGTGGCGGTTGATGGAGGGGTCGACCTTGACAACATAAGAGACCTCAGGGAGGCTGGAGTGGACTTCTTCGTCGCAGGTTCAGCCGTCTTCAAGGCCGACGACATCGAACAGCGAGTACGTGACCTGAAGAAGGCCATGGTCGACTAGGGCTCCATGTGCGTCTGAAACCCCACTCTTTAAAACGGGCGGAGAACCACAGGGGAGCCATAGAGCAGACTGCTGTCATAGGAGAGTCACAGGACATGAAGTTCTTCATAGATACTGCCAATGTTGATGCCATTAGGAGAGCCCACGAACGCGGAATGGTCGATGGTGTCACCACGAATCCGTCACTCGTGGCAAAAGAGGGCCGCGACTTCAGGAAGATTGTTGATGAGATCGCATCCTTTGTCAAAGGGCCAATCAGCCTGGAGGTGGTCAGTGAAGATGCAGAGGGAATGCTCAAAGAGGCCCGAGAACTAAACGGCTGGATAGACAATGCTGCCATCAAGATACCCATGACTTGGGAAGGCCTGAAGGCGGTCAAGGTCTGCGCAGAGGAAGGTATCAAGACCAACGTCACCCTGGTCTTCAGCCCCAATCAGGCCCTCCTTGCAGCTAAGGCTGGTGCGACCTTCGTGTCGCCATTTATCGGGCGTCTTGATGACATCGGACAGGTCGGCATGGACATCGTGGAGGGAATAGTGCAGATCTATGCAAACTACGGCTTTGACACAGAAGTCATTGTTGCCAGCATTAGACACCCAATACATGTATACGAGGCCGCTCTCATCGGAGCGGATATCGCCACTATTCCACCGGCTGTCCTCGACAAGATGGTCAATCACCCCCTCACAGATGTCGGAATCAAGAGGTTCCTCGACGACTGGGAGAAAGTGAAGAAGGTAGAGCCAGACTCTTCCTAGAGAGGCTTTCGAGGAGTCACAATACTCCCAGCGCTCTGTACATGCAGGCCAGAGTCGGTTCTAATCTCAATAGTACGTATTCATGAACCCCATGAGATACTTCGGAAGAGTGAGTTCTTCTCGCAACATCATGAATTCAGCGGGGCATGTGGTGTCATTCTGTGACCCCCTGGACTTCATGCAGTGGCATGACGATAGCCGATAACGGTTTCTGGGAATCAAGCTGAATGCAGACTTACACAAAGCAAACCATTCGTCCAAAGATACTGCCTTGTACTCCTACGCCAGTTCGATATCAATTGAAACACTGGGTGCACAGTATCAACAAGATCAAACATGGTTGCTTCACTCGGGATTTCACCTGTAGTCAATTTGTCGTCCTCAAATCCAACACGCAGACGACAAACTCGACTTGTGAGTGCCCATGACTAGCATGGTTACCCTACACTGTCATGACAGGCCTTTTCTGCCTCGACCCTCTTACCGCTCACGCGGGTAAAGCTCTGGAAACATCGACCGAATCCTATTCCGTTCATCCATGAAACCTGCATTGTTCTCATATGTTCCATAGAGCTCCTCAAACTCTCTGGTCCACTGTTTCTTCCGTGTCTTGTCAATAAGCGCCAGGCATATCAGTGCCCAACCCTTTCTCCTGACTTCTCTATACTCGTCATGTTTGCGACTGTGTAGTCTGTGATCATCGATGCGTTTATTCCTATCTTCTAGAAAACGACGCAGCAATCCTATGGACTTCTTCTCCTCCTTGAGGAATTGAGGTACTGCTTGTCGGATCCATTTTCCCATGGCCTTCATATCATTCCAATAGTTCTCTATGCCGATGTGCCTGAAAATCATCCACCCGGCGCGGTCAGGTCGATATTCCCTAATAATTAGGTAAGTACACTCGTTGAACACTTCTGAAGCTGATCTGTCTCGAACTTTCATCAGATGTTGACCCGCTTCCATCAGTGCATCTATTCTGTAGGTGACTTTGTCCAACTCTTGATACAGGGCTGCCGTCTTGCGTTTCGCAATCCCAGCACACAGGTAGTCGGCCACATCAGGCAGATCGCAAAAGTGAGCTAGTTCCTCGAGAAGTCGAATGGCTTCTTCAACATGACCAGCTTTCTCAAGCGCCTTTGATCTACCAGTGATGAGTTCTCTTCCTTCTCTAATGTAACCCCTTCTCTCGTTCCCCTTTGCTTCGTGTGAAAACGCCCAGAGAAGTCGAGCGTGTTCTAGAATCGTATTGACTCGAGCTTCCAGTTCATCGACTTCTTCGTACTTGTTCTCAAACCGTCTTAGGTGTACTCGGAATCTGCCCAGATAATCCGGATTCTTCTTGAAGTACTGAATCAGTTTCTGCTGCGCTGCCTGTGCTTTTTCAAATTCCAATGCTTCAATGTACCATTCTATTGCCTGAGCGTACACTGACTCGTATCTCAGGTTTCCAGAAGTAAAGTACAGAGATGCTGCTTTGTCTCCATTCTTAGCGGCCATTGCGGGATCTCCGGTCTTGGCATACAACTGGCCAAGTTCACCATATAGACCTGCTAACCAAGATGCGATAGGTTCACCAACGATGGTTTGAGTTGGTTTGTCCTGTCGTTCCGCCTCACCTTGAGTGATGGCTGTTTCAAGGCATTCGATAGCCCTATCAGTGTGTCCTGCGTCCTTCCAGCTCTCTGATGCCTCCACGAATCGCTCAGCTCTGGCAATGCGTTTGTCAATCGGAACAGCTCTAGCACATTGAGTCGCAGCTTCTGCTTCCAGTTCTTGACTTCCTGCACGAGCATAGGCCGTCCTTGCACTGTAGTAAGAGGCAGTAGCCTCACTGCCGGTTCCCATCAGATCACCTCGCTCCATCCAAATATTCCCGGCCTTGAGCCATGCCTCCTGTGACTCGAAGTGTCTTGCACCAGCCTCCAGTGCTTTTGCATCTTCTTGAGCGTTTTTGAATGCAGTTCTCGCCTTGCTGTACAACTCTGCATGCATAAAGTTCTCTCCTGCTCGTTTCCAGTCGCCAATGTTACCGGACTCTTTCGCCCGTTTGGCAAATCCTTCAGCGGCTCTCTCATAGAATATGAGAGACTCCTGCCTTGCCCTATCGTGCAGGCGTTCTGCATGCTCTTGTAGTTCCTGAGGAGATGCTTCTTCGGTCCTCCAGTGAACATTGAAAGTCCCCAAGTCCACTTCAGTTGTGTAGGCAGTACACTCTATCCCTGCAAAACTTAGGTTCTCAAGTCGCATTTTCTCGTCTTCATCAAAAATGAACAACTTGTGTCTACATCGAGTGAGCGCCACGTGGAGCAAATTGTACTCGTAAGTAAGACTGTATGGATTAGCCTTTCCTAGCTCAATCTGACTAATCAGCCATTCTCTCTTGGCACGAGTAAACATGCTTTCCCAATCATTGCGAGTTATCTCCTTGTGACGGGGTATGAAAAAGTTCCAAAGCAAAACTCCATCCCATTCAAGACCCTTTGATTCTTCCACCGTGAGAATAGAGTATCTGTCAGCGCTCTCTTGCAGCAGGTTTCTTAGATTGGCTTTCTCTTCGCTGTTCTTCACCAAGATGAGTCGTGTCTTGGGATTCGATTGAGCCTCTACCAAGATTTCCAACGGTGACTGTTTTATAATCATGGGTTTTAGATTTGTGCGTATCAATGAACTCTGATGACTCTTACTAGCTTCATCAGCTAGGATGCCTCGTCTTATTGACAGTACAGCATTGACAAGATCTATGATCTCAGAGGAGGTCCGATAGTTTCTCTGAAGATGTTGTACATCTTCAATCGAACGTTTTTGACCATGCTCACCCAAGGCCTGCTTCAACCTATTCCAGTGGAACCCGCTAGGGTTAATCACTTGAGCAGTATCTCCCGTGAGAAAGATGTTTTCGACTAGACCCTGTCTAACTAGTCGCAGCAACAACTGAATCTCTACCGGAGCTAGATCCTGAACTTCGTCACAAGCAATTCTATCATATTGTTCCAGCGGAGCTTCATCACCGTCAACGATTTCGATGCATTGATACGCCAGATCAATCGCATCCCAGAGTTTCTCTGTCCGGAGATAACTCTGATAAGCCTGTGCGGCCATATAGAACCTCTCCCTAAGGTCCGTGGGAGTTTTGCATTGCCCTCGGCTATCGCTGAGAGTCTGATAAGTTTCGAAGTCAATAAACCGCGAGTCAGGTGGAATGGCACTTCCTTTGATGACACTGCGAACCTCGTCCCACACAAGAACAGGGTCAAGTTGTGAGATCTTGTTGCTGTACTCTCTCATGAATCTTCCAAAATCCATCTCATGAGAAGCTTCAGGTATTCTTCGTTTTCCAGTTTCCAGAAGGCGGATCACGAGTTCACGATAGGTTATGAATCTGGTGAGATGAACGTTATACTTCACCGGCAACATGTCTTCGAACATCTTCTTAGCACTGGTCCTTAGACGCTCACTGAATGTAACGAAGAGCTGTTTTGGTGATTCTTTGTTGGCTTCGGAGTATCTTATATGATTGATTACCAGCCAGTGTACGATAACAAGAGTCTTCCCGCTGCCTGCCTCTCCACTCAGCAAGACCGGCCCAAGTGATTGTAGAACGTCAACTTGCTCTTCAGACAAATGAACTGGTAGTCCTTTCTGGTTTCCACTCAGCAAGTCTTCAATCCGATCAGTGGCAAGTAAATAGAGTTCATCATTGTAGGTGACTTCATCACGTTGCTCTCGGTTCTTGAACTGCATCAGCAATTCATGCAACTCATCAATTGAACATGAACTCTCAAAAGTGGTTCCCAGTGCATTGAACTCTTGGTCTGAGGAAACACGTAATGGACCAAACTCATAAAGGATGACATGGGGGAAAAAGGTCTTAGGCGGCGAGAGTGGCTTTTCTTGAGAGTATGTTCCCGTTGGATAGGCTAGTCGACTTAGGAGGTCTATGCTCCACACCAACTCCCACTGCACTACCACATCCTCTTGAATAACATGTGTGTAGAGAATCCTATCGCCGTCGCGTTCCCTTCGGATTGTTGTGCAGTCCTCCGTCATCCAATCTTGCCAGCTATCACATGCAAGCTGTTTGAGGAATTTGGAAATCGCGGGACATAACTCCTTATCACAGTTTGTGAGATACTTCATTGCACTATCTGTAAGAAGTAGACGACGTTTGGTAGTCACTATCCTTACCTCCTCTGCGCCACGAGCATGTTGGACAGGACTCAGAATGAGAACGCTTGGTCTTGATTCGTTCCCTTCTGCGAGTCTGTCGCCACTCCAAGGTTACATACCCCAAGATGACACTCCGGTTCAGTGAAACCCATCTACCTATTAAGGATTGTATGTACATCCAAGTTCAAGCTGATTTCTCTTACACGTTTCTGAAAAGTCCAATCCGTTCGGTGAGTGGTCAATGCTGCCTTGACGGGCTCTACGAACTCTGTAGCTGCACAAGACAGCTGTTTCTCAACCCCTTGATCGGAACAGTCCTGTTTCGCGTTGATTGATATAGAGTTTGTTGAGTTTCAATCAATGAATCCGGAAGAGAAAAAAGAAAGCAGTGTGAGGGGACGAGCCCCTCACGGTCTTGTTCTATTTGCGTCGCTTGGCAGAGATGCCGATGACAACGACAACCAACCCAAAGCCACCCAACATCAGGAGAATCTCTGAAGAGAGACCTTCACCACCAGTGTAAGGGGGTGGTGTGGTCGTTGTGGTCGTGGTCGTTGTTGTCACTGCTCCAGTACCAACGATGTAGGACTGGACCTCGGACTCGTAGTATCCAAACTCTGTATTCACAGCAACTCTGTACCAGACCTGAGTGTCGTCTGGGAATGCGGGGATTGTCCCCACATAGTGACCGGGTGAAGACTCGATCATGACAACACTGTCCTCGAAGTTGACGCCATCAGTCGAGTACTGGAGGTCGATACTCCAAATCTCGAGCGACGTTGAGATGTCAACTCCAACTTCGACTTCATCGGTCGAGGAAGGCACTGTCGGATTGATGCTGAACGAGGAGAATGACACGTCACTGGCTCCCTCGTTGCCAACGTTGCTGATGTAACCGACGAATATCGGGTCCTGATACACACTGTAGCCGTCCCATTGTGGGAAGCCGATAGACACGTAGTACTGTGTGGATGAGAAGGTCCAAGAGGTCGCAGACTGTCCGTTATCAGACTCGTATGCTGCTCTGAAAGTGCTCAGAGGTGTCGTCTGACTGGTCACATTGTAGACCGAGTATGGGTCCTTGGCCCAATCGTAAGTGACACCGCCGATGATCATCTCAGCGAACTTGGCGTTACCTGAGACCATCTCAAACATGTCGGAGGCAATGGTGCTCTCTTCTGTCACTTCCGTATCGTTCGTGCGGACAGTGAAGGAACTGACAGTCACGTCAGAGTAGTAGTTGAGTGACAGCGAACGACCCTCAAGGTTGTCAATACCACCAACCATGTCCACATCCCAGTTACCGACAGTGTTGTCGACCTTCAGCTCTGCGTAGTTGGTAGTTGCTCCGGGAGTCGTGTTCAGAGTCCCCTGGAAATGAACCAAGAACTCCAACTCATCCACGGTTGCCTTGGTAGGACGCTCATCAAAGGTCCTCATGTCGGTACCAGTCATGACACCGTCGTACCAGTCCCAGTATGCGTAGCTGTTGAATGGGAAGGTCGTACCGTTGATGTCAGTGAATGTGACACCCCAGGTAATCTCATCCTCAATACCGGCAGCCAGAGAACCACTGGCGTTGTAGTTACCAAAGGCCTCTCCGGGAGTGACGAAACTCACTGATCCGACTGAGTCAGGAATGAAGTAGTGTGTGAGTTCAGCGTCACCAGGTGAGGTGGCAGAGGTCTCCATTATGGAGTTGTTGTTCTTATCGGACCAGATCATCAGACCGGAGAACTCGTAACGCAGAGAGATGTCGACCCAATCAGTGTCCGAGTAGACACCATAACTCTGACCTACTCCAAAGCTCAGCCAGGACCAAGTCTGTTCGTTGCTGGTCATCCAGTCCCAACCGTTAGCTTCAGCCTCAGCCAGAATGTCTGCCCATGTGACGTTCTTCGCGGCGTAGGCGATATCCCAGTAACCGGGCAACGGATTCCCATTCTCGTCGAAGATTGTCGCATTGATCACAGCAAACTCAGCAGAGCTGACAGGGGACATGTCTGAGGCCTTATACCAGTAGAACGTCTGTTGCCATGTGTAGCTCCAGGTATTGGTCTCCCAGCCCATCCAGCTGTAGATGTTCATCTCATCACCCCTGAGGGTGCCGTTCGGATCCCACATGAGGTCCACCCAGAGGCGACTGTATTCAGAACTCCAAGAGTCTGTTGACTGGTACTCTTCGAGCACAAAGTACTGGTCATCTGTAGTGGAGGGGTCTCCGTCAAGGTCCAGTGCATTGGTCTCGGCGACTGTCGTCCATGCCTTGATGCCCCACATCGACCACGCGGGATTGCCGACTATGATCTGGTGGAAACTCTGGAAGACGACCGAGGCGATAGGCGAAAGGTCATAGATGAGTGCAAGCCCTTCAACCCATGCACGCTTGAAGATGTACTGCCACTTTGCTGTGGCGTTATACAGACCGCTGTCGAAGGGAATCTCGTATATCTTCTGTGCATCGTGTCCTGAACCCCATCCCGACTCGTAGAAGTACTTGCCAACGAGGCTGCCATTTGTGAAGACCATCAGGCCGCCACCAAACGCACTCACGTTGTCAGTGTACTGAGTGCCGTTCACAATGAAGTTGAAGCTGTAGTCACCAAGATGGTCATACTCATCCCAGCCAAAGACGATCTCGGTTGACAGTACTTCTAGGTAACTGTCTGAGACATAGTGACGGACACCATCAAGGTCTACGACGAAATAGACAGTGTCATTACCGACAGTCTCAGAGCTGGCCCACTCGTAGCGTGTGTAGACAATCGTACCGTTGGCGTCAACGAGGTAGACGTTCACGGGGTATCTGGGATCACAAGAGTACACAGTGCCATTCTCGAAGTCCACGCGGTAGTTGTAGTAGTACGAATACGAATAGTTGTAGTCTGAGTAAACAAAGTACTCATCGGGTAGGACCATTGTACCGTCAGCAATGAAGTCGGCACCCTCAAAATGACCATATTCGCTGGTCACTCCAAGGACTGAAGGGTTCCAGATGCAAGTACCGTTGACCCACGCGGCTGTCATCTTCCGACCGTCAAGAGAGATGTTCGTGGACTCGATCATGACCCAGAAACCGGTGTGGTTGAATGTGTCTGATTCGTACCACATGCTAGTGTCGGGATCTCCACCGAGCAGGTATGACTTCCCGTCAAGCATTATGGTCTTGGAAGATGGCACCTTGCCTTCGCTATCCTGCATAGGTGTGTAGCGCACACCCCAGTAGTTAGCCATGGCTCCTGAATACGGCATCTCGTCATCTGTACCAACGATGAAGTGCTGTTCCTTGAGAGTCCACTCGTCCGGAATGAAAGCGGGACTACCCATGTAGGTCGTTTCATAGCTCCTCTGGACGTAAGAGATCCTCTGCATGCTTCCTCCGTACATTATGTATCGGACATAGTCGACCTCAATGATGTCATATCGGGTGTCATCAAGGCCAAGCAGATAGTATGAACTGCTCTTCGAGTCGTATCGCTCATAGTCCTTGACGTCGAGTACACCACTCGAACCCACACGCACATAGTAACCAGATGGCTCAGCGTGCGACACGTTCAGTACTTCGACCGTCACACTATCAGACCATGTCATGCTGTCCGTTCCCTGGTGAATGTTTCCATCGATGTCCCACCAAGAGTAGTAGACGTCTGTTCCGTCATACCATGATAGAGAACTATCATGCGCGGAGAAGAAGGAGCCGTAGCCGGGAACTGTAACGTTGAATATGAACGCATTACGTCGGCTCTCTATGTAGATCTTTGTCCCATTGAGGAGTTCGTAGTACATTCCATTGTAGTCGTTGAAGAGTAGTCGCTCTTCCGCGGTGGATGAGTAGGGGTAGGAGATTTCACGCACCACAATGGGATAGTCTACGCCATCTATTGTGATGTACGGCGATTCTTGAACAGCCACCCAATCGGACGCCGTGAAGAGTGAGTTGTTGCTGTACACGCCAATCTCTGTCGATATCTCGACGTACGTATCAGTGCCCGAATAGTCAAAGCTGTGAATCCAGCCCTCGAACCACTGACCCGACTCATGGTAGCCATAGTTGGACTCTGGGTCCTCGACCCATGTGTAGTTGGCGAACTGGAAGTTCCAGTACATCTCACTGTCAGGAACGGCAGAGGTGAAGTTCAGTCTGAACGAGAAGTAGAGATCGCCTCCACTGATGTACTTGGAGATCTGGTCTACGATGGCAAAGTCCTGAGTTATGGCAGTGGCTTCAGACTTGCCGCCATAGTACCAGTCTATTGAGGGTACCCATTCACCAGTCTTCTGGTTGAAGTAGAAGTACTCCCAATGCCAACCTTCGACCTCTTCCCATGTCCCGTAGTCAAAGTAGCTACCGTAAGTGTAGTTCTCCTTGTATGTTAAGTTGAAGGCCTTCATCACCACTGAGAAGTCCGACTCGACTCGTACTTCGTAGTAGATGTTGGAGTACGTGGACTCGGTCTCGGTCCAGTATCCATTGTAGGAGTTCATGTCGAACAATACTCCGTCGATGTCATCCGCAACATCCGAGCCACCCTGAAGACGGCCTTGAACTATGAATGGCTCACCGACTTTGGCAGGGAAGTAATATGTGTTGACAGGAGTACCGTCCTCACGCAAAAGCTTAGCAATCGTTGCGGGAGACTCCACCGCGATCTCTGTCGCCTCGTTGTATTCTGCCCAGGTCATCAGGGCGGAGGGGTCTTCATCTGACACACTAGCTCTGTAATCGTAGCCAGACGAGTCAACAACATACTCGTAGAAGTTCATCATGGCACCCTTGGGAGCTTGATCTGTGAAGTGCATCACGAACTCGACTGACACGACATCACCGACTGTGTGGGTGGTGCATAGCGTCTGGTTGAGTTCGAGGAATATCACTGGTGCCTCTTCAAGTGGGAGGCTGTAGAAGACGAACTCGTCTTTCAGGTCTGGAACGTATGTGTCTGATGGATAGTCCCAGTAGTAGAATCCGTAGATAGTCTCGAATGAACCACTGGTGAAGTTGTAGATCAACATCAGCTGCATGTCATGAGTCATGTCAGTCTCATGCTGAACCACATAGGTATCGTTCTCCCAGAAGTACTGAAGCCATCTGTATTCATAGTCAACCCAGGGATATCCGTAGAACCAGTCAGTACCGGTGTAGTTACCATAGGTCGTCACGGTCTCGTAGTGCTCGACCGTGCTGTTGTACACATAGGTGTCAAGCTCGGGGTCGAAGACCCACCCACCGGTCTGCAGCACCTGCTCTTTATGATACCCAGTCATGTTCACTGGTATCTCGACTCCTGGGGAACTAGCATATAGAATGGCGTAACCCAGATCACCGGTCCCGGTGATGTTGAGTCTCATCATGAAGTCAGTACCTCTGCTTACGCTGAAGATTGTATCTCCGGCAAGGTCCAGCTTCTCGATAGAGTAGAACCCGTCATAGTTGTCTGCGTAGGCCTCGCTGTAGGGGAGACCAATGGCGACTTCATTACTGTTGTAGGAGTCTTCATACCATCGTGAGTGGACCTCATGGTAGTTGAACTCTGTGTCGTAAGCGTCAGCGTACAGCCAGTAGAGACCGAGAGGAGTGTCGCCGGAAAATGTGACTTTGAACACGACAATGTACATGTTGGCGTCGCTCGTGAAAGAGCACCCACCCTCATTGATTGTGAGATAGGGAGGACCTGAGGTCTCACTTGTGTAGTTGTAGGTTGAAGAGTACGCAGACCAAGTTGGAGAAGTTCCATTGTAGAAGTCAAAGGAGAAGGACGAGTCATAGTTCTCGACGTAGAAGTTCCCACTCACACGGACGCTGTCGAGGCCCAGCCCCTTCAGGACCCCCTTGCTCACACTCACCTTGAAAGTGACCTCCTCATTGAGAGGGATGAAGTCGTTTCGCTGGAGGAGTGTCGCATTCTGGTAGTAGATCTCATAGGTTGACCTCGGACCAAAGATCCAGTCTGTATGATCCCATGTCCATGAATCATTGTAACTTCCAGTCTCCGAGTACCAGTTCACATTGGTGCCCTCATCCGATAGCACGACCTCACGATGAGGAACTCCAGAGAACGAATTCATCTGGTGTTCGGAATCTGATGTGGGAATCGGCGCGGTTGCGGCAGTGGCTGATACAACGAAAGACATGACAAACAATGAAACAATGAACAACGCAAAGGTCTTGTTCATGATATTCATCGCACTCATCTAATCATCCCCACGACGCGGCTGAGCACGACCATTTCGCGCGAACGAGGTGGCGTTGCGGACCTCATCAATGGTCGGTTCGGCGGCGTCAGTGAATATAATCTATCTAACTGTAACATTCAGAGAGATAGTATATGAAGGTATGTTGGATGAAATCTCGACCGGTTCTCTAGTACAAACGACAAGAAGTAAGAATGATTAATAGTGTCTTGTCCAACCGGATACTGTGACTAGCAATGAACCTAGAAGCCGACCTCGTTGTGTTCAACGGGAACATCATCACAATGGACCCCAGAAACCCCCATGCCTCTGCGATGGCAGTCAAGAGCTATAAGGTCCTGGCAGTGGGCGGGGAGGAGGAGGTCATAGATCTGGTTCCCACAGCCAAGAAGGTCATCGACTTGGGAGGCAAGACTGTGGTCCCAGGGTTCGTTGACGCACATACTCACATGACCAGCGATGGCGTGAAGGCAAGGCATCCCCACCTAGGCGAGGCACGGTCCAAGGAGGAGGTCATTGACATTCTCAAGAGGGCAGTGGCGAACTACAGACCTGGAGAGTGGGTGTACGGATACGGTTACGACGAGAGTACCTGGCCAAAGAAAAGATACATCACAGCGAGAGACCTCGACAAGGTGAGCACTGAACATCCAATCATCGTGTCGCGGGTTGATGGCCATCTGTCATCGGTCAACACACTGGGCCTGAAGAAACTCAATATTCCCCTCGGCCAAGAGGGCGTTGTCAAGGATAGGAGCGGCGCTCCAACGGGAGTTCTCAAGGACATTGAGGGACTCTGGGACAGGTCATGGCCAAACACGAAGGGAGTGCAAGAGGGTATCATCATCGGGAACCGAATGATGAATGAGAACGGCATAACGACGGTGGTCGACAATGCACCAAAAGGAACCCTTCGTCAGCTCCGCGAGATTGAGATTCAGAAGAAACTGAGTGCAAGAATTGTGGTTAACATACCTGTCGACCAGCTCAACCACCTAGTGAGCCTCGGTATTACATCGGGCATTGGCAGCCCTCTTGTAAGAATCGGGGGCATCAAGATATTCACAGATGGGTCTATTGGAGCAATGACGGCTGCAGTTTCCAAGGGGTACAAGGGAGCGCCAAAGAACAAGGGCATGCTCCTTATGGAACCGAAGAAGTACGAGGCCATCGTGAAGAAGGCAGTGAAGCACAACATACAGACAGTCACTCACGCCATCGGAGATGAGGCCATTGAGATGGTCATATCTACATTCGAGGGGCTCAAGGACAAGGCGGCGGTCAGGGAGCAGAGACACCGCATCGAGCACGCAGAGATGATAAGCGAGTACCAGATCAGAAGGGCCGTGAGCCTGGGACTGATCCTCTCAATGCAACCGAACTTCGTGGGGAGGTGGCAGCAGATTGGTGGGCTCTATGACCATCGATTCGACGCCGAGAGGGTGCGTGGCATGAACATGTTCAGAGTGGCTCTGGACAATGGAGCGAGGCTCTGCTTCGGATCAGATGGGATGCCCTACGGTCCCCTGTATGGAATATGGGCTGCCACAACACACCACAATGAACGAGTCCGCCTCACTGTTGAGGAGGCCCTCAGATGCTACACCATGGAAGGGGCATACTCCATCTTCCAAGAGAACACGCTCGGGAACTTGACCGTCGGCAAGCGAGCAGACTTTGTGGTTCTCTCTGATGACATAACAAAGATTGCACCTGAAAGGATCAAGGACGTCAGCGTCGAGATGACCATTGTGGGAGGTCTCGTGGAGTATTCGGCTTCACGAGGTTGAGGTGATGCCTTGGGCCGAATCAGGGTTCTTCCCGGTGAACTGGTCGCGCTCATCTCTGCGGGCGAAGTCATTGAGAACCCGGCCTCAATAGTCAAGGAGTTGATCGAGAACGCCCTCGACGCTGAAGCAACACGTATCGACATAGATGTGAGGGACGGTGGAATCGAATACATATCGGTCTCTGACAACGGGACGGGTATTCTCAGGGAAGACTGTACGGTCTGTCTCAAGAGACATTCTACAAGCAAGGTTTCCACAAGAGAAGACATCGACGGCATAACCACATACGGCTTCAGGGGTGAGGCCTTGGCCAGTGTCGCCGCAGTGGCGGAGATGAGAATCACCACCAAGAGCCCTGATGATGGGATTGGGACAGTCATTGTTTCCAGAGTCGGCGAGGACCCGGTAATCATCGATGGCGCGAGACCTCAGGGGACCACAGTAGAGGTCTTCAGGCTCTTTGAGGAAGTGCCAGCCAGAAGGAAACATCTCGAGTCTCCGAGAGTGGAAGGACAACGTGTCATGGAGGCGGTGATGAAACATGCTGCTCTGCGACCGGAGATAGGCTTCAGGCTGACGAGGGACGGTCAGAGAGTGCTTGATTGCCCGTCAGGACAGAGAATGATCGATAGGTTGACAACGCTATGGGGAGTAGACATTGCGGACAGCCTTGTCAGCGTTGATCACCATGACCGAGGAGTTCGGGTGCAGGGGTTCGTAGCAAGATCACCGGTCTCTCGAGGAAACCGAGGTAGAGAGTATGTTTCAATAAACAAGCGACCCATCATCGACCACAATCTCAGCAGCGCCGTCGAGTCCGCGTATCGCACTGTCTTGATGAAGGGACAGTTTCCAATCTTTGCTCTTGATATTACCTTGCAGTACAAGGATGTTGACGTGAACGTCCATCCAACGAAGCGAGAGATCAGAATACTAGAACCCGAGAGAGTCGCCCGAGTAGTACGTCAAGCAGTGGAGGAGGTACTCTTTCCGAAGACACCGGAGTATGAAGATACCACACTCGATGAGCTCGATCACTCGGGTGCTCCTGGAGTGACAGAGAGACCGCCTGCAGGAGAAGAGAGGCAAGAATCGGAACCGAGAGCAATTGAGGACGTGCCACTCTTTGAACAGACACTTCTCGAGACCCCGGCAGGCGACGACTCAGGTGAGCCTGTTGAGTTTCTCCAGGGAACCTTCAGAATCGTGGGGCAGATACATAATCTATACATCCTCCTCGAGTTTGACGATGGACTCCTCATCGTGGACCAGCACGCTGCTCACGAACGCATACTCTATGAGAGGTTGAAACGCGAGCTGGAGGAAGGGGCAGTTGCGGTCCAGGAGTTGCTGCAACCAATCATTCTGAACCTCAGTGTAGACGATGCCGCAAGAATCATGGAGATGCGCGATGGCCTTCACGAACTTGGATACGATATCGAGAGCTTTGGGGGTAACGACATAGCAGTCTCTGCCATTCCGGAGATACTCGGCAGGAGGGCCACAGAGAGTGAGATGATGTCCTTCATCGACAGGTCCGTTGAGATTGGAGCAGCGCTGGCAAGAGAGACCTTCATGGACGAGTTTGTCAAGCTCACTGCCTGTCATTCTGCGATCCGAGCAGGGCAGAAGCTGAGCATGGAAGACATCAGGTCCTTGATTCAGGACCTCAAGAGCATTGAGAAGAAGTACAACTGTTGCCACGGTCGTCCGTCCATGCTGAAGATATACAAACGGGATCTTGACCGTCGCTTCGGCAGACTCGGATCCGAAGCACTGGCCCGATTCAGGGCTCGGCATGGGCTCAGTTCCTAGAGGATTGCGTTGTTCTATCCTTTCCTTGGAATGAGCATTGCAGTACTCATGTTTGTGGTCTCGCAGATTGACCTACACATGACACTGACTGCGCACAAGGTGTTGGTTGGCAAACGATTAATCAGGGGGAGGATGCTCACAAACGCACAGCTCATCAAGGAAGCATCCACTCTGCGGCCCGACCCGAGTGGTAAACCTAAAACGGACAAGGAAGTGAAACGACTCGACTCTCTCATTAGCCTCCAAGAAACAACTCTTGATACTATTGACTCTATGACTGGAAGATTCAAGACAACATCAACTTGGAGCTTTGACATGTCATCTGTTTCGAGGATTTCGATTCCAGTCTTGTTCGAAGTGGTCCTGAAGTGCTGAGTTCGTCTTGAGTGCCGTCTTAAGTGCCTACAACAATCACAGTCGGCTATCCGGAGCATCTACATTGAAAGCGAACACTTTTACTAGACTTTGTGCATAGGTAATGCAGACGGATAACGATTTCACTTGGTACTAGGTGTGCAGGATAGGTATAGAATGAGCACAACTTGGTTTATCGCTAAGGAATACCTGAAGAGACTGGAGATCGACTTTGAAGAGCATGGTAGGAAGACCTTCAGTCTGTACCCCTATGGACCAACGGAAACAAAGGTAATCGAGGTGTTTCCGGGGGCGAACTGGATCACCCTCACGACCCGACTCTTCGACCTGAACAGCCTGCCGCAAAAGGGTAGGAAACAGGTATACGAGAAGCTGCTCAAGGCCAATGCCACCTTGGTCGAGGTGAACTTTGGTATTGACAAAAAGAACTGCCTCATCATTCGAAACGCAATCCCTGTCACTGGAATCTCCTATGACCTGTTCAACTGTGCGTACGAGGCCCATCTTGCAGGAATCAAGTTCTTCCATGAGAAGATGAAGCAGCAAATCATGGAGTAGTTGTGAACTCAAGACACGTGAATTCCAACGGTCACTCACGATATTGAGATGAATAGAAAAAAGAGGGGAGGGCGGGCACGAGGCCCGCTTCTTATGCTAACTCCGACGTCTGGCAGCGACCAGAACCACTAGGATCAACAGGAGCGCACCAATTCCACCAATGATGATCATCATGTTCGATGTTTCGGTTGGTGTTGTTGGCTCGGTCGTGGTTGTCGTTGTGGTTGTCGTAGTAGTCGTCGACGATGCGCTTGCCACAGTGTAGCTGAACTCACCGCTCACAGCCTCGTTGCCAAGACCGTCGTAGGCCACTATTCTGTACGTAACAGTAGTGCCCTCAGTCTGAGCAGGGATGGAGGCGGAGTAGGTGTCGCCAGAAGCACTCATGGACACATTGACCCAAGAACCGGAGTCCACACGATACTGCAGCACAGCACTGTTGACACCGGACACATCAAGGATGTCAGCCGAAACCGTCACCGTGTCACTTGAAGTGGGTTGGGTGGGGCTGTGGCTCACAAGGCTGATGGAAGGTCCGAACGTGTCAGGCACACCTCCAGAGGAGAATGTGAAGTGGGCGACTGAACTCTGTGCGTAGTTGCCGTCATTGTCGTAGACTGTGACCCAGTAGCTCACAATCGTGGACGGTGCGTGGTTCGGTATCGTTCCCTCATAGCTTCCGCCTGAGAGGACCATGGTCACGTTGTAGTCACCAGTGGCGTTCGAGTATGTGAGGATCACATCACCAACGCCAGCACCACCAGTGTCGGACACTGTAGCGGTGACGACGCCAATCTCGTCGCCGTGGACGTCGGTGCTGTTTGTGGCAGACACCGAGTCTACAGACGGAGCAATGATGTCCTTGAAGTCAAAGCTCTGCGGCGCGGAGGTGGCGGCATTGCCGGCATTGTCAACAGCCACCACTTCGTAGTTGAAGGTGTATCTGCTGCCGTCACCGGTCCTTGTGATGTCGGTCTCCCACAGACCCGTGGCCTCATTGAAGGTCATTGTATGGTTCACGTCGAGATCAGTGTCCCTGACATAGACTTCGGCCAGGTCAGAACCCCCACCGTCGGTCACATCAGCTGTGATGTGGACCTGAGTCCCTCCGACGGCACTCGAAGTGATGTCGCCAATCGTGGGTGCCTCACTGTCAGAACTGCCCTGTGAGATGTAGCCCACAAAGATTGGGTCCACCTCGACCATCCAACCGTCCCACCACTTGAACCCGATCAACGTGTAGAACTGCTCAGACGATACAGAGAAGGTCGTCGCAGTCCCACCGCTGCCGGACATGTAAATGGCACTCATGGCGGACAACGGCACTGTCTGTGCAGTGATGACCGCTGGTTGAGAGGTATTCTTGGACCAGCTGTACGGTGCACCACCAAGATTCATCAGAGCAACGTTGGTGAGCCCTGAGGTCATGGTGAAGTTGCTCGAAGGCACAGCCTGTTCATTGGTCAGTGGTTGGCCGTAGTCATCGAGGTAGGCAGTAGATGCATTCACCTTTCCGGAGACGATTCTCAAGTCGCTGAGGAATGACACCGCTAGGCTCATGTTCTCCAGGACGTTGCGTCCACCGGGAGTGTCCACATCCCAATTCCCGACTGTGACATCAAACTTCACCTCGGCAATGTTAGCGCCGGTATCGTTGACCTGACCAGTGAAGTGAACTCCAAGACCGAACTCATCGGTTGTCACTTCAGTTGGACGCTCGTCAAACGTGGCGAAGTCAGATCCGTGGTACTGACCGTCGAACCAGTCCCAGTAGGAGTAGTCTCCGAATGGGAAGACAATGCCTGTAACATTGTTGAATGTCACACCAAAGTCCACGGTCTGGTTGAGGGGACGGTACTCGGAGCCGCTCGAGGCATTGTTGCCCCAGCTACTTCCGGGTGTCACAAAGGACACGGAGTTCACATCAACAGGCATCCAGTAGTGAGTCATCTCCGCGCCGCCAAGGTTGTTGATATCGATGTCCATGAAGTTGTCATCGTTGTCGTCTTGCCAGGCGAACATGCCAGCATACTGATAGGCCAGGCTGATGTCAGTGAGGTCGGTAAAGGTACCGTTGCTCACTTCTGTCGTGTAGTGCTCGTCGAGTTCCCACCATAGCCAGCTCCACTCACGGGAGTTGTCAATGGCCCAGTCCCAACCCTCTTCCTGCGCCTGCTGAATCAGGTCGGCAGAGGTGAAGTTGGTGGCCATCCACGCAATCTCCCAGTAGCCGGGCTTGGGGTTACCCCACTGATCCAAGATGCGGTTACGCACCTGGTTCATCTCAGCAGTAGTCAGAGTCTCACCGGTGGAAGCCTTTGTCCAGATGTAGTCATCCTCCCACGAGAAGGTCCAGTTGAATGTGACCATGCCAGTGAAGGAGTGTAGATGGAACTCGTTGGCCCAAGTGTTGTTGTCTGGCTCCCACAGGATGGAAACGTCGAGATACTCCTGCGTGATGTTGTAGATATCAGTTGAATTGTGGAACTCCTTGATGAAGAACTGGTCGTTTGTTGTGTCCAGGTCTCCGTCAAGATCCAGTGCACCAGTATCAGGATTGATGGTCCACAGACTGATGTCCCACATACCATAGTCAGGATTCCCAGTGACAATAGAGCCCTGAGAGCTGATGATGGAAACAGGTAGTGGAGCATAGTCCAACTTCATCGAGTAGCCTTCAAACTGATACGCCTTGTATATCATGTCAGACCTTCCTGTGAGGTTGTACCAGACACCCTCATGGAAGAACTGCCATGATGGGAAGTTGTATCGGTAGCTCTCAGGCGTGAATCCAAGGTCGTACACCTCGTAGGTGGTCCCGTTCTGGGCCTGTATGAAGCTGTAGTGGTACGGCCAGACGAGGTCCTCTTCCCAGACCTCACTGATCCACATATCGTTCTCCCACCGCCAGTTGGTGATGTTGGCTCGGAGGACAGGTACATCGGCACCCTCAAACCAGAAGGTTCCGCTCCAGGGGTCTCCAGTCACATTCTCAACAGCGACGACTTCAGAGGTGAAGTCTTGTGATGCATTCCACCACTTTTCGTTGCCGTAGATGTCAACCATGTAGAATGTATCGATCTCCCAGTCGTAGATGTCGGAGGGCCAGGCTCGAGGCCAGTCAGAGGCAGAGTAGAAGAATGTTCCATTTGATAGTGTGATATTGTGGAACACTGCTCTCCACGTACTGTTGTAGAAGAACTCCTCACCGGTCTTTGTACGGACAATCTCGGCAGTGCCATTCCACTCATGGACAGAGCTGGATTCGTATTGGCCATCGTAGAAGCCTGTTGTCAAATCGAGCCAGGTTGTCGGCTGGAACTCCATGGTCGTGAGATTGGTCCGTCCCACAGCCACTGTCCAGTCTGTGTGGTACACCTCCGGGATGAACAACGATCCGTTGATTGTGGTCACCCAGGGTCTGGAATCTGGCCATGTGTCGTAGTTCATGACATAGGCTCCTTCGGAGTCCTCCCACCCCCAGTCTGTCAGATTATATATGGTATTGGATACGTTCACCTGATAGATGCTGTACCAGTATGAGGGCGGTCCGGGGTTGTACTCCTGATAGTCCTCCCAATGGTCAGTCACCCACACCCGAAGCTTGTCGGCTCGGTAACCGGTTCCATTGATGTAAGCGATATCAATCGAGTACTTGGTTCTTATGACCCAGTCAAGGTCCCATATGCTGTTGAGCGGCTCTCCGGGAGCAGGAACCGGATAGTTGACACCACCCAACGTCAGATAGGCAAACACCTTTGTGACGTAATGGGGTATGAACGCATCCTGCCCCTTGTAGTTCACACTCAGACACTCCCAAGGCCATTCAAAGACGTATGTGAAACCATCTGTGATGTTTGTGTACATGTATAGCCAACCTTCGCCCCAGTACCTCGTGAACTCAATCTCTTCCAGAGTGTCGCTGAGGCGCATGACCCATCGCTCATCTCCAATGTACTCTGGCCATCCCACCATGACAAGTGGGAGGGTCTTCGAGGGGCGGAAGGGACTGATTGGCGTTGCATAGGTTATGTATCGATACTGGACGAGGGTCGTGGGGGCCATGTCTTCTCTTACAGAACTGTACCCATTCCACAGAGAGTTCCAATCGCCAACAATGGCGGAACCATCAAGTCCAATCATGTAGTAGTAGTCAATCGCCTCAAAGTTGCCCATGTACTGCGGACCCTCACTGTATGACAAGAACGAAGTTCCATTCCAGAGTGTGACATTGTATACGACTGCGACCCGATCGCTAAACACTTCACGCTCAGTACCATTGTAGAGCTTGATGTAGTGGCGATCCTTGTCCAGAACATAATCATATTCATCACGGACGAGAGTGACGTAGGTCGATTGAATGCCTCCAAAGACGTAATCCTTCAGAGGTTCGACCTTGCCATCAATCTTGATGAATGGAATCTTGCTGCGCTTGTAGAGTTCGCCTGTAGCATTGTTTCGGAATATCGCAGACCTGTAGGGCATCTCGGCGTATAGCATGTCTGTGCCGTTCATGCAATGGTATACAGTGTCTTCAGTCCATCCGAGGACTGTGTGGCTACCCCAACCAGACTCGTAGTCGGTGACCCAGGTCAGGTTGCCATAGAAGTAATCCCAGTTCCACTCCAAAGAGGGCATGTCCGAAGCAGGTGTTATGTCGAAGATGACTCTGAGGTCGTTGTCAACGATCCCGTAGGAAATGTTGCCGACCATCAAGAACACTCCAGGCATCTTGGCTTTCGATGACTTCATTGGAAAGTGCTGGTCTGTCCAGTCGCCGGCCTCAAAGTCCCAGACTTGTTCCTGCCAGAACCAATCCTCCACAAGGACACGCTGTATCTCCCAGATTCCGGGAGCGATCTCAACCTCAGCCCACTCGTAGTGCTCGCCGTAACCCCACGAGGTCCGTACAGTGTAGTTGTAAACGTTGACCTCAGCCTCTCGACTAGGACCAACCTTGACCTCGACAGTGATCTCAGAAGTCTGCCACCATTCGAGACCGATGTCTTCGCCCCAACGGTCTTGGAATCCGTGAAGGACAAAGGCCACACCATCGATATCATCTGCCAGAGAAGCTCCGCCCTGAAGTCTCGAGAAGACTGTGAACGGATCTCCGATGTTGGCCTGAAACATCCAACTTGGACTGTAGGGCTCTCCCTTGTGAAGAAGATTCACAATCGAGACTGGTGTATCGACGGCAAGGGACTTCAAGTATTCATAGTCAACTTGGTCTTGAGGGTTAGATGTTGGTAGAAACACTGAGTTGACAAGGTCAATCTCCAAGCCGCTCCGAACGCGTTCATTGAACCAGATGACATCTCCAAACTCGCTGGAAGAGGGCAGCATCTCTTCGCTGATGTGACCTCTCATGTTCACAATGAGAGCACCATCGCCGTCATAGTATATGCTGCTTGCTGTCGCGTTGAGGACATATGGCACGGGCCAGTCGGGGTTCCATGGCTCGTACTCTTCCCATCTCACAAACTCCCAGTGGTCATCCACCCAGGTGTTGTTCTCGTAGTGGTATGCTGCAGCTTCCTGCCATGCGGAGGCAGTGAAGTTGTACATGCAGACGTAGCTTGGCCACGTCTCACGCTCTTCAGTCCAGTTGCCCCAAGGATCGTAGAAGTTGTACGTCTTACCGAGATTGACCCATGTGTAAGTGTCTTCCCAGTGGTAACCAAACTTCGGTTCAGACCAGCTGACTACGGCAGACGAGTTCCATACATATGTCTGGCCATCCGAGTCCCACTCCCAAGCACCTGTGCGGGTCTGGGTCTCTTGATAGGGCCCGTATACCCATTTCTGAGCCTTCACTGATGTTGGGAATGAGAACTGAGCCATAGCCTCTGTCAGTGTAGTCCCATTGTAGATGGTCCATGTTATATTGAAGTCCTCTCCACGATTGGCCGTGTAAAGAATATTCCCGTCATCGCTCACACGGGTAACGGTGTACTGACCTCCGAAGTATGTGTCAACCACATTTGTAAGATCCGTGCCGATGAGGCGACCGCTCGTCTCAGAGAACTGACTCTCAGTAAGAGGATTGAAATTACGGTCGAAGACCGTCGCGCTGAATGTGTAGAATCCAGCAATTGTACTTGAGTTGAACTTGAGTCTGAGCCTTCCCCAGTATGACTCCCGGCCTGGAATGTAGCTACAGTTGTCATAGGCCATCTCAGCGAATGGCTCTGTTGGGGGACCGAAGACGTCTAGCAGAGTCGTGTTGTCCTGCAAGTCATGAGGGGGTTGTTCGGGCCAGACGATTGCCTTGCTCGAGTACACTTCCCACCTGTCTTCGTTGACAAAGTAGAACGCAAGCACACTGATGGGATTCTGCCCACTCGGACGCATCTCGCCATCCTTCATCTCTGACAGGTTGTAGAACTGACCAGAGATACCGACGCTTACCGGGACTTTGCCACTGAGAGCAGTGTACGGAATCTCGATGATAAAGTCTACCCAATCGTTCAAAGGAATCTCGCCGGTCCACGGTATGATCGATGAGTCTGTGACATTGCGCGTGTGCCAAGTCACCTTCGGACCGTACCGATACCTTGACGAGTTCCACTGTTCTTCTCTATAATCATTCACACTAGACTGGTTCCAGCTCACTTGTGTAAAGTTGAAGGGGTAATCTGCAGGTTGCACCTGCGGGCGAGCAAGCATTGGTTCGCTCGTCAATCCATTGCTTCCCGCAACAGTAACGGGGACTGTCGGAGAACTAGCGAATAGTGAAACGGTAAACAGAACTAGTGCAAGCATCGTGACTGTTTTCGTGAATGGTCTAATCGTGTGCACCTCACTAGGTTGTCTGCAAACACCAAAGGAACATAGCATGCGTGTAACGGTTCCTCTTCACTCATGGCTACAAACAACTACACTTCTTGACCGGTCTAAAGCCATGAGTGGCGGCGCTTTCAAGAATAATCTTGATGTTTGAATATAAGCCTACTTTGACTGAACTATATTTCAAAAAAGAAAGACTTCGGACAATTGAGGAACAGAATGCAGTGAATGCAGAAACGATATGAAAAAGAAGAGAGGGAGAGGAGGGGCTTGCGCCTCTCCTCAGTATTCTATGGTGCCAATGTCATCCAGAAGATGATGGGTGTTACAAAGGCTTCGATCAGAGCAGCGATACATAGGAACAGTACAATCAGGATGTATGTGCGCCATGTGCGCTCGTCACCCAGCAACAATCGAGTCTTGGCAGGGACCTCATCCCACTGCTCGGCTTCGACAGTTGGCCACAGGTCCTTGGCAACGCGAATCGAGAGAGCAGTCGCAGCGAGGAAGGTGGGTATCTCTATAATGGCGTGGGGAACGATACGAGCCAAGAACTCCCATGCATTGAGCCCAAAGGACATATCTATGATGGCGATGCCACCCAAGGTCAGGGCAGTGGAGAGTACCTCTGCTATTGCGATGGACATCAGACCGAACTTGATGTACGTGATTATGAAGTCTTCCTGACGCACCTCAGGTCGGCCAGAATAGACGAGCTTGTATCCTCCTGCAAGGAACAGGGGTAGAACAATCAGGGCCAGTAGGCTGAACTGATCATCGTACACAAAGTACTCGGCTGCATACACGGAGATGAAGAGTGGGAACCACCAGACTCCGCTTCCGGATCCCTTTCTGCTGTTGGAGTAGGCGAGGAGCCCAAAGACCAGAGTAAGCCCTCCAAAGATGACAAGTGCTCTCAGGCCAAGCTGCGCAGAGAAGCCCCAACGCGAATCGTAGGGATTGAACACATTCATCATGGCATCGTACTGGGTCCACAGGAATGTGGCCGCTGCACCGATGACAAGAACCACTACGCTCCAAGTACCAATGGCCCGTTCCTTACTGGTCTTCTTACCGGCCACGAACCACAGAGCTGCAGACCAGAACACTGGCCCCGCGACAAGCATCAGCAATGTGCGTACCATGTTGTGTTCCGCAAACACCACGAACCACCCGCCGGGGTTCATCCTCGCAAGAAAGTCAGTGTCTGGTGGTAGGACTCCCTCAAGTCCATCGGGAGCTCCAATCTTTGTCAGGAGCAGGACGAGCAGGTCGCGGAAGTAGAACGGATCAATAAACATCTGCGACACGATCCACACACCTGCCACAGACACGACGAGACCGCCAAAGAAGAGAATTGCAGAGTCTATGAAGTCACTCTTCTTCACGTTCAGAAGGGGTCCGGCCTTCTCGCCAATCATAGTCCGCCAGCTGTCTCTGAACTTGAAGAAGTACATCACAAAGAGAGCTCCAAAGATGTAGATTGGCACATTAACAATGAACTGCGAGGCCAGTCGGTAGAGCTGCTGCTCCGCGGTCGGTAGAATCAGCGCGGGACGCAGTCGATTAAAAATCTCACCCGCGATGTTTGCCGGAGTCAAGAGTGGCAGGACTATGTAGTCCAAGTTTGGTAGAATGTAGTACGTCACTACCGACAACGTCCCCCCAGAGAACAGGGCAAATGACTCGGGGTTCGCATTCAGTCGCTTACGAATATGATGACCCACTACGCCGAGGAGGAGTATCATGACAAAGGGCACAGCCAGTAGCAGTAACACCCAGACCGTTTCTCCGATGATAGAGTAGTTGTCAGGGGGGCTCCACATAATCGGGGCCACAAACTCATCATCGACGTCTCCAGGATACATGAGAAACTGCCCATGACCAATGGCATAGTTGAGAGTAGCCGCAAAGACGCTGCCAATGAAGGCTCCTGCAATGACAAGGCCGGTACCGACCGCCGCAGCTGTGTTCCTGAGGGCGATACCCCAGTTGATGGCAGAAGTCTTGCGTTTCGCCTGAGTGATTCCCTCGAACACTTTCTTATACAGAGAGACAGCAAAGTCCTCCACTAGCGGAAAGATGAGAACGACGAAGATGATGGGCGGTGTCGCTAGAGCAAGCCCTTGGGCATAGTAGAGCATGACTATCTCCAAGACTCCCTCGACTCCCGATGTGATGGCCTGATACACCTGCAGACCGATGGTCCCTACAGTCAGCAGGATGTTGAGTCTGAAGAACCAACCAAGAACTCCTTGCATCATCTCTGTTCCGATGTCTCGGTCTCCAAGATGCAGCCCTGCCCCCTTTGCAATTCTGTTGGACGCAGGATATCCGAAACGATAGATCCACGTGAGGAAGATGATGATGTTGAGAATGTAGGTATCGGGAGGCGTGTAGTCCCCACCGGTCTTGAGCGCAATGTAATCAGCGAGTTCACCGACATAGACTGAAATCGTTGGGATTAGAGTGGCAAGCCCGATGATTGTGTAGTCACGCCATGCCTCTCGCCACGCACGGCCCTGGACCTCGGGGTTCAACGGCTGTGGTTCCACTCCTTCGAAGGTGATGTGTTCGACGCGGTCTCTCAAGCCACTGTAGCCGTCACTCTCCGGCTCGCGTCCAACAACACGCTTGATGAGATTCTTGAAGGCCATCTTGAGAGGGTCCTGAAGGGTCAGTTTGACAGCCAGGACTATCATTCCAAACAGGACTGCAAAGAAAGCCACCATCACCCAGATCAGGTACTCCTGAAGGGAGGTGATGAACTGGAAAAACGTGTCGGTCAGAAACAGCCATAACAGAGTCCTGAAGTCAACATTCGCATCAAACCCACTGGATACACCGGTGCCAGTCATTGCTATGTTGTAGAGGAACCAAGTCACTGTCTTTAGATACATCACGACGATGAAAGACTCGATCAACTTGCTTCGTCTCTTACCGAAAAAGAGCAGGTAGACAAGGGTGGCAATCAGTGGTGGGATAAACTCGAAAACAATAGTGAGTATTGTAAGGTCGGCAAAGGCCATGTGTCTTCACTCCGCTGGTACACTTTGAGAAAAAGCACTTGCACCCTCAAAGAAAAAGGTTCGCTAGACAGACTACTGAGCTACCGCAAACTTAATTATAGTGAAGAATCAATGCCACGAGCGTAGGTAATGGTGTTTTCTCTATGGAGATAAGTCAAGAACTAGTCGATGCAATCAATGATCAGATCAACTTCGAGCTGTACAGTGCGTACATCTACCTCTCAATGGCCACCTGGCTTGAGAGCCAGAACCTGTCGGGGATGGCCCACTGGATGGAAGTACAGTTCGACGAGGAATACTCTCATGCAATGAGATTCTACAGGCATCTTGCAGAGCGCGGTGCCCGAGCAATCATGAAGCCAATTCAAGGGCCAAAGACTGAGTGGAAGTCACCCCTCGAGGTCTTTGACGACGCCTATCATCACGAGATGATCGTCACCGAGAGGATTTACAAGATCGGTGACATCGCGGACAGACTTGGAGACCGCTCCACGCAGTCCATGCTACAGTGGTTCTACAATGAGCAGACTGAGGAGGAGAAGAACACAATGGAGATTCGAGACCTTCTCAAGCTCATTGGCGACTCGATTCCGGCTCTTTTCCAGCTCGACGCGAAACTGGGGGCTCGCCCGATGGCGCCGCCGGTTCCACCCGAGTCGACTTCACCGTAGACTCTGAACGTGACATCCGGAGGCACAGACCTCCGGACCTTCTTTTCTTTGGTAGACACCAATCAGACTTAAAATGCGCACGAGTCGTAGACTACTTAAGCTAGAGAGTAACAGGATTCTGACGCGAGAGAGGACAATATGCTACCTGATGACATAATCAAATGTATAGCAGACTCAGTGTCTGGGATAAAGGCAAAGGACTATGCCAGTGCCATCTCAGTATTCCATCGCATTCAGGGGAGCCCGGGATATGACGACGCAGTTGCATATCTCAAGAAGGAAATCCAGAGCTTCCCCGGAGTAGACGTGAAGATACATGAATACCCGGCTGATGGAAAGACCACCATCGGTACCTGGGAGGCGCCATCCGGTTGGGAGGCTAGGAGTGCCACCCTGGAACTCCTTGAGCCGGAGAGCGGTCTGCTGGCAGACTTCAATGCTGAGCCGATATCCCTCGTTGCCCACTCTACCAAGGCTGACTACGAGGGCGAAGTCGTGTACGTGGGCAAGGGACTCAGCGACGCAGACTACGAGGGCAACGATGTCAAGGGAAAGATGGTCCTTGTGGAGGGTCTGGCCCGACTCACTCACAAGATTGCATGTGTCAAGCATGGTGCTGCAGGTCTACTGACCTTTGTTCCTCCTCAGGGAAAGAATGAGATTGCCCACCTCAGAAGGTATGATGCCATCTGGCCAGACGGGAAGGACCGGGACAAGGCCAAGTTTGGATTCTCTCTCACCCAAGGCGATGGCATCAGGATCAAGCAGTGGCTGGAAGAAGGCAAGAGCGTCCGTGTGAGGGCCAGAGTCGATGCTGAACTGAAGAACCGAACACTGAAGGTCTTGACAGCTGTGATTCCCGGAGAAGACAAGTCGAAAGAGTTCTGGCTTGTTGGCCACCTATGCCACCCTCATCCCGGAGCGAATGATAATGCATCAGGGAGCGCAGCGACAGTAGAGGCATTGAGAGTAATCTCCACATTGATCAGCGATGAGAAGATTCCCAGACTGAGTTTCTCTATCAGGTGCGTATGGATGCCGGAGTGGTCAGGAACAATCCAGTTCATAGACAATGAGAAGGATGCTGTCAAGAGTTGCATCGGCATGCTGAACATGGACATGGTGGGAGCTGACTCTGCAAAGTCGGGCTCCATCACCCAGCTCTACAGAACACCATTCTCGTTGCCCAGTACTCTCAACAATGTTGTCCGATACTGGATGCAGACAGAGGCAGACCGCAAACACGGTCCGTCGCAGGGTGGGTCTATATCCCCCCTCAGATACAAGTACAATCGATACTCTGCGGGAAGCGACCACTTCATGCTCACAGACAGTACTCTCGGAATCCCCGCCGTGATGCTGGGCCAGGACCCAGACAAGTTCTATCACACTTCAACAGACACACCGGACAAGCTCGACGCGAAACAGATGGCATACTCGACCAGGATTGCGGTTCTCTCAGCTCTATCCTTTGTGCTACCCAAGCACGTATACGAAGAGACCGTTCTCACATTCTGCCGTGACGAGTTTATCGAACTCATGCAACAGGTCTCCATTCAGGGAGTCACGGAGCTCTCAAGATGCCTCGGAAACCCCGAGAAGATATACCCAAGGCTCCTCCGTTGGTTGGGCCATGCGCATGACCTCGGCCAAGAGACCCTGGACAAGGCCGCCGAAGAGTGGTCGCTGATTGCCGAACAAGAGGCGATAAGGCAGGCCCTCAAGACGAGCCTCCAGATGGTCTATACGACAGAGATGGTCGTAGCCAGAAAAGCATACGAAGGAGCCTGTGCAGAGGTCGGTCTCGAAGCGATGCAGGAGGACCAGATCGTGCTAGATCCCGACAGCTTCGGCATCGAGGTGAAGCGGCGATATCCCCACGCCATGAGCCCGACATTCCTCATGAGCAGTCTTGGAGAAAAGGCTGTCAAGTACACAGAGATGCGACTAGAGGACAGAGCTCTGTTCAATCGAATTGATGAGATGCTCAATCTCGCCCAGGACTGGACCTCGCTGGACGACATCTGGGACCAGTCGTGCTTCCAGTTTGGTGACATCGAGTCAGGCGAATTGCTGAGGATTGTGAAGGACCTCACAGAGGCAGGAATTCTGGAGTCAAGGAGCGTGTAGCCCACGGCAGTCGGAGGCTGGCAATACTCCCGAGTGGTCTTCGCTGGCACCTTCGACCATCTTCACGAGGGGCACAAGCACATTCTCCGCATAGCATTCAGGCTGGGAGAGACCGTCGGCATTGGACTCACCTCCGACGCCATGATCGAGCACAAGACCGATAGAAAACTGATTCAGGACTACGACGAGAGACTGAAGAATCTGACAGCCTTCATCGAATCGGAGTGTGACCTGACACGCTGTGACATATTCTCCATCGAAACAAGAGAAGGCGGAGCTGACAAGATGAAGGACTTGGACGCCCTGATCGTGTCAGACGAGATTGGAGTGGTCCAGAGCGCTTTCGACATCAACAAGATGAGAATGGAGAACGGGCTCACGAGGTTCCACATCATAGTCATACCTCGAGTCTGCACGTCCGATGGAAGACCTCTGTCCTCATCGAGAATCCGTCGCGGAGAAGTGTTCCACGAGGACGACCTCGTATACTAGCCTTCACCTGACAATCATTACAGGACAGGGGGCCTGCTTCGAGACCTTGTCACTGATCGAGCCCGTGAACAGACGCTTGAGTCCGCTGACACCTCGTGAACCCATGATGATCAGGTCTACACCTCGCTCACTCGCAATCTCGATGATCCGCGATGCCGGATCCCCGTTGGAGACCAGGTCCACCACCTCACATCCCAAATCAGTCGCAATCCTCTTAGCGCGAGACAGGATGTCTTCGCCGACCTGCTGGAGAGCCAGGAAGGGTTGGTCAGAAACAGTATCATGGTAGGGTGTCGCGGAGACCATCATAGGAACGACGTGTAGCAGAACAATCTCGGCGTGCAATGCGGGCCCCATGGCGCAGGCGTACCGCACAGCCTTCTCCGAATATGCAGACCCGTCGACGGCGACAAGTATTGACTTGACAGTGACCTTGTTCTCAGCATCACTCATCGGGTTCCCTCTCAACGTGAAGCGAATGGACGCCGGCCTTATCTCTCTTTCTTCTCCGGTGGATGACTGTCTGTGGTTCGCGTAGAAAACATTAAGCGACTGGGATATACGACATCTTGAGGTCGCCGCCATTGAACATCAGTCGCATCAAGAACGAGGACGATATAAGACAGGCACTAGAAGGGTACTCTCAATTCCAGATAGATGTTTATCTGGAAACCTTCAAGATCCCAAAGGGAAAAGTGAGCACTTACGGGAGAATAGCGAAGAGGATTGGAAGACCGAAGGCCTACCGCGCCGTCGCCACCACACTGAAGAACAATCCGTTGTATCCGGTGGTTCCGTGTCACCGAGTTGTGAAGGAAGATGGATCATTTGGGGGTCCCGCGGAGAGGGCTTCCGGTAGGAGAGACACTTGCCTGAGGGAAGGTGTACCTATCAGGAATGGCAAGGTCGTAATGAGCAAGGAAGTAGTGTGGTAACGCGACGAGAATCCATGCCCAGTATGGATAAGCATATCAACACATGAGATGGATTTTTGGGCTGGACTTCTACCTGTGAGGTACCGAAATGAGAAAGATCACCACTACATTCATTCTGATCGCGTTTGTTTCAACCCTGGTCCTGATAGGTCCGACAGGGCAGGTCACAGCGGCCTTGGAACCAGACGAGACCGCGACTGTTGCAGCTGCGGACCTGAATAGGGTTAATTGGCACGCCGAATACTATACTAATCCGGGCTTTGAGAAGTGGAACACCTGGTATCAGCCCAGTGACTTGGGTTCAAGCTACACCACTGAGAAATATGTTGGCTACAAGACTGCTCCATGGCCGGTCTCTGAAGGGAGTAGATCGATGCTCCTCCAGTCGAGAGCCATCGTCCCAGCTCAATATCCAGAGGCGAGAGTGACCAGATCCGCTTGGGTTTCATGGAACAACCCACTGAACACTACTTTCAGCATGGACTGGTATATCGACTCCATCCCCTCCCCAGTCGATGGGGATGTCTTTGAGATTGAGTTCTCATTTAGAGCTCCAGGAACTCGTGAGATACACTACTATCTCGGATGTGAGAGCACAACCCTGTCGAACAACACCTGGCAGGCATACTTCATGATTGATGGGCCCATCCAATCTTGGAACACTCTTTCCCGAAACTTGACTGCAGACTTCCACGCGGTGTTCGGGGACCTCCCTACGGAATTCAGGTTGTTCAACATCTATGTGTCAGGTCACTCCCCGGAACTGACGCGTGCTCTCATCGATGACATCTGGCTCGTTAACGGATCAGTCATCATCGGGGGAAGTACTGAGAATGGTAACTTTGAGACCAGTGCAGCATGGTACACCTCATCCCCCAACGAACCAGCTATTGTTTCCCAATCGACGGTCAGGGAGGAAGGCGATTGCAGTGCCAATTTGACAGTCATGTCAAGTGGCAACCTCAGTCAAGTGTCGCTGGGCTATTACCCCGACGTCTGGGTGTCAGAGGATAACCCTGATACATTGAAACTCACGTGGAGAATCGATGAACTGGAACTGTCCAACTTTCACACATACTCCTACATGTATGTGTCAGCCAATAACGGATCGGAGGACTTCTCCGTCTTCTACCTCTTTACGTACGGCGAGTCCTTCTCTGTCACTGCAGGCAATAACGTCATAATCAATGCAACCGGTTTCAACATCACAGGACAGTGGCACCAATTCTCTCGTAGTATCTACCAGGATATCGCAGGGGTGTACAACGTTTCACGACTTCAAATAGAGAGCATATGGTTGTCCAACGTTGCTAGGACAAGAGGAGCCCGTACGGTCATGCTGTTCGACAGCATATCACTCTCCGCGGCAGGTCTGAGTGACATGGGTTATGAGGACCAGGGCCCTGTTGGCTCTGAGATCTATGCTTGGCAGAGCACATCATCGGACTTCACTGTTACAGATGCTGCATACTCGGGGCAGAAGGCGGCAAACGCCTCTCTGTTGGACTCCTCACTGTACCTCTCGCAGGAATACGGTGACAGACCAGCCAATGACGGGACAGACCTCTGGCTCGACCTCTATTGGAGGATTGAGAGCAACAGTCAGGATGACGGAAACATGGCCTACTTCGAGGTGGCAGCATGGGACGAAGTTGCCGAAGACACTAGAGTTCTTGCCTACTACATGTTGAATGTGTCACCAATCTCTGCTTCCAATGGCTTCGATGCCTACATCCAGCTCCCGCAGGCAAACACAGAGGGGTCGTGGGTACATCTTCAACGAAACATCTACAATGACCTGAGCGCAGCCTTCGGAGGTTCATTCGATGGGAAGATTGTCCAAATCACTCTGGTCGTTGAAACAGGAACCGGAGGTGAGGTACAGATGCTCTTTGATGACCTCTATCTCTATGATGACCCGGAGCCAATGATCTCAGGTCTCAGTCAAGAGCCGACCAGCCCTATCGAGGGTGATACTGTGAACGTAACGGTCAGCGTCTATGACCCAAGCCTGGGCAACGTGCTGCTGTTCTACAGGCTAGACAATGGCTCTTGGACCAACATCGAGATGGCTCTCAATGGAAGCCTCTACACAGCATCAATACCACATCAGGATGCGGGCACTAGTGTCGAGTACTACGTCCGGGCAGCGGACACGTTCGACAACTTTGCGGAGAGCGAACATGTGTCGTTCACCTACTCCGCGAGCACGACAACCACGCCCGTGGCTCCGGACATGCTACCTCTCGTAGCAGCAGCGGCAGCCATCGCGGCAATCGTTCTTGTCGTCTTGGTCTACATGTTCTATTGGAAGCCAAAACAGACCACATAAAGAAACACTCACCCAGCTCGTGCGAGCTGGGCCTCCTTCTTTTTTCTCTTCATGCTATGACAACGAGTTGAAGTCGAGAGACTCCTTGGTGAGACGCATGAGAACACCGACAAGATCCGCTCTGGAAACCCTCACCTGTTTCATCGAGTCCCTGTCACGGACTGTCACCGTGTTGTCTTCAAGAGTGTCATAATCGATGGTCACACAGTAGGGAGTGCCGACCTCATCCTGTCTCCTGTAACGTCGGCCAATCGACCCGCTCTTGTCGAACTGGGCAACAAGACCAGACTCAACAATCTCATCGAAGATCTCCTGGGCCGGAGCCATCAACTCAGGCTTGCCCATCAGCGGGAACACAGCCACCTGGATCGGGGCCACTGCGGGAGGAAACTTGAGCCACATGGTGTCTCGTTCGGTTCCCTCTTGAATGCAGTTATCGAGCAGACAGAAGAGGGGACGCTCGATACCGAAAGCAATCTCCAACACATTGGGCACGACAGGCTTCTTGTTCACCTTGACGTACATCTTCTCCTTTGAGAACTCCTGATGACGGGCGAGGTCATAGTTGCCTCTGTCGTGAACACCGCAGCATTCAACCCAACCGAAGCTCTCCGTGTGAATCTCGAGATCCCAGGCGTCCTTCGCATAATGAGCGCGCTCATCTAGCATGTGCTGACGGAGGCGAAGCTTGGCAGGACTGAAGCCCATCTTGCGGAAGATGTCATAGGCAAGATAGACGCACCACGCATAGGCGGGCTTCTGGAAATGCCCCTTCTTCACTGCATCAGCAAGGCTCATCGCCGTCGGCTCGGTCTTGCCCTTCTCTTGATAGCCCATGGGCACAAGAGGCAGCTTCTCAGAACTGACACTATCGAAGGGAGGCCAGTTGACCTCATCATCTTCGAGGATGAAGATCTGTCCTTCAGTCTGGGTGAACTCTCTGAGACGCAACATTCCCTGTCTCGGTGAGATCTCGTTTCGATAGGCCTTCCCAATCTGAAACACCTTGATGGGCAGCTTGTCTCGGAAGAACGTGAGAAAGCGCTTGAAGAGCAGGTATGTTGTGGTCGCGGTCTCGGGTCGCAGGTATGCAGTCTGGTCCAAGCCCAGCCTCGTCTTCAGCATCAGGTTGTAGGTCTCGACAGGACCGAGGGGGCCTTTGCACGAGGGGCACACCACGCCCTTCTCATCAATGAGTCGGGTCAGTGCCTCCACTGAGTGGTCAGTGATCTTCGCATCGGGCGCCTGCTCGAGTATCAGGTCGTCGGCCCGATAGACCTGACCGCACTTCGTGCAGGTTGTCAGAGGGTCGATGAATCCATCGAGATGACCAGAGGCCTTCCACACAGCCTCGGGCGAAACGGTAGGACATTCCACCTCCCAAAATCCGGCACGGATGAATGTGGAGCGAATGGCGTTCTCAAGACGATTCTTCAGGAGTTTCCCAAGAGGACCCAAATCGTAGAATCCGGAACTACCACCGTATATCTCAGGCGAAGGACCCCAGTAGAAGCCCCTCTTCTTGCTGAGACTCGCCACAATCTCGCTGAAATCCTTGTCTTTCGAACTCATTGTCCAAAACCATCTGTCTGCTCGGGCGGGGCAGTCTTAAACCTATCTTCAGAGCGTGGAGAACGGTCCTGAGGGCCTGTAGGCACAGCAACGGTGTGCGAGAGGTTCAGGCCATCACTCTTTTATGCAAGAGTCGGCTGCACGAACCAGAATAGTCGAGGTCTCTAGAATGGTGAAGGACTCGAGGATTTCAGGATTCTACAAGCTCTCTCGTGAAGAGCGTGTGAAGAAGTTGATGGAGGTCACTGGGTTTGATGAGAAAACACTCGGTCCCCTTTTCGACCCGTCAAGAGTGGACCTGGAAGTTCTCGACCACATGATAGAGAATGTGGTTGGATCAATGACACTGCCCCTCGGCATTGCCACCAACTTCCAGATCAACGGAAAGGACTACCTGATACCAATGGCCATCGAAGAACCTTCGGTCGTCGCAGCTGCAAGCAATGCTGCCAGGATGACACGTGGGCATGGTGGATTCTCGGCCACGGACACGGGGCCAAGGATGATCGCACAGATTCAGGCCGTCGAGGTTCCAACTCCATTTGCAGCCAAGACCAAGATCCTAGAGAACAAAGAGAGCCTGTTGGAACTGGCCAACGAACAAGACCCAATCCTAGTCAAGTTCGGAGGCGGCGCGCGAGACCTCAGGGTGAGAGTCATTGATTCCAGAGTGGGCACCATGGTGATTACCGAGTTGATTGTTGACACTCGTGATGCGATGGGTGCCAATGCGGTCAACACCATGGCGGAGGCCCTCGCACCCAAGATTGAGAAGATCACCGGTGGAAGAGTCATTCTCAGGATACTCTCGAATCTTGCCGAGTTTCGCCTCGTGAGGGCAAGGGCCACCTTCGACAAGGAAATGCTCGGAGGGGAGGAGGTCGTGGATGACATCATCGCAGCATGGGCCTTTGCCGAGGCCGACCCGTACAGATGCGCCACTCACAACAAGGGTATCATGAACGGTATTGATGCGGTGGTGATTGCCACAGGAAATGACTTTCGAGCCATTGAGGCAGGAGCTCACAGTTATGCTTCCGTGGGAGGCTACGGTTCCTTGACAAAGTACGAGAAGACTCCCGAAGGGCATCTTGTCGGGAGCATCGAGATACCCATGGCGGTAGGACTCGTCGGCGGGGCGACTAAAGTGCATCCCGTGGCTCGTGCCAGTGTGAAGATTCTCGGAGTCGAGACCGCCACGGAGCTTGGACACATCATAGCAAGTGTTGGTCTGGCACAGAATCTCGCTGCTCTTCGAGCCCTTGCCGCTGAAGGGATTCAGAAGGGACACATGGCACTTCACGCGAGGAACGTGGCCGCCACTGCCGGAGCCCGTGGTGAGATGGTCGATGTCATTGCGGACCTGCTCGTCAAGGAGAAGAACGTAAAGGTCGAACGGGCGAAGGAACTCCTTGCAGAGATGGAAAAGTGAGGTCTCTGTCGATTATTGGAATCCCTTACGTCAGAGCTACATTTTTGTGGGAGGTAGACACCCTTCCACATAGATTGGAGACCTAGACTACACCCTGTCTTAGTTCCATTCGACGAGGTTGCAACAACATGGAAGATGAGTGTGAACAATGGGAACGTCTCGCGCGAGAGTTCCTAGAATCCCAGAACTACTACCAAGCCGCGAACCAGTTCAAGAACGCGGCGAGCTGTTACCTCGATCGAGTGTTGGAGATGACCAAGAACGCCGCTGAGTACTATCATATGTATGCAGAGGAGAGTCTTGAGAAGGACGACCACAGGACTGCCGCAACGGCATACCTGGAGGCTGCGACCCAGTACCGGCAGATCAGCGATTTCTCGACGGCCCTCACACTGTACGAGAACGCAGCCAAGGAGGCACTTCTCGAAAGAATGACTGAAACCGCTGCACAGGCCTATCTCTGGGCTGCCTTTGCATGTCACAAGACTGGGAACAAAGACTACTTCCTCACATGCGCTGACAACATGGGTCGATTGTATGACAAGGCCGCTGAGAAGGCCATCGATGACGGAAACGCAGAACGAGCGGTGATTGACCTCTCTCTGGCAGCCATGGGTTTTGCCACCATCGACAAGAAGGACAAGGCCAAAGAGAAGACAGAGAGAGCAAGAAAGATCATCGAGAAGACACGATGGGAATGGCTTGAGACCCTACTCTCCTTCAGCGAGGCTCTGACCGAGAATGACCTGGACAAGGCCGATGACCTTCTGAAGATGTTCAAGGAAGAAGAGACCATTCAGGAAGTAATGGGGGCTTGCCTCGACATCAGGGAAGAGATTGCGAAGATGAAGCGCAGGGGCAAGTAGATATCATCCCACACGGACCGATGCTGACGCCACTACTTCTTGACCTGTACGACCGTCGGTCGCCTTGAACGTGACCAACTCATCACCTTGCATCACTGCCCTGACATAGATCTGAAAACGAATCGAGTCACCACTGGCGAGGAAGTTGACGGTCTTCTCTTCGTTCCCCAGAGCAATCTCAAGTCCCTCCGAGAGCTCGATGGTGACGCGTATATTATCAGCGGGCCCGTCTCCAGTGTTCTTCAAGAGGGCCTCAAGAATGCTCTCGTCACCCAGCGTACAGGATGTCCGCTCCGGTGTCACAGTCAGAGAGAGATCGGAGGGTGCGCGTGCAATTCTGAACTCGAGGACGTTGCTGTGCTTGTTCACCAAGACCTGCTCACCCTCAAGAGTGACATTGTACGGACCGACCCTGCCATCACCACTGAGAACTGGTTTGAGTTCGATCAGCCATGATTCCTCCGTGGCAGGTGTCGGCGAGAACTGGGGTTTCCTGGTCAAGACGACGCTGTTTGAGAGCGCGACCCTTGAGTCCACCACACGAACAGGTGAGGGACATGTGTACCTCAATTCGAGTTCGATGGGCGACTTCACGTTGACCTCCTCTTGTGGAGGACCAGCCCACTCCAGCCGCACCTCTGTATCGATTGCCAGGCGTACAGAGTCTATCACGAATGAGAAGAGGTTCATCTCTGCTTCTCTGGGCTTTGCCCTTCCAGCAGCCTTGTCAAAGGCCGCACGGCCTATCTCTGTCCCCTCACAGAGTATGGCTACTGATGTGGCAGCCAAGTCATGAACCGAGTCCTTCTTCCCAGAGGTCTCTGAGAGCCTTCTGTCGGCCTTTCTCATCAAGTTCGTTGCCGTGTCGAAGTTCCGCGCAGCAAGGTAGCTGATGACAGCAACTGCCACATACCGACTAGAACTCCTAGACTTCTTCTCACGGTGGTAGTGGTCCGAGGCCTCTGAGAAGAGCGCACCACTCTCATCATATAGTCCCTCCGAAAGCAGGCAATCCGCGGCGGCTATCTTCATCTCTGCGCAACGAATATGGTCATCGTTCTCGAGAGCATAGTAGGCGGACTCTCGGAAGTACTTCACTGCAAAGTCAATCTGTTCGGCCTCAAGGAAGAGCCTTGCAGCCTTCTCGTACTCGGTGCTTGCGAAATCAGGGTATCCATCTTCGACCTCATCCAGTGCTCTGTCAATATGCTTCTTGGCCTTCTTGACGGGGTCTGATTTCAAGAACTTGAACACGTCCACAACCTCAACCTTTCTTCCAGACGCCTGCGCTATATCGCTTTCGGCCTCCGACGGAAGAGATATGATGTCGGACATGGAGGTTCGTGGCGGTGTTCCTCAAAATGACAGAACCTGTCTACTGGACCGATCCAAAGAAGAGTACATTCGAAGTGACCATAGCAGGGGTTGAATCTGTGGACGGGAGAGTCCACATTGCAGTTCTTGAAGACGTGGTTCGCCCGGCGAGCGGCGGCCAAGCGGGTGATCGGGGAGAGGTCTCGATAGGAAGCGAGAAGTTCACCTTCTCGGGATGTGTCAGAGATAGAGGGAGTCTCTTCCTCGTTGCCGAGAAGGGGCCGTCTGAGGCGGGAAGGGCCACACTAACTCTCGATATTGAGTGGAGAACTGCTATGATGAGGAACCATACCGGAGAGCATCTCTTCGCCAAGGCTCTGACAGATCTCTTGGGCGATGTCACACTGGGCAGGATCTGGATTGATGGCAATCACGGGTCGGTGGAAGTCCTGAGCAGCAATGTCACTCTGGACGCACTCTTCAATGCAGAGAGGACCGTGAACGAGATCATCGCGAGGTGTCTCCCTGTGAACAGCCGGGTTGTCAAGGCCTCCGAGATTGACAAGGAGGTGCGAGCGAGGGAGGGTGTCACTTCTAAGCATGACAGACTTCGCATTGTTGAAGTGGAGGGGTTTGACAAGTCAGCGTGTTCAGGTATTCATGTGACCAACACTGAGGAGATACTAGTCTTCAAGATCATTGACTACGGCATAGAATCAGACAGAGCTCATGTTGAGTTCATCACAGGTTCGAGGGCAGTCCAACAATTGAGTGACATCTACAACGAGGTACTACGAAGGAAGACCACCTACCCGTTCCAGGTTGAACAAATCGGGGCGGTCCTTGACAAGAGCAAGGAGATCCGAGAGGGCTTCGAAGCAATGAGGGACAAGCTCCTCGAAACACTGACGAGAAACCCCGCGTACGACACCATTGGCGGAGTGAGGTTCAGGGCAGAGATCCTTCCGGGTTTCGACACTCACCTGATGAAGCGATTCGTAAAGGAGAGCAAGATGAAGGGTCCAACTGTCCTGCTCCTGTTCTCTCCCGGCGACAAGTGTCAGGTGATGCTCCGGACAAACGAGATGCCTGAGGAGGCACGATACTACATAGAGGACGGGATGAGGGCTCACGGTGGTGTAGGGGGTGGAAGAGGTGAGGTCTTCACTTGTGGGTTCACTGGCGTGGAGGATCCTCAAGTGCTATTTGAGAATCTGAAGACCCACATCGTCAACAAGATATCGGCATGATCACTTCAAGCCATGCTTCTTTGCGATCTCGGTCCAGAACTGTCTGACAGCCCATGGAACCGCAAGGAACTCCTCTCTGAAGCCATCGAAGTTCAATCCCTGAACCATCATCTCTTGTGATGTGCCAATCATTCTCCGAGCCTCATCATAGTCAAAACAGACCTCGGCGTACTTGCGGTTGGCCGCGAGGAGGTCTATCAGAACATCGGTCCGTTTCGTCTCAGGTATGCTGTCGAGGCTATACACGTCGGTGAAGATCTGGATCCACTTTTCCCCAGGGTGAATGTGGATGACATATCTGAAGGAGCCCTCATCGGTGTCCGGCGTCGAGGATCTGTCATCCTTGCGCTCACTGAAAACAAGTTCAAACACACCCGCATTCTCATTCCATGAGTGCTTCATGTCAAGCAGGTCCAAGTAATCTTCAATCTGGCTTCTCACATCAACCATAGCAAACGCCTGTCTCGACCACTACAGAATGCTGTGATTTAAGCGTTTGCTGGTTGTCGGGGATACTTTCGGTGAACCCTCTCCGCGCCGACAGTGTTCATCCAAGGGCCCACCAATGGCCGAGAAGTCCCAAAGCGAAACACGTCTCCTAGAACATGGGCAAATGCAGTCGGGGTCATCAAAGTGGCGATAAACCAGGCACACCTATTCCCATCACAACTGGTTCAGACAGCAAGTGCGAACACGACACTTGCACACACACCACCCGGCATCATCGTCGAGTCGCTGAAGTATCCACTCCTCAGGGTCTCGGTCCTCGCCTCTGTCAATCCTACCGACAGTCTGTCCATCTACGATTTCCCAGACGCATGGTCAGGACTGACCCCGTCCACAATTCTTGCCATGCGCAAACAACTGTACAAATTCAGCTTCACGGTAAACGCGAAGACCCTCGAACCCTCCGACATAGTCACCAAGCTTCAGACTCTGGCCCTATCCGTGTCCAGATCCGCCATCGAATTCCAGTGCGCTCCGCTACCACCCTCAAGGCTCGTCTACCTTGGCGGAGAACTTCCCGCAGGTCCGGTTGTCAATTCGAGAGACCTCTCCTTCTCCTCACAACCGGAAACCAGTAAGGTCGCTGAGATGATCACCGGTAAGGACATACCCGCATCCGAGGCTGTCTGGCGTCTCATGGAGTATGACTACTCCCTAGACCAGATCGCACGGATGATGTCTGTGGGGCTTCTCGGAAAGGTCTCAGGACGAAGGTTCATCCCCACACGAAGCGCCTACAAGGCAGTCATAGACTCTTATGTCAACAGGTCCATCATGGAACTCAAGGACAGGTCGTCGGTGTCACGCTTCACCATCTATTCGGCTGAACTGCACGGAGATGTCTTCACTGTCTTCAGTCAACCCGGTGATGCTCGCGTGGACTATCTCCGCATTGAGAGGGGACCCGATGCAATCGAACGTGGAGCAAGTTTTGAAGGACTGACCAACCTGCCAGTTGACTCCAAAACATCAGTCTTTGCCGATCGGGCTCGCTTTGAGGTATATCGACATCTCAACGCACGAAGGCGCAGCTCACATGTTACAGTGTTTCACTTCGCAAGAAGCCAGAAGAACGACGCACTCGGACCATGGGTTGTACGCGCCGGCGTCAGGAATGCCCTGGAATCTGACAGAGTCCAACTAGACAGCCGTGAGAACGCACTCACTGTGCTTGAATCATTCTTATCCCCAAGTCTGACAGTCTGGGCGCAAGATACACCACTGGGGGAAACACTCCTGATGGAGCGCCACGTAAGACCCACCATCTCACTTGAAACCCTTGGGTGAGAAAAAAGAAGGAGGGGGTGGGGCTGAGCCCTACACCTCTTCCTTCGCCTCTTTCCTAGAAGCTCCCTTGTAGAGCAATACCAGCCCGATGACGAAGATCAGAGCACCTGATGATAGACTCCCACCAGGATACGGGTCTGGGACGTCAATGAACCCTGTTGCCCAGGCGATAAGACCTGCGCCGATAAGGGCCATAATGAGTCCAACCCCAATACTTCCAGCCCTGAAGGCCATAGAACGCGGATACTTGCTCTCAATGACATAACCAGTCGAAGCCGAGACTGAGGCCCGGTACTTCCGCTTTCCGTACCGATAGGTCAGCTCCCACACGGGCACATGAATGAGAAAGGTTTCTCCGACATCGATGTCATCCTGACGTTCCTCAATCTTGTCGACTTCCTCCATGATGAGGGCGGTCTGCTTGGTGAAGGCAACCTTCCTTGCAAAGTCCTTTGCCTGCTCCTCTGTCATGTTACTGTGTAGCACCTTACCATCGAACTCCTCAGCGTGAGCATGACTGAAGTACTCCTTCGCACGTGTCGGAATGGGGAAGTTCTTCACGTCCTCGTCAATGTTCGCCACAGCGGCGATATTGATCTCATGCCGTCTGGTGAACTCGCCACTCTCGGGCTTCCAGAAGTATTCGATTCGCTTGTACGCCTCGGGCCTCTGTGGCCATCGATTGTGGAATGTGGCGTCCCGGCCAAGACCACGATAGGTCGAACGGGCATCCACTCGACTGATCCAGAAGGGGTACCACACTTGCTCCGACTTTACAAACTTGGCCTTGACAGGGAGATCAGCAGGAACTCCGAGTTGCTTGGACACCCAGTCCAGAAGAGTTGTCTGGGCCTCGTACTGGTCGAAGTGAACTCGTATCATGTAGTGATTGCTGAACTTGGCACCTTCTCGGGTCTGGGCCGTACCGCAGTACGGACACACGAGAAGCACGTCGCCAGGGCCAGCCTGGAAATCTGCATCGCAGAAAGCACATCTTACCATTCTTGATTCACCCCTTCTTTGTACGTTGTGTCATTAGTAAGACCTTGAAGCCGAAGTACACCATCAGTACACCAAGGACCAGCAATCCGATGCCGGCCGCCAGTACTGTCATGAGCTCATTTGAAGTGTCAAGTGAGTTGTAACCGATATAGGCCCACTCGCCGCCGAAACCTGAGAGGAAAATCCCGAGGATGCCGAGCAGAGTCCAGAGTATACGCTGGCCTGTCGTGATCGGGATCTCGCCGATGAGGACCTTGCCGGAAGTGCCGTCCAATGCCGCCTTGTACAGGTCGCCCTGGAACTTGTATCGAACGAGGGAGAAGGGCGCCTGCAGGTATGTCGTGCCTCGGACGTTGGTGACAGTTCTGCAGTCGAACAACTCTGCAAGTTGTGACTTTATCGTCGCTCTGTGTCTGTCCGCGACACGGCTGTGAAGTGCCTTCTCGGCCTCTTCTTGGCCAATCTCGGCATTGAGGATCGCAGGTTCAAGATCTTTGATCTTCTCGAAGTCGAACTTGACGGCTTTCGAGAGATCAATGGAGTCAAGGTACTCCTCCAATCCGTAGAGGCTTGCGCCCTTTCTGGCCAGCAATCGCTCATTCGTATCTGTGTGCAACTCGCTCTGAACTGGAACATAGCCTCTCTCATAGTCCGTGTAGG
>Ga0164310_10000026_pt1 | contig 75785 bp, 63 predicted proteins | sample GuaBasSedimGuay1_FD_121795 | JGI IMG/M metagenome (GOLD analysis project Ga0164310, IMG submission 121795) | Subseafloor sediment microbial communities from Guaymas Basin, Gulf of California, Mexico - Guay1, Core 4569-9, 0-3 cm | ecosystem: Environmental > Aquatic > Marine > Hydrothermal vents... | reverse complement strand
TATGATGGCCCTGACTCTGCAGTGTCGTCGGGCTTTCCCATCTGTTGACCTGTGACATCATTGAGAATGGCAATGACCATGTCGATGGCGCTGTGCAGTCGACGCATGACTCTCCAGATCTTGTCGTCAGAGAACGCGTCGTCGTAGATCCTGTCCGATATCACAAACCCGGGTCCTGGCGGCTGCCGTCCCTGTTGTCCCGGTCTGGGCTGGATGAAACCAAGATTGATGCCGTTCTCAAAGGCGAACTTGAGAGCATTCATCTGGAATGTCCGCATCTTCTCAACGGTAAGGGCCTTCTGATGCTGTGGAGAGATCAGGACCTGAGACTCGATCTGCAGATACCGTTGGTCATTGGGGCGTACCACTGTGAAGAAGAACCTCATGAACTTGACCTTGAACAAGAACTCTGCACGCGGATTCGAGATGCTCTCTATCTTCACTCCTTCCCGCGAGAACCAGTCGCGGACTGCCTTCTTGATGAGGTCTGTTTCTTCCAAGGTCATATCTCCTGAACATGAGGTGAGGTGACCAGTGTCACTTAACGCTTGTGCTATCTCGGGTTCTGTACCATCTGACCCTGTCATAGCCGGAAGGCGACCTGTCTGCATAGCATGTGATCTGATTTCTGACCGTCTCAATCATTGATGTGTCCCCACTCCCGAAGACAACGCGCTCTTCAGAGTTTATCCTTGTCATGACCACTCCCCAGGGGTCGATCACCTGACTGTGACCGAAATACGTCTTCCCGTCATAGCCCATGCCCATCCGATTGGCGGCCGCAACATAGACCTGGTTCTCTATCGCCCGTGCCTGTAGCAGAGCGTTCCAGTGCTGAGCCCTCGGGTCCGGAAAGGCCGCGGGGATGATGAACAGTTCTGCTCCTTCAAGTGCCAGCCTCCTGCTCACCTCTGGAAACCTGATGTCATAGCAGATCTGAACGCCCACCTTGATCCCCTCACACTCGAACAACGTGATGGTGTCCCCGCCATCAAAGACGTCCCTCTCCTCCTGGAACGGGTGGATCTTGCGATAGGTCCCCATAGTCTCCCCGCCCGGCTCCACCATGACAAGAGTGTTGTAGAACCGCTCCGGGCTACGCTCGATGCCCGTAGCGACAACGAAGGCCTCCTTGCTCTCTGCAATCTCGGAGAGGAACTCACTGGTGGGTCCCGGGATGCCCGGCCCCGTCTCCTCGTAGTCCTCCCTGCGAAAGCCGATTGCGAAGAGCTCCGGGAGGACGATGAAGTCCACCCCGTCGTGTGCTCTGTAGGGTCTCAGGAGAGACCTCGCCCTGTCGAAGTTGCGTTCCCTGTCTCCTTCAAGGGTGGGCATCTGGACCAGGTTGACGAAGAACTGCATTGTGTGTCACCGTGCCTTCGGGCAATCCAGTGCCCGGGAACAAATAAGACAACCGAATTGTAAGTCTCATCCACAACATAATGCTTAATTGTCTGGTCGGGTTGCGCAGACCTTGACCACTCTACGTGGACGTGTATTCAATTGGTGAATGAGGTCAATACCGAGCCAAAGCGACGTGCAGATATGCCGAAGACGTCTTACTCCAAGCCCTCCATCGGGGCCACGGGGAAGACTGGTAGCTGGCGCACCTTTGATCCCGTCGTTAACTACGATGAGTGCAACAAGTGTCGCACCTGCTGGCTGCATTGCCCAGAGGCCGTGATCAGCATCGATGAGGAAGGTTATCCTCAGTGGGACTATGACTACTGCAAGGGCTGCGGAATCTGTGCCGAAGTGTGCCCCAAGAAGTGCATCGAGATGGTGCGCACCAGTGACCGTGTCAGGGAGGCGGAGAAATGAAGACCGAACTCATGTCCGCCAACTACGCGGCCGCTCGATCCGTGGTCTCCGCCCGAGTCGAGGTCGTGGCGGCCTACCCCATCACACCGGCCACCACAGTGCCAGAACAGGTGGCCCTCCTCAATGAGAAGGGCATCTTCAAGGGACAGTTCATCCGCGTCGAGTCCGAACACTCCGCCATGTTCGCCTGCATCGGGGCCAGCTCCACGGGCGCCCGGGCCTTCACGGCCACATCCTCCAACGGACTCCTCCTCATGGACGAGGCCCTCCACTGGGCCGCCGCAGCACGGCTCCCCATCGTCCTGAACAATATCAATCGCTCGGTGTCACCGAGCTGGAATATACATACGTGCCACGACGACGCCTATTCAAAGCGTGACACTGGATGGATCCAGTTCTATGTGGCCAGCGTCGACGAGCTCTACCACACCATCATTCAGGCCTTCAAGCTGGCCGAGGACGAACGCGTCCTCATGCCTGTCATGGTAAACTCCGACGGATTCGTCCTGAGCCACACTGTCTCCACCTTCGACTATCTCGAGCCCGAGGAGGTTGACGCCTTCTTACCCCCCTACTCCCCTCCCCATTGGGTCATGGATCCTGAAGACCCTATTAGCCATGGCAATATAGTATTCCCTGAATATTACGCGGAGTTCCGTTATCAGATGCACGAGGGGACGAAGAATGCGATGAAGGTGTACAAGGAAGTGGAGAAGGACTACAAGAAGCATTTCGGGAAGTACTTTGGAGGTCCGATAGACTGTTACAGGTGTGATGATGCGAAGGTGGTCTTCACGTCACAGGGCTCCGTGGGCGCTGAGGCGAAGGACGCCGTTGACGAGCTTCGGGAAGAGGGATACAAGGTCGGTAATGCGAGGATTCGTATGATTCGCCCGTTCCCTGTGGATGAGATCCGAGAGCTGGCGAGTCGTGTTGACGGCATTGCGAGTTTCGACCGAGGAGTGTCATACGGTTTTGGAGGTCCTGTGGCCAACGACATCCGGTCGACGCTGTATGCGACGAAACACCGGCCCATCGTGAAGAGTTACATTGGTGGTCTCGGCGGTCGCGACATGACAGTGACCGACATCAAGAACGTGATACTGGACACTGTGAAGGCTGTCGAGGAGGGCGAGGCCGAACCCGAAGAGACCTGGTACGGACTGATGGAGTGAGCAGAAATGGTAGCAACAAAAGAGATGTCACTGAAGGAATACGTTCTGAAGGGCAACGCGGCGTGCGCTGGCTGTCAGGACATGGTAGCCCTACGTCATGCTCACAAGGCTCTCGAGGGCGATGTGATTCAGGTCGTGCCCGCGTGCTGCACGAGTGTGGTGCAGTCGTTGTGGCCGAAGAGCGGTCTGGCCATCCCGGTGCTCAACACTGCCTTCATGGCCTCGGCCGCCACGGCGTCTGGCGTGAAGGCTGCGCTGAAGGCGAAGGGGAATGACCATACGACAGTGATGGTCTGGGCCGGTGACGGCGGGACCTTTGACATTGGCATTCAGGCCCTGAGCGGGGCCTTCGAGCGTCGGACGGACTTTCTCTACATCTGCTATAACAACCAGGTGTACAGCAACACGGGGACTCAGCGGTCCGGTGCCACACCCCTGCACGCTCAGACCACTACCACATGGTTCGGAAAGACCGAGCCTGAGAAGTTGCTCGACCTAATCGTGGCCGCTCACGAGCCAGCGTACCAGTTCACTGCCAACACCGCATACCCGAGAGACCTCTATGACAAGATCCGGAAGGCTCGGGACATAGAGGGTCCCAAGTTCGGTCACATCTTCCTCCCCTGTCCTCAGGCATGGAACTATCCTGTGGAGAAGGGCGTTGAGATCGGAAAGCTTGCTGTCGAGACCGGATACTGGATCCAGTTTGAGCGGATTGGCGACGAGTTCATCATCAACCGGCATAGCAGACGATATCAGGACCCGGCCAACAGGAAACCTATCGAGGAGTTCCTCAAGATGCAGGGCAGGTTCTCTCACCTCTTCAAGCCCAAGAAGGACGAGAAGAAGATCAAGGAACTTGAGGACTTTGTTCAGCATCGCTGGGATGCAGTGCTCCGTACCTTCACCTAGGAGACCATGGCTCCACTCCTTGACTGGACAAGGATGTAGACCACTCCTCCGGCATAGGTAGAGGTGATTCTCTCGATGAGGTCAGATCGTTCATTGTCCATTGGGTCTTCTTCAATGGCCCTCGCAGACTCCTCGGCAATGAACCTCGACACCCACGGGAGGTCCATCAGGGCGTCCCCGAGGTTGAAGACATCGAGAAGCCTCTGACCGGTCTCAAGGCATAGGGCCTCGGCGAATCTATGCGCATTATCTCCCAGGGCGTCGCGGTTGGAATTAACAAGATCGGTTATGCTGCGGAATGCATCCACTATGTAGTCCACGAGTTCGGTCAGTGTGGGTGGATTGTCACGCATCCCCTGGGTCTTCTGCCGGATGTCGGCAAGGATGAGTCTGAGCCGCCTCTCAGGGGACACCTCCGGCATCTTCCCTGTCCTTGCGGCTCGACGATAGAACTTCAGTTCCTCGAACAGGGTCTCGCCGGGATCCGATGACTCAGAGATGTCTGACACAATGTCTGTCATCTCTGTCTTCAGGTAGTCGATGAAGACTTCCAGCTCACGGTTGACTCGGCCTTTCTTTGCCTTGAGTGTGGACGCGTAGTGGTTGATGAGTTCCCGGATGAGGTATGACGTGAAGTCACGGTCTGACCATGGCGAGGTCATCCCGTCAGAAGAACTCCTGAACTGGGGACATGAGGTCATCTGGCTCGCGGAAGCGTGAAAGACTGCCAGTGTGGAGAAGAGCGACGCGCATGCCCTGCTGTTACCCACCGACGGCCACTCGAAGTCGTTGTGCGTGCCTCCGATGATGGCTCGTCTTATCGCTGACCTTGCGTGCATAGTGATGATGTATGCTGATGTCTCTTCGATGAGCTGGTCACGGTTCAGGGCGAAGATATCATCGAGGTCGACGGGGAACCCTGTTGCCTGCATCAGTATGAGGGCCACCACCAGACGGGTGCGCACTTCTCGAAAAGACTCACTGATGCTCTGACCTTCGAAGAGTGCCTGTATGTCAAAGACTTCCAACCCTATCCCCTTGGCCTCAAGGTGTGTGGCCATGATCTCTCGGAAATGAGCCCTTGATTCTTCTGAGTCAACAAGCATCTCGACCACCTTGGCCAGAGCACCAGTGCTCAGTTCCTTAGGAGTGATTGACGGGCTCACTATGATCTTGGGAGTGGCCATTAGCCACAGAGTCGCGATGGCTCCGTCCCTTGCTACAGAGATTATGCTTTCGCCAGTGCCAAGCCCATCAACATCAATATGGAAACCTGCCCATCCGTGAACTCCCAGCAGGAATCTCAGAGTGTCTTCGTCGTGATATGCCTCAGAGAGGATGTGACGCTTCACTGTATTGTAGAGGTCGATGGGTTCCGTGGAGGTCTCGGAAAAACTTGCTATCCCAAGATCCTCTCTGATTTCGAGGGACGACTTGTGAACCCACTTCTCGATCACCCGGTGTAGCCAGGTCAGATGCAGATTGTTGACCATGAACCTGGTCATGTCCTCTACAGTGGTTGTCAACTCTTCACTTCCCTGAACAGCGTTTCAAGCACGCGACTGCGTTCAGTTCTTCCTGCAAGCTCGGACTGTATGAAAGTCAGAACGTCCAGCACTGCACCCTCGATGCCTGTTTCCGACGTGCTACCTACGGTCTTGGAGAAGGAGAGCTTCGCTAGGTCCATCTCCAGGTCCACTTCATCAGGGCACCCGAGTCCTGTCGATCCCTCCAAGGTGAGGATCGCGTCCAGTCCCCTATAACTGACATCAATCACCCTTCCATAGGGATGTTTCGAGTTGCGAACATAGATTCTCTTGCGCGGAGTCAGTCCGAAGAACTCTATGTCCTCTAGGAGTCTGGACAGTCTCTTCTCCATGATCTGCGTCGCGAGGTATGCCTGTTTGAGCATGCGCAGTGGAATCCTCTTGGCCAAGGCAATTCCGAACTCTACGTTCCTGCTGTAACTCCCCCCACGATCATCTGTCAGAGGTCCCAATGCGGAGGGCCCAAGGGAGAATCGCCCCAGAGTCTTCTCGGTGATTGGCTCCCTCTCAAATCCATCTTTCTCAGTGCCCACAACCACTTGGTCCACGTCAAAGGCTCTGACATCCTCCGGCCGGAAATCTGAGATGGTGATGCCGAAGATGTCTTTCTGGATCACCTCAATGAGGACTCCGTCAACAGACGTCTGCTGACCCGAGCAGTAGAAGAGACCCGGCACAAAGGCATAGAGATTGGGAGAGGTCTCCGTGTCTCTGCGGATCTGGGTCATAATGATATTCTCTCTCGGATACACTATTCCCGGTCCGTCTCCCGCACCATTGGCTGAAGCCTGCACAGACTCAGACGAGTGGTTGTATCCTCCCGGAAGGAGGTCGTCAAAGGGTGTGTGCTCGACTGGGAACATCTTCACCGGGTCATCAAGGTTTGAACTCTGAGTCAGGTCCGGTGACGACTCACTGTCCTCAATCTCAGACCTCTCTGATAGACCCAGCGCACGTCCCGAAGCCAGAGGCATTGAGAAGCCCACACCACTGAAGTAGCTCGGGTCCGATATCCCGATTATCCACTCCTCTTCAGGGAGCACCCTCTCCTGAATCTCTATCAGTCTGAGTGAACGCTTCTTGCCAACATACACTTCCCGGCACCAGTCCCGTCCTCCGTGCGGCAATGGTCAATTTGAACCTTACCCGCCTGTCCACTTGTGACTACTAGAAACCACGCTTCTTCATGACAATTGCAACGGCAGCTGTGAAAGGAAGGTTGCCGTGATCATGTGCGGTATGTATCGTCCGAGGCGGAGCTCCGCAAAGCTCGGGTCAGTTCCCGTGAGATACTCGTCGAGGTTCGTCACAAGATCCCCGTCAAGGTCTTCCTCGGAGTCATCGACTGTGGGGTGTTGAACACAAGATGACTAGCAGGACCATGAGAGTACAGAGTCGTTTCATGTTTCAGCACTCAGTCCAGGAGTGCTTTTCTTCTGTAAAGAAGTGCTACTATGGGCGCAACCACTAGGACAGGTAGACCCCACCAGAGGTACGGTAAGTGCTCTTCAGCCGGCGCCTGCTGCGGGTCTGTGCCGGCCTCATACTCCTCGAGGTTTGTCACTCCGTCACCGTCAGGGTCCTCCTGCGAGTCGTCAACCAACGGGTTCAACCCGTTCTCCAACTCCCATAGGTCTGGCATATGGTCCGAGTCTGTGTCTGCGCTGTGAGGGTTCAGTCCGGCAGTGTACTCCTGCGCGTTGGAGAGGCCGTCACCATCAGCGTCCGCGTTTCCATCACTCGGGTCTCTCGGGTCGAAACCATTCTCTAACTCATAGAGGTCAGGCATGACATCACCGTCAGAGTCCACGTTGTTGATGTCTGTACCGAGAGTGATCTCCTTGGCATCGCTGAGACCATCCCCGTCCTGATCGCTATTCCAGAGCGCGCTATCAAGCCAGTACTCCTGGCTATCCATGACACCATTGCCGTCGATGTCACTGTCGAACTCGTAGTATAGGTCGTACCCCACTGTGCGGTAGTACGAGTTGTAGCTGACAATCTTGTACAGCCCTGTGGCTGTGATTGATCTTGAGAAGAGCCTTGTTCGTTCCCAGGCGGACGTATGGTTGAACTCTGCTGATGCTATGACGTTGTCCAATGGGTCTACCAGATAGAATGACGATGTCCCGCCGAACCATCGACAACTGACATTGATGGTTGTGGGGGTTGTTATCGGAATGTAGATGGTCTTGGTGGAGCCGCTTCCTATCGTGTAGCTCTCATTCCTGTGAGTTGTCTCCCCAAGCGCTCTTCCCATGGTGAAGGCCATGCATCCCCCTAGGGCCCCTGTCAGTTCTCTTGCAACCTCGTAACTGAACTGAGAGTTGTCCCATCTGTCAAGCTGGTTGTGATAGCTTGTGTCAATCGCGAGTCCCGATTCAAAGGCGCACGTGACCTGGGTGATTCCGTCCTCATAGAACGAATAGTGATCGGAAGAACTCCAGATTGGGAAGGAGCCTGAGGGGACGGGTAGAATCATGTTGGAACCTATGTTGTTGCTCACCATTCTGGCTAGGTCGGCCCAGTAGTGTGATATGCGATAAGGAATGCCTGTGGTGAATCCGAGCAGAATTCTCTCATCGATGGGCAGGGTGTTGTCAGGGACTAGTATTGTATCGACGTTGTAAAGGGCCAAGATATCGATATCATTGGACGAGAACCAATTGACAACCTGTGGACTTCCACCCCGTGGTTTCATGCCGAAGAGCCCATTGAAGGCAATGAAGTAGATATCCAGTGGCCACTCGTAGTCTGCCATGATGTCCGCCAACGCTAGCATGACAGCGATGCCGCTACCGTCACAGTTGGCCCCTGGGGAGTCCTCCGGTGAGTCGTAGTGTGCTGAGATGACAAAGACCGGATAGTCCCCCGGCAGATACCCTGGAAGTCTGGCGACGATATTCCTGTATCTGCCCACTATGTCAATCTCGACACGATCGTCAGTGATCGATTCAAGGGTCCGGACGAGGTAGTTGCGAGCATCGAAATTGATACCCCTGTCGGCCATTCCCTCTTCCATGATGTATCTTGATCCGTTCTCTGTGAATTTCTGTACAAAGTCGCGAATGGTATCAACACTAGTCTTGGTGTATATCTCGTAACTGAGATCTTCACCATAGATCCTCTTGAGAATGTTGGGTTGATTGCTTGCCGAGGGCGAGTGAACGGACTGGCTGCTTTCCTCATCTACGGGACTGAACAGTACCTGTGTCGGCAGGAACAGCAGGAGGAACAGAGCTGCACCGACCCACAACCGTCTCATAGCGCTCCTCGTTCCAAATCCCTTCAATAAGGTTCGCCTTACAGCAAGTGTCACAATTCCAACCTTTTAATACTCCTCCCGACTCTCCCTGAGTGGCGATTTGAATGCCGATTGCGGACTTTCCTCGAGTGGTCCAGATAAAGGATCCCGTTCACGGTTACGTGTCACTCTCACAGGTTGAGCGGGACATTATCGATCAGAGGATATCTCAACGATTGCGCTACATCCGCGAACCCGCTGGACTCTCTCTCGTGTACCCCGGTGCGGACATATCTCAGATGGGTCGGACTCTCGGCTTCATGCATGTCACCCAGATTCTTTTCGAATACCTCGGTGGTGGTTTCGAGGAGATTCAACGTGGGAGACTTGCAGCCCTCTTACTGATGCTTGCTAGTGGTCCCTGGGCCAACGTGATGCGCGAGTATCTCGAAGTGCGTGGTCTGAGCAGGAAGAAGGTCGCCGCAATCGCAGTGGAGTCTACTGAGGTGGGGGTCATACTCGAGAATAATGGATTCTCCAAGTCCGAGGTCATCTCACTCGTGGACAACGGCATCCCTCTCAAGAACCTGAACATCGACCTCACCACATGCCCAATCAATCCGGAGCTCGTCGATGATCTGCAGAGAGACTCGTATTTTGCGGGGGTCGAGTATGCACAACTGGAGTTCAGGAGACTCTTTGATGCAACGAGGCTTGCGAAGAACAAGATAGCAGTGGAACGGTCATCTCTGTTCACACTGGAGTCGTACCTCTCTGCTGCCGCCAACATGTTTGACGCAGTGTACTTCCACAAGACTGTCAGAGCCGCAGAGCTGATGTTGCTGCGTGTGCTCGACACCTGTGGCTCTCACATAATGTCGCTTCCTTCGGAGGACCCCGACGCTTTCTTCAACTACGACGACCTCACATTCCTTCACGAGCTGCTGCATGCGTCTCCGGATTCCTGCGAGGAGGTCACAGAAGCAAGCAAGATCTTCTCAGACTTCAACAAGCGATACCTCATCAAGCTTGTCAGTTCTCGATCCATATCGGACCCCAAGTTCCTCACTCGCCTGTCCACTCCTGACGGTCTCTACTCCATCGAGCGGGAGATTGCAGAGGATGTGGGAATAGACCCGAGCAATGTCTACGTTGACTTCCCTGACCGCCCCTCTGTGACCTTCTATCCCAGCCGATTCAATCTGGACGACATCGCACTGTTCGAACGTGGATCTGCGGGGTATGAGTTCTGGCGCGTCACTGATGTCAGTCCCATGGCACGGAGTTTCTCTCGGATACTCAAGCCTGTCCGCGTGTACACAACGCGAGGATATCGCTCTCGGTTGAGGAAGGCGGCAGACCGCATCCTTGAGAGTGTGGACACGAGCGGCAGCACTGAGTAGCGACCGCAACGCATAACACCTTGCAGTCATAGTAGTCCAAGGTTACTATCATAAAGAACGAACCACTGGACGCCTTCGATCAGATGGCCCGGGATCCGAACTTCCTCCTTATCCTAGTTGGAGCCATCATCTGGTTCATCGGATACTATGTGCTTCTCTTTGGGCCTCTATTTCTGACAGTAGGCTTTGCATTGGTGTGCTTCGCAGCGGCCCGGACAGCCCTGAGTCGCCCTGTGACCAACGCATGGCCCGCCATACTGCTTGGGGGTCTCATCCAAGTCGTGGGATTCTACTTTGCTTGGATTCTGATTCTTGGTCCTGCCGCTATTGTTACTGGAGGAGTCATGATTGTCTTCTATGCTCTACCACTGGCTTTACAGAAGGGAGACCTGCCGATTGTCAAAGAGCTTGAGAAGGCGTGGACCAAGCAGACGACAAGGCAGAGCGAGTCAGAGCAGGAGAAAGAAGTCAAGGGGACTCCGGCCGAAGATGCCGAGAGCACCAAGGTCGAGGAAGACGTGAGCGGAGCCTCAAACTACTAGAAGTTGATGTACTCATCGGGAATTTCCTTAAGAAGCAACATGGTGAACAACACATGAGACCTGATCAGAGGTGCCATAGTTGTTCTCCTGCAAGAAGTGTGGTGAGCCCCTATACGTGAAGAGTGCCGAAACAAAGGACAGGATAGTCACTTTTGAGGTCCAGTGCCTGAATGGTCACAAGGGGGCCCGGAGGCTTGCCGAACACCAGTTAGAGGACATCGCTGAGGATGTCTTCGCCAAGATGTTCACTTGTTTGGACTGTGGCTCTGATATGTCCCTGATCGACACTACAGTCCAGGGCAATGTCGCCGAGAGTGTGTTCCTCTGCCCGATTCACGGGACTGAGAAACGAGAATACCCTCGGAAGTACATCTCCACCATAGAACTTCTGAGCGCCGAGATCGACAGCACCCGGGCGATCATGGACTCTTTTAGGTGTCCTGTCTGTGGTCTGGTCTACGCCGTGAGTGACATGGAAGACCGTCAAGGTGTTATCGAGTTGGTTGTGCGATGTGCCAACGGTCACAAGGCAAATCGTTTCCTGCCGCGTTCCGTCGACGAAGACTTACTCAAGAAGATCCTCCAGCGAGTCGTACACTGCGACAGATGTGGCCTTCCCGGCACTCTGTCTCATGTAGAGAAACGCAAAGGCAACGCACGAGTCACTGCATCATGCCCTGTGCACGGTCCGGCAAAGAAGGACATCCCGTTGCGGTTGCTTTCTGTCCTCGAAGAAGCAGTGGCAGAAATCCCCGAGGATGCTGTGGTGAAGTCCACACTCACCAGTACCAGCTGCCGTCGTCCTCTGGCAATCAGGTCGATGGAGAAGACGAAGTCAGGCTACAGGATGAAATGTGTGTGTCCCGGAACGGGTCATACCACTGACAGAACCTTGCCCCTCGCCATGAGCGACCCTGTGGTTGAGAGAGTCACTACCGCTCTACTGACCTGTGACGAATGTGGTCAGCTCACTCACATCCTTGCAAAGCGAAAGGGGCGAAAGAAGACATCGTTCCAGATTGTCTGTCCCATTCATGGTGTCATGTCGCGAGAGGTGCCCCCTGACATCTATGACTTGGTGGAGGCTCAGGAGGCATCAATCGACCGGCTCCCTTCAATGATAAAGAGCCTCAGCTGTGAGCGGTGCAGCATGCCCCTAACGGTGCGAGATGTGGAGGAACGACGTGGACTAATCGAGTTTGATGTTGAGTGTAGGAACGGTCACAGAAGCAAGAGGCTCTTCGTTCCTGGTCTGGACCAGGACACACTGGTCAATCTTTACAAACATCTCTACCAGTGTCCGGAATGCTATGAACAACTCTCTCTGGTCTATATCGAACCGCGTGGGCGTGAGGACAGAGTTGTCCTGCTGTGCTCAGTCCATGGGAAGTACATCCTCGACATTCCTCCCGATCATGCAGAGGCCATGAAGCGGGCCTACGACGAACTGGAGGCTGACAAGGCAGTGCCACCTGTTGAGGTCTCGCAATCCGAACCTCCTGTTTCCCTGGACGCAGAGGTGGAACATGTCGCTGGGGGCGGGTCAACTGACGTTCAGGTCCTCAGAGGATGTGAGATCATTGGGGGGAAGTTCGACTACAAGGTCAAGATAAGGAACCTGAGTGGGTATGTGATAACCAACGTCACTGTGAGCATTGTAGCATACCCTCACGACTGCATGGAGTTGGCCGGAGAGAGCGTCAAGACGATCTCTCGCATCGAAGTGGATGGCTTCAGGAGTCCCCAGTTCACCTTCTATCCCACCAAGGACTGTGTTCAGGGCAAAATCATGGCCACGGTGTCGTACATTGACTTCCTCGACCATCTCCACACACTCACAGTCGAGCCGTACCTGATACGTTCCGTGTGCGACCTGTTGGTCCCTTCGAAGCGGACCAGCAAGGAGTTCGACCTGCTCCTCGGTAGTCTCGAGTCAACAACACAGGAACAGACACTAGACTGGAACGCGCGTGTCCTCTTCACGAAGTCGGAGATAATCCTCCCCACCAAGAACTTCCACGTCGTCGACACTGAGGAGCACATTGTGGGCGGCGAGTTCATCGGCACCATCCGGGGTTACGCCGAGGGCAAGTACACCAAGAAGAAGGTGGCTGTCGTCATTGTGATCTGTGGCCCTGAGAACGGGCGACATTCCACGGTCAAGGTCGAGGCCCTCGGTGAGGACGTCGCAATGCTTCCCACTACCATCGATGAGCTGGCAGACACCATGGACTCCTGGGTCTGTCTACGGTGTGGGGCTCCTCTCAGTGAGGAACAGGTGCATCTGCTTGGTAAGAGGGAACCCATCCGATGCAAGTACTGCACCCATGTGCTCACGATTGCCCTCTACCTGCAATAGGCTGATTGGATGAGTGGGCACTGCGATTTCGTGCTCCACTCTTGCAGCCGTACAGGTGCCCGATCTGTGATGCAATCAGGTCCTACAGGAAGACCCCATCTCCGTACCATGGGCCCGACCCGGCGTAGACCTGCAGAGCATTGTACCCGTACCCGTTGCCATTGTCGTTGTACCACGGGGTCTCACTCCTGCTGTCCATCGCGCCGGCCCAGATGAAGGCCTCTCTCATGGATATCAGACCATCATTGTTGAAGTCTGCATCGACCGTAACGTCGTCGCCGTTCCATGGGTAGCTGACAAGGGCACACATGAAGTGATAGACGAACTCATCCCAGTTGCCCTCAGTGTCACAGCCATATGACCCCTCACTGTCCGTGCAGGCAGTCATGATGACCCTGTCTGGCCCGCTGATGTATTGGATGAACTTGCCTGACACGCACTGCTCCATCACGATGATCATGTTGTTGCATATGATTGAGTCGAGCCAGTTCGCCACCTGAGAGTGTGTGAGTGCGCCGCTGCTGTCCATTGGTCCCCATACACTGATTCCTCCGCTACCACCATGGTTCGTGGTGTAGAAGAACAGAGTATCTCGAAGTCCCATCTCCTGAGAGAGTATTCCGAAGACCGTGTCCATCGAGTTGTGGGTCGCGGGGTACGACACTGGTGTGTACGCGTCATTTCCCACACCATCCTTGTATACAACGTAGATGTTCTCCGACTTGTAGCCGTGCATCTGGAGGATGAAGTACATGTAGATGATGTCATTCCAGTATCGAGAATAGGCCTTCTCTGGCTTAATCCCTCCACTGTAGAGGACGGCGTACTTCTCTGGGACTGGGTCATATATCTGTGGGATCTCCGCGAACTGTTCATACGGGCCATACTGTACGTCGATGAATACACCCTTCATCTTTATAGATATCATAACATCAAAGTACGAGTCGGCGTCATACAGCCCCCGTGTACCATCATCAGGGTCAAATACCTGCAGAGTCCCCGTGATTGCTATCATCTTCCCCGCGGTCTCATTCAGTCCATCAGGAATCGGACCCGAGACCACCAGGTGATTGTCCGAGCTGAGCGAGTTGTTGAAGAAGAAGATTGGATTGGAAACGATCATGTGGTATCCGGCCGCATAGACATAGTAGCCGACGACTGTTACGACACGGCCAATCAACGCACTGCTTCCTGGTCCTGTGATGTCGTCGAACCCCAGAGGGACTTCTGAGGCTGGTACTGAATCGTCAAGGAACACGAAGTAGTATAGCGTGACTGCATTGGTCGCCACCAGTATCAAGACCAGTGTGATCAAGGCAGTTGGCCTGCTTGTTTTTGTGTTGTTCTTCCCCTTCTTAGGCATAGCTTCACCTCTCTTTCCACGCGAAATGGTAAAGCTTGGCTATGATATCCCGCCTTAACAATACTCCGATTTCGTGGAACCTCTTGCAGACCAATGAGCAATGCTGTGACACGTAAGGTGGCCATCTGTACACCATTAGTACTGCAATTTCACACGGCGACTGGTTCTGTCCATTGGAAGAACACCTTTTAGGCACCTCCTCCGACATAATCTGTCCGTCGCCGCGCAGCCGAGGAGGAGAGGTAATGTTCACCTGCAAGAAGTGCAAAGAGCCATTCTATGCGCAAGGTGCTGAGATTCGGGGTCAGACTCTCCGAGTCTATTGTCAGTGCCTGAACGGACACAAGGGCAAGCGCGACATCTCAAGATATCAGGCTGACAGCATGGCACATGATGTCTTCAGCGGTCTCTTCACCTGTGTCGAATGTGGCTCGATAACATCTCTAACCAACACTGACATGGGTCGGTCTGAGGTGGAGTACACCTTCCTGTGTCCGATACACGGAGAACAGAAGAAGCGGATTCCCGCCTTCTATCACACTTCGGTGACGGGGCTTCAGAAGATGATGAACTCGGCAAAGCCCATACTCGACTCGATGTTCTGCCAGAAGTGCAACCAAGTCTTCTCGGCCAAGGAGATCATCGACCGCAAGCGATTCTATGAAGTGCGTTACCAGTGCCCCAATGGCCACAAGGAGCTCAGGTTCATTCCCAAGGACGCTGATGAGTCTATCATCAAGACAGTCTTGAAGCGTCTCATCCACTGTGATGAGTGCGGTCTCCCCTGTCAGCTGATCGAAACCACCGAGAAGGGTGGGCGTGTTCGAGTTGAGGTGGCTTGCCCGGCCCATGGCTCTCTCAAGAAGGAGATTCCTGCAGAACATGCGTGGTTATTGGACAGGATCTTTGACACGGTCTCTGAGGGGAGCATTGTACGGTCGATGTTGAAGTGTAGAGAGTGTTCTGAGCCTCTCTCCATCCGCTCAATCGAACTCGACAAGTCAAAGTACAGGCTCAAGTGCGGATGCCCCAATGGACACACAACGGAGATGTCACAACCCACTGACCTTGATGAGGAGGCAGTCGACGCCATCGTGAATGGACTGTTGAAGTGCAATCAATGCAATCTCCTGACAGACCTCGTCGAGTCCCGACAACGTGGACAGTCTGTTGAGGTGGAACTTGTGTGTCCGGTCCATGGCCCAATGAAGAAGGGTCTCTCGGCCGAGGTGTTCAGTCGCCTTGAGGATCGGGAGAAACGGATTGATCGGAGCGAGACAATCGAGCAGAGTCTGAAGTGTGAGAAGTGCTCCTCTCCCGTTCTGATCCGTGACACAAAGGTGAGGGACTCCATTGTTGAGATGAAGGTCGAGTGCAGGAATGGCCATCGGGCCGGACGATACGCCTCAGCCGAGTCCCGACCGGAGACTCTCGCTCGTATCTACAGACAGCTATACGAATGCCACAAGTGTCACAAGCCTCTGAACCTTGTGCGCATCGACGAGATGAAGGACCATTCTGAGGTGACACTCAACTGTGAGGACCATGGCGAGTTGACCAAACGGATTCCTCAGGGTCATGAGTCTGCCGTGCGGTTGGCTTTCATCTCAACAAGGACAATCGATGACCTGAAGGACTTGCTTGAGACTAGGCTTCCCACCCAGAGGGCATGTGAGTTTCAGATGGATAAGGGAGCCGACCCCCAGGAGATGTTGGACATAGTCCAGAACATTATTGAACAGCACAGTGTGGAGTTCATTGACGAACAGACCGACCCAAAGACAGGGCTTGAGGCCTGGTACTATGGGAAGGCCTTGGTTGGTGACGAGTTCGTGGTCATAGGCTCTGTGTCAGCAGAGACCCTGGCTATCCGCATCTCCGTGGCGAGCAACGACGAGGAGAAGCTCGACGCCCTGCTGTCAGAGATGCGTGAGTCACTGCGCGAGGTCCTATTACGGATTCATGACAGGTCGGAAGACACGGGTCCTCGAAAGATCGAGTGCGTGCACTGTGGGGCTGCGTTGCCCAAACGTGCTCTCCCCGGTGAAACCGTCATATGTGACCACTGTGGAACTCCGCTTCATTGGGATTGACCAGTTTCATCCCACTTTGCAGCATTGTCCTGAAACAGACCGATATGAGCAATCACTCTCTCCACAACAGAATCGACCAGCTCTTCGACTGTCTGCGGCTTGCTCCAGAACGATGGTGATGCAGGGATGACCACGGCTCCCGCCTCCGTGACTATCGCCATGTTCCTGATGTGAATCAGGTTCAGAGGGGTCTCTCTGGGCACGAGAATCAGTTTCCGTCGTTCCTTCAGAGCGCAGTCAGCCGCCCGTGCAATGAGGTTGTCCGCATATCCGTGAGCAATTCCTGCCAGTGTCTTCATGGAGCACGGAATGACGACCATCGCATCCAGATCGAAGCTGCCACTGGCTGGTCCTGCCGTGAGGTCATCCTCTCGGTACACCATGTCGGCCTCCTGTTTCAGAGCGGACGCCGTCATGCCGGTTTCGAACTTGAGAGTCTCGGCACCCCATCTACTCACTACTAGATGAATCTCGGCGTCAAGTGTCTTGAGCGCCTTGACGAGACGGACTCCGTAGATTGCGCCACTTGCGCCTGTGATGGCCACTAGAACACGCTTCGTCATGGTGGAAACTCCTCGGACTAGAAACCTCATTCTCATCAGTATTTACTTGTATCGAAAGCCCCTCAAACGAGAAAGGCAAGCACTAGTGCTGAGAAGAAGGCAGCCAGACCCGATTTGATTCCGACATGCTTCGCAATACCTGCCGCCTCCGCCACGTCTTGCGTGAGAATATCAAAACCCTTCTCTCCCATGGTCCTCACTCCTCTTGCCTCACCGAATCCGAACCCGATTCGCACAGGTCTCTTCTGCGCCCTCGCCCGTTCGCAGGCGACAAGAACATGCTCTACTGTTTCTTCTGGCTTGTACTTGCCAACCGGAGGATACCCCTTGCTTGAGAGAGCGATTGCGTTGACGACATGGGTATCTGTGGTCACGATCTCTCCTCCGTCGAATCCTTGAGTCTTGAGAAGGTTGATGACTTCTTCCCTGAAGCCGGGGACCATATTGTTTCCATCAACACTCACCAACACGAACTCACCCTCACCCGTTCTCATGACAAGGGCTGTGATGCCTCCGGGTCCGATCCCCTCCTCCGAGGATATGTCTTCGGGCACAACCTGATGAATCCCTATCTCCACAGATGATCCTTGACGGTTCGATGTTGAGAACACGGCCTCTGACACTGTACCCACATACTCTGCTGCCTCCGGAGTTCCTTTGGTCACTGACACTGCGTCATCATTGATGCAGTTATGAGCGTCCACAATGGAGACCCTGCCCAGGTCCGGGAGTCTGCTACGTATCATGTCTGCCGTGTCCACCCCCACGTCCAAGGCGATATCGTCTGTGAACTCCGGGGCGCTCGTGGTTATCGTGAGTGCATCGGGTCCTGCGAAGAACGTCCAGACCTTGAACTTACCGCCGTCTGTCCAGAATGGACCTGATATCCTGTCGTAGGTCATTGTGCTCTTGATGAGTCTGTCAATCTCGTCGAAGACGATGGCATAATCATCCTTGGTCGTGAGGTTCTGCTGGTGCGTGCAGCTGCCGTGCAGGACGAAGCAAGGAATGTCATATTTCTCGCGGACGTGCCTCATGATTGCTGAGGGAATGTCGCTGCTCCCGATTGTCCGAAAGGGCCCCGGATGAATGTAGGACACCACCCCACATGCCACAGGTCCTTCTTCGTCAGCAAAGAGCATAATCTCCATCGGCACGTCCTGAACGGTGCATATGCCTGTCAGGATGCGTTCAAGTGGCTCAGGGTTCCCTGACAGATACTCGTGGCCGAAGGCTCTCAATAGTTCTGGTCCGTCGATACCGAGGTCTCGTTCGAAGGGCGCACTGACAGACCTGTAGATGCGGTGGACGACGGCCCCTACTATGACAGCAGAAACTGCCATGGAGATGTACCACATGTCTGGGAGGTCCGAGATAGACGGGTCCAGAGCCCCAACTGACGACTGGACTATGACCCAGAGCACGACTGGCATGATGGCTCCAGCGAGATTGCGAATCTCATGGTGGTCGCTGAGACCGTTGACAAGAAATGCGAACGCAAGGAATCCCATGGAGGCTCCGAACATCCAGAGTCTAATCTCGAAGAACTGCACGGCCAAGGCCGCGTCAAGAATGCTTCCGATTATCCCAAAGGCGTACCAAAAAATCAGACCGAACATCACAAGTCCTGCGGCCCTTCTCCCATCAAGTGGGGAGTTCCTCTCTGCCGCGATGGCATAGAGTAGTCCTGTGCCCACGAAGACCGGGGCTCCCAGAATCGTCAGGTAGGAGATGAGAGTGAGCAAAGGATTCAGCGACACCAAGGTCAGGCTCTTGAGGATGGTGGGCACGAGGGATCCTATCAGCACTAGCACGATCATCCTCAGGATGATCTGCGAGAATGATGGGAGCTGCCACATCTTCGAGTAGAGGCGAACGGTTTCCTTTACTTTGGCCTTCTCACCCAATGTAATTACACACCTGATTCTCCTCATCACATTTCTTCTGTTTATGAAACTTGCCTATTGAGAGCGCAATCCAGTACATTTATATCGCATTCGATATCGTATTCGATAAAGGGGCCCATTTCGTGAAGGATTCTGAGGACTGTGACCACATGGCAATGCCTCAGTCCATCCCAAGAGGATTGCTACGGCATGTCATTCCCCGACTGCTTCGGTTGAAGGACATGACAGGGACTGAGATCATGCAGACGCTCCACGAGTTCTCAGAAGGTGAGTGGAACCCGAGTCCGGGGACCATCTATCCTCTCCTATCCTCCCTTGAGGATGACGGGATAATCGAGACTGTGAAGGTTGAGGGGCGAAGCAAGACTTACCGTCTCACAAAGATGGGGCGTAAGCGGATCGGGGTGCGATTCCACAGGAAGAGCATCGTAGGCCATAGAATGCGATTGGGTCCGAAGATCTGGGAGCGACTTCTTGACCAAGCAGATCGAACACAATTCCACATCCGTGGGATGGTCTACTCCCTTGAGGTTCTGGAGTCTCTTGTCAACGACTTGGGCGCAAGGGACCGATCACGCCTTCTGAAGGGGTTGAAAGGGATAGAGCAACACATGTCGAGTCTCATCGATCGACTCGAATCCGGAGGAACTTAGAGATTGACAAGAAACAATAGTGGAAAGACAATTGCCAAGAGTGCGGGTCGCTACATGCTCAGTGGCCTTCTGAGGAACAAGGGCGTGACCATTGGTGCGGTGATATTCACGATCATCTCCACACTGCTGGTGACCATTCCCTCATTGTTCGTGGGGGCCGCCTTCAACGAGTTGGTACAGGCTGATGGCATAACCCCAGTCCTGACCCTCTCTCCCCAGTTCATGTTCTACGTCTACCTCATCATCGGACTGGCCCTCATCTATCTCTGCATGTACTTTGTAGTCGGCTATGTGTGGGCAATCGTGACTCTCCGTTGGGAGCGAGACGCACGACAGGACTTCTTTGAGGCCTTGCAGGACTACAGCATGACCTTCCATGATGAGGTGGACAGCAAGAGGTTACTGTCGGTGGCGATGCAGGACATAAGCTGGGTTCGTTCCTCTCTGAACCCTGCACTTAGGAACCTCATTGGTGGTCTTGTATCCTTCTTCCTGACCGCGTTCTTCCTGATTCAGATTGATTTTCAGCCGGCCCTTCAGAACTTCATCGTTCTGAATATTGGTGGCTCGTCCTATCCGTTGTATGTCTTCACACTAATCATGCTTGTGGGCACCCCCATCTATCTGGCGTTCTCGTACAGATATGCGAATGCTGTTGAGCCCGTTCGAAGGGCACGCTCCGAGAGCATGGAACGATTGACATCTATCACTCAGGGAGTCTTCACCGGAATCGAGGTCGTGCGTGCCTTTGGTAAGGAGGACTTCGAACTCTCAAAGTTCCATGAGAAGAGCGATGACTATGCCAAGACGGTGGCCCGCGAGGGGCGTTTGGCTGCGTTCTATATTCCCGCCCTCGTTCTGGTGGCCATGACGACCTCTGCATTCCTCTATGCGGCCTACGCTGTGATCAACGGTGCTCTTGAGATAGGCAATCTCGTTGCGATCCTTGCACTACTCCTCTCGTTGGAGCGTCTGAACTTCCAGCTTCCTCGGATGCTCCTTGTGCTGCGAGGCGGATATGTCAATGCTCAGCGGGTTGTCGACATACTGTCATGGAGAGAGACACTGGTTGAGCCAGAGGAAGAAGTGACTGATGTGAACTGGTTGGGTGACATAGTCTTCGACAAGGTGAGTTTCAAGTACGGGGGCGACGGTGGTCGCAATGATCACTACGCGCTGAAAGACTTCAGCATCACAATACCCGGTGGGTCTCGTGTCGCTCTCATCGGCGGGCCCGGTGGCGGGAAGAGTACCGTGTTGAAACTGCTGCTTCGTCTCTACGATCCCACAGAGGGAGAGATTCGAATAGGGGGCGTGAACCTTCGCTCTGTGACGACCAAGTCGATCCGGGATGCGGTAGGACTCGTCGAACAGGATATCTTCCTCTTCCGGATGAGCATCCGTGACAACATATCATTCGGGCGTGCGGATGCCACTGATGAGGAGATTGTTGAGGCTGCGAAACGGGCTCAAGCGCACGAGTTCATAGTCAAGCTCCCGAAGGGTTATGACACTGAGATTGGCGAGCGCGGTTTGACCCTCTCCGGGGGTCAGCGTCAGCGACTTGCCATTGCCCGAGCACTCATTCAAGACCCAAAGATCCTCCTACTTGATGACTCTGTCAGCGCTGTGGATGCTCAGACAGAGTTCCTGATGAGAAAGGCCCTTGAGGAAGTGATGGCTAATAGGACAAGCATCACTGTCACACAAAGACTCAGGACTCTCATAGAGTCAGACCTTGTGCTCATCGTTGACAAGGGACGACTGATTGCCGCCGGTTCCCATGAGGATCTTCTTAAGGAGTCAGAGCACTACCGACGTATATTCGAGCGACTCCCAGGAGCTCAGGCACTGCTTGCATCAGTGTCGTCCTCAGGAGGTGCTGCCTAATGGCAATGCATGGTAGGAGAGGGCCTACAGTGCTCGCTGGCAAGAAGGCCAAGCGTAGCAGGCCAACACTTGTCCTTCTCCGTCGGATGTTTCACTATCTGGGAGGATTCAAGAGGACAATGGCCATCGGGGCGATACTATCCCTGATGGCGACCACAGTTACGGTGTTCGATCCTCTGGTCCTGTCCATGGGCATTGACTCGATACTAGTGGCGAACCCGACTTTGCAGGCGGCTCTGATGCTCGCCCTCATCTATGTCATTCTGAGAGTGTCATCTTGGATTCTGGGAAGCCTCAACACTTGGGTGCTCTCTGGTGCTCAGGCTGGATTCGTACAGAGTATTCAAGAAGACATCTACAGGCACCTTCTCAGAGCCGACCTATCGTATCACAAGAGTGAACAGAGCGGTAACGTCACATCCCGGGTCACATCTGACACAGTGGAACTGGCGACAGGAGTGCAGGTGATGATTGACTTTGCAAGCCAGATACTCCTTCTTGTCTCATCATTCCTCATGCTATGGTGGGTGACTCCTGCCCTCGCTCTTACCTCACTGGTAGTCCTTCCTGGTGTCATATTCATCGCGGTTCTCTTTGGCACTGTCGGTCAGAAAATCATGCTGGCATCCAGAAGGGCTTCTGGTGCTGTTTCTGGTCAGATTGCAGAGAACCTGAGTGGCATCCATGTTGCCAAGGCCTTCAACCGCGAGGCTGAGCTGGCGGAGAATATGATGGAACTCAATGAGAAGTCGTACCGTCATGGAGCCAGATTCATGATTCTGATGAGCGCCATGCAGCCCCTGGTTCGAAGCATTGGTCAGTTTGCTCTGGCAGCCATGCTCTTCGTGGCCGGTTCGCTGGCCGTTGGAACGTCACCATTATTGAGCATCGGCGAGGCCTTCCTCGGGATAAGCCTCATCGGAAGGTTCCTCTGGCCTCTTCTTGCCCTGATGATGCAGGCCACTCAGGTACAGTCATCGCTTGCAGCCATGGATCGTGTGTCGGATGTCTTGGACTCGAAGCCTGCCACATCAGACTCAGATGAAGCAGTTGACCTTCAGGAAGAGAGTGACGGCATATACTTTGAGAATGTCACATTCGAGTACGTCAAGGGCACACCCGTCCTCAAGAATGCCAGCTTCTCCATCGAGCCCGGTGAGACGGTGGCCATAGTCGGACACACTGGAGCCGGAAAGACCACGATTGCTTCGCTGGTGAATCGTTTCTATGATCCTACCGAGGGACGCATTCGCATCGGCAACCAGGACCTTCGCGGAGTGACTCAGGCCTCGTTGCATCGAGCCGTGTCGCTCATTCCTCAAGAGCCGTACCTCTTTGATGACACCATCTTGGAGAACATCAGATATGGAAAGCCTGAAGCATCGGATGAGGACATCATCGAGCTGTGCAAGATCATCGGTGCCAATGATTTCATCGAGGTCCTTGCTGAGGGCTATTCCACTCGTGTCATCGAGGGCGGAAAGAACCTCAGTGCGGGTCAGCGCCAGATGATCACTATTGCTAGGACCATGCTTGCAGACCCCAAGATTCTGATTCTGGATGAGGCTACTAGTCGCCTAGATGCATACAGCGAGTCACTTGTCCAGGAGGCTCAGGAACGGCTCTTTGCCAATCGTACTACTGTGGTCATTGCTCATCGTCTGACTACAATTACGAACGCCTCGAGAATCCTTGTCTTTGACCACGGTGAGTTGGTTGAACAGGGGACTCACGAGGAGCTTCTAGCGCTCGATGGCATCTTCAAGGCCCTTTATGAGACATACTACGCTCATCAGGGAATTGAGGAGATTACTGAAGAGATTGTCGAGGTTGCCAAGTCTGAAGTTGAGAAGTCCGGGGAGGGAGATGTCCCCTTCTCGACTCCCTCACCCATGATGATGGGCATGGCGGGCGGCCACGGACCGATGATAATGGGAGGTAAGATTCCTCCTGAGATGATGAAGCGGTTCAAGGAGAATCCCGAACTTGTCCCACCTCAGTTCCGAGAACAGGTGAAGAAGATTATGGCAGAATCCTCTGAGGAGACAGAGTAGAAGAAAACCACTCAACCTGCTACGAGTCCATTATCCTGAGTCTTGCAGCCTCTGACAAGGCGGCACCAACTGCGAAGTAGGACTCGATTGCCAGAAAGTCATCGATTACGTCGAACTGGGATTGATCTGTTGTGAGCCAGAGTATGCCTCTAATGAGGCATATCATGACTCCGATGAGCAGTATCGCCATGGGTCTCGCCAAGAAACCCTCTCTGAAGACCCAGAGGAGCCCTCCGACGAGGATGGATGCAATCAAGAACCACAGAAAGGTCGGTGCCCCGACAAGAATCATCAGAATACTCTGGTCCGGGAACAGGCTCATTGCTAGGGCAACAAGTACCAGTGAACCCATCACCATCACAGACACGAGGATTGGCCATAGTCTCTCACTGTGCACCATATCAATGGACTGACTCACCGATTTCAGGTATCCTATGATTCCTATTCCCCAGAGCATGAAACCCGGCATCTGCATCAATCCGATTGTGAAGAAGGTATAATCCTGTCCTCCTGCAAGGCCGAGGACAACTCCAGCAATCTCAGCAAGGGTGAGAACCAGGAGTCCCATACTCAACCAGAGGCCGAAGGTCATGAAGCCATCACCCCGTCCGATGGAGTCCTTACCGAACAGGTTCATGCCAAGCATCCCGAGGGCGAGTGACACAACAGGTCCGAGCACGGTCAACAACGTAATGAGGTCTTGTGACTCTTCTTCTCGAAACAGGAATACAACCATGATTAGGGTGAGGATTGCTCCTGTGACAATGGCTGCTGTGTTTCTCCCACTACTTTGCGTCAATGTCCACTCTTCTCCTCTTGATTCTCCCAAGACGCACAGTCACTTAGCCCCTTCTTCTCTTTGTCACAAGTGCCTCCCATTCGATCTGATATACAGTACTGGGAAACTGTTGCTCTAGTTCTCTCTGAGCAATCTTCAATACGCGATTGGAGACTCTTGGCCCGATGTACGCGCTCACGCGCCGAGTCATGAACTGCATGAGTGCTTTGAAGCCATCCGCAAGGACATCTGGTTCTATCGAGCCCCGCGTGGTCGATGAGGTCAGGGAACTCCTCATCTCAAAGTCGACACCCTCTTCCAGAGTCACGTAGGCCAGCCACGGGTAGTTGCCAATCAGTCGTTCTCTCGACTCGAAGAAGATGTGTCTCATGGTGTCACAGCCTACAATGTTGGCATACTTTGTGAGGAGATTCTGTATCGCGGTCGAATTCCGGACTACCACAGCCTGTGAGGGCGCCACCAACTCGACCATCCTTCTTTTCTCGAGCCACGCAATCTCCTCAAGGAACTGCTTGAGGTCGGCAGTCTTCAATCGTTCTGCGGCAATTGACAGTGGTGTTTCACCGTCAAGCTCTAACAAGGCCTTGGCTGCTCTGGGGGAGATCTCCTTGTCCGGCTCGTGAGATTCGATCAGTGATGTGGCCTGGTAGATGTCGTCTGGCTTGACCGGGTTTGAGATGGTAGCAGCATTCTCCCACACTGCCTCTGCGGTGAGGTTCATGGCAATCTCTACCGGTACTTCAAGAAAGTCCGCAGCTTCCTTCACGGTACAGATTGCAGGAATCAGACGCAAGAATGAGATCACATCTGGTCGTGATGTATAGTGCTCCCATCCCGGTTTGACAGTGATATAGGAGTCCTCACTGATACCGTCGCGGACAAAGATGTCGATCACGCTCTGTTCGAAACGCGTCTGTATTGCGAGATCCATGTCCACCCAGCGGAGCAGGTTGAACTGCTCCTCGAATCTGTCGATGACCCTTCTCAGTTTGGCTCTCATGTCCGCAGTGTCACTCTTGGTGGAGACTGCGCCGAGAGTCCACTCACCAAACTCGACAATGATGGTGTAGTCCGATCCCGCAAAGGCCCTTGCCTGTGATGTCAGTGACCGTGTGGCCTCATCGAAGAAGGATGTCATTGCGACGATGAAGGATGACAGGAGCTGAGGGTCGAAGGCAGAATCGGAGAAGTCCTTGCTGTATATGCACACACCGGTCTCCCTCTTGATGATGTACAGGTTGTTGATGTCCATGTGGTGCATTCCTCTCTCTTGGCATCCTTGTGGGTGTGCATCCCTTCACACTGCAAGAACGTGCGTGCTGTCTAGACAAGTGCAGTCTTGCTTTTGAGCGTTATAGTGATGTATTCAGTCAGCTCTCCTATGGTCACGCTTAAAATGGGCAACTCGGAGAAGCGCGTGGTTCACATGCCCGAAGATGAGACTCCCGGAATGAGATGCCCTGCCTGCGAGAAGGCGATACTGAATGTGCGATCAATGATGTACAGTATTCCCTTCTTCAACGAGCTGGTGATGTTTGTCCTAGAGTGTCCAGAGTGCGGCTTCTACCATAGTGATATCTTCTCTTCGGAGCAACGCAGACCGACCCGATTCACCATTCGCGTGGATGACCCACTCCTGCTGAGAACACGTGTAGTCCGTTCCAGCAGCGCGACCTATCATCTTCCCGAGTTCGGAATCGACGTGGAGCCCGGCCCACAGGCTGAATCATTCATCTCCAACATCGAAGGCATTCTGTTGCGCGTGAAGGCAGTGGTGGAGATTGCGACGCGAAGCGCAGACACGGAGCAGGAACGGAAGAACGGGGAACGGGTGCTCCGAGATCTGGAACGGGCAATCAATGGCGACTACGTCTTCACACTGATCATGGAGGACCCTGCAGGTGTCAGCGGTATCCTCCCAGACAACATGTCACTGGTCAAGATAGAGGAACTCTCTCCTGAAGAGGCCTCCCAATTGAAAGGAGCCCCAATGTTTGTCGACACGTTGCGTGAAGAGTACCGCGAGAGATAGGCAGTCCGCATCTCTCGTGTTTGAAGCGCAAGGGTTTTAACATCGGCCATTTGTGAATGAAACTGACTCATCCTACAAGTGGGCCGGTAGATTAGCCCGGCAACGAGTTCCATCTGGGCCTCGTCGGGATAGATCGTCTGGTTTGCATCCAGAAGGCCGCGAGTTCAAATCTCGCCCGGTCCACCATTCTCTTAATTCTGGATGTAACTCAAGTTATTCCAGCCTGTTTATTCCCACAGTCCTGCAAGGATATGCTTAAAGGGGACCAATCTCGGCAATGGCCAAATCACAACATCGTTTCGGGTGCTTTCAGCATCCGAATCGTGCAGGTGAATGACAAATGCAGTTGTTCGAGACTTTCCTACTTGAGATGTCCCTCGTAGAGAAAGGGATGATTCTCACAGTTATTGCAGCAGCAATAGCAAGTCTCGTGTATGCCTGGTGGCTCAGAAGGGGTGTCCTTGCACAGGACAAAGGCACTGAGCAGATGCAGAAGGTCTGGAGTGGCATCAAGGAGGGTGCTCTCGCGTACCTTCACCGACAGTTGAGGACCATTATTCCAATACTGGCGGTGCTAGCAGTCCTTCTCTTCTTTACAGTATACATAACGACTCCTGAGCGTGGCACTGAGCGGCTTTTTGAAGCGGACCCAGAACTTGGAAAGCTCTTGGTCGGCCTTGGTCGTTCGATTGCCTTCATTGTGGGTGCCAGCTTCTCACTGATGGTGGGTCAGCTTGGCATGCGCATGGCGGTGGAGTCAAATATTAGGGTTGCACAGGCTACTCGAGAAGGTGACAACAGATACAATCGTGCTCTTACAATCTCCTATCGTGGAGGTACTTACACCGGGATGCTGACCGATGGTCTCGGTCTCATTGGAGGCACAGTAGTCTTCATTGTGTTTGGCATCGCAGCCCCGGATGCACTTCTGGGATTCGGGCTTGGTGGAACACTCTTGGCCCTCTTTATGAGAGTTGGTGGTGGTATCTACACAAAGGCCGCTGATGTGGGTGCTGATCTCGTCGGCAAGGTTGAGCATGATCTACCCGAGGACGACCCCCGAAACGCAGCAGTAATTGCTGACCTTGTTGGTGACAACGTCGGTGACTGCGCAGGTATGGCTGCAGACATCTTTGAGTCATACGAGGTCACAATCGTTTCGTCATTAATCCTCGCCGTCGTTCTATACCTGAACATGGTTGAATCATGGGAAGCTCTTGCTATTCCGATTCCATTCTTCTCTCCCCTGGCCGTTGTGGTCTTCCCGTTGTTCGTCAGAGCAATAGGCGTCGTATCTTCTATGATTGGAACGGTGATGGTCCCTATCTGGCCGAGGATTCTCAAGAAGAGCGCTGTCTACGCGGAGAAGGCGATGTTCCTCTCTTATGAGGCATCAAGCATCTTCACTATTACCCTGACAATGCTGCTCTCTTGGTTCTATGTGGGAGACCTGCGATTTGGGATCTTGATTGCTGTAGGCGTGTTGCTTGCAGTTTCGTTCAATCCAATCACGAGCTACTTCACTTCTCTCAAGAAACCTCCAGTCAAGGAGATTGTCAAGTCTGCGGACACTGGGACCGCCACATTCATCCTGAGTGGCATTGTCGCGGGCTACGAGTCCACAGTTGCTGCGCTGGTGGTCATTGTCGCCACCTTCGGCATCGCATGGGCTCTGTTCTTCGCTCCGCTGGCAACCGCAATGGCACCGTGGCTAATCAACGGGGCCCTGGTCACAGAAACGGTTTCAGGTAATCTATGGACCCTATACGGAATCGCTCTGATTGGTATTGGCATGTTGAGTCATACTGGCAACAACGTGGCAATGGACTCCTACGGTCCGATCAGCGACAATGCAGCCGGGATTGCTGAGCTCTCATCTGGTGACTTCGACAAAACCGCCATGAAGACCTTGGCAGAGCTGGATGCTGTTGGCAACACAACCAAGGCAATCACCAAGGGCGTGGCGATCGCATCAGCAGTCATTGCAGCTGTGAGCCTCTTTGACAGCTTCGTCGTTGTGGCTCTGGAGCCTCTTGGTCTCGATCACCTCTACCTTGACGATCCAAGAGTGTTTTCCGGTCTGCTTCTTGGAGCGGCCCTGCCATGGCTCTTTTCAGCTGTGAACATCAAGGCTGTGACCCGAGCAGCCGGTGAGATGGTCCAAGAGGTCAGGAGGCAGTTCAAGATACCCGGAATCCTTGAGGGAACAGTCACACCTGACTATAGTCGCGCTGTGGGCATCTCGACCACGGCTGCGCAGAAGGAGCTTGTATCTCTGACAGTCATGACCGTGTCAATTCCGCTCATCGTGGCCATAGTCTTCGGAGTGGCGGCACTGGGTGGTTTCCTCGGAGGCATCATAGTCTCAGGACAACTACTGGCTGTCTACATGTCCAATACTGGAGGTGCTTGGGACAACGCCAAGAAGGCCATTGAGGATGAACCTCGCAACATCGAGGCCAACACGGGCAAAGGGTCTGAGCGTCACAAGTGTGGAGTCATCGGTGATACCATCGGTGACCCGCTAAAGGACACAGCAGGTCCCGCGCTGAATCCAATGATCAAGGTTGTCAACCTCCTTGCTTTGATTCTGGCTCCTGTTCTTGTCATGATTGAAACAACAGGAACAGTAGAGATGTTCTATGCAGCCATCGTGGCGCTGATCATCCTCTTCGCTATGACCATCTGGTCCCTTCGCAAGAGCATGAAGCCCGCAGACTTCGGTGTGGAAACACCAACGGTAGAGGCTGTTCAGTAGAACAGACACATGGGTGGCACATCGTGTCACCCCCTCCCTTTTCTTTTCATAAGGACCAAACGACAGACTTTTGTTCGTAGAGTTTCCTTACTTCAAGGAGGAGATGCTATGGAAGGAGACCTGACCCTCAGTGGCCAGTTTGAGGGGCATGAATTCACAATTTGGTCCCTAGCGATGACCAGTGATGGGCTCACCATCATATCAGGCGGACAGGACGCCACCATACGCCTATGGGATGTCGGTACTGGGCGAGAGCTGCAGAAACTGACCGGTCACGAAGGACCTGTATACGGACTCGCCGTCATGGCTGACAACCAGCGGCTTGTTTCGATTGCCGACAAGGACCTGGCCGTGAAGATATGGAGCCTTGACGACTACGCATTGATCTCCTCCCTTGCTCCAAACTCCGCTCACGTCAAGACGGTCGCTGTCAGTCCTGATCAGCACTATATTGTCACCGGCAGTGCTGATGGCATTGTCCGATTCTGGGACGTCGACAGGGGAGTTCTCCTGAGAACACTTGATGCCGGACATGATGTCCACTCAATGATAATCAGCCCGGATGGCCGCTACCTGCTGTGCGGAAGTAAGGTCCCTCCCGCATCCAACGAGTCCGGCGTGGTCACGATCTGGGATTTCGAACTCGGAGTTCAACTGAAGAGAATCGAGGCGCATCAGGGGCACGTGACGGCTCTTGCTATGACGGCTGACTCAAACTACGTGTTGTCTGGTGGACAGGACGGACAGGTACATCTCTGGGACATGGAAACTGGTACGCTGCTCAAGACTATGAGCGGTCACAACTCGAGCGTCATATCAATCTATGTGACAAACGACGGTCAGCACCTCATCACCGGGTCAAGCGACGGAACGGTCAGGGCCTGGATTCTCAGGGGTGGTGTGCTATTGGAGAGCCTGACCCATACAGAGAATGTTCACTCCCTCATCATCTCACCGGATGGAAGACATGTCATCACCGGGTCGATGGACGGACTTGTTGAGATCTGGGACTTTGAGAAGGACAGTCCATGGTTCGACACCTCAAAGGAGGATGCTGAGGTCCGGAGAGCGGAGCTTGAGGCATTCAGAATTGTTCAGCTGCGGAAGATAATGTCCCGCTATGAGACCCTACCCCTTGACCGGCTGGCTGTCCTCCTCCGATTCGAGTCCCTTGAGGACTTGGAAGATTGGCTCCTTGAGTTGCCCTCGGAGACCCCGATCAAAATCGATGGTCCGCAGATTGTGATACGCAAGTGATTGTTCTCACTCGAGATCTATTAGCGCTTCATCCAATAGACAATTACAACAACAGCAATCAGGACAACACCTGCAAACACACCAAGTGTCAACGTGTCAATCGTCTGGCTGGTTGTCATCGATAATGTCGCTTCAACTGACATGTTCAGGCGTACGTAGCCGACGGACTCATTTCCAATGTCAAACAAGGTCGGCTCCAAGAGAAGGTGTGAGGTTAGGCCGGTGCAGAGGAAAAAAGGGAAAGTAGGAAAACCCTACTCTTGTAGGTTTATTCGCGTGGTTAGGAGGGGAGACCTCCGCACCGACCTTGCAGATTCGCCCTCCGTAGTTATATTAAACATATAGTTAGGGGAAAATTAGAAGATTCACCTTTCGGACGTCACAATCCTGGTGCTGCCCTCATGATATAGCCAGTAGTCCGCTCTGGTGAGCGCGCCAACGAGTGTCAGGTTGTTGGTCTTGGCGAGCAGGACTCCCCTCTCTGTCGCAACCGTCAACGATCCCAGGATGGGAATGTGGCATCGCACCGCCTTTGAGACGATGGAAGAAGTGAGTCGTCCGGAGGTAATGAGTAGGGATCTAGACAGGTCGAAGTCATTCACCGCACCATATCCAATCACTTTGTCAACGACGCAATGTCTGCTGATATCTTCACAAGAGAAAGACTTCTCGGTGCCCAGTTCACGAAGGATGGCAGCATGGAAGGCCCCTGTGACCTTGTGATGCTCTTGATTCTCCATCATGTCATGTACAGTCTTCATGATATCAGAGGGTCTGACTGCCAACGCGGATGGTGAATCTCTATCAATGTCGGAGGTCCCACTGAGCTGAACATGATATTGGTCGTTCGACCTCCTGATGTCGAGCACCTCGGCATTGGTGCTAATGAGGCCCTCTGAAAGAAGATGTCCTCTGATCAAGAGCTCGTCTGAACCCGGACTGCAGACCAAGGATCTCTCAAGAGTTCCATTCACATAGATGTCAATCTGATGTTCGACGGCTACCCTCTCTGCAACGAGGTTTCGTGAACGGCCGGAGACACGGAGGCACCTGATCAATACTCTTGGTTCCTTCATGATTGCTCCAAGAGTGTTCTCAGTCCGACCTATTTAGTACTCCGGGTCACTGTTCTTTGCCGTCTCGTCAATCATATGTTTCTTGCCCTCATTTGTGACTGGGGAGAAGATGCAGTCTTCGACAGGATCCATACCAGTTGGAAACCCATCTTGTGGGCGAAAGTTTCCTCGCCCCCATACTTGGCAAGATCGGATATGCTCAACGGTTGCATGAGTAGCTGCGCTCTTTGGGAGAACACCACTGGGTATTGGTCAGGTGGTGCAAATCGAGTCGGTCTTCAGTTTCCGTTCGTCACGACTCGCCCCTGAGCAATCACATCATGCTTGTGAATGCTCTCCATGGATCGCGCCTCCGCAAACATCTCAAGTGTTCGATCGTTATACTTGTCCTTGGCGTGTTGTAGTATGTTGCGACAGACATCCTCCACAAGCAAGGGATTATTGTGCATGGCTCGAGTGACAAGCATTTCGTCCTCAAGTTTGAGCAGAGAATAGGTCTTGCTGGAGAAGGACTCCTCGACAATCTCGATCATGGAACCGTAAGTCGGGATGTTGTCCATTGTACCCCTGAGGCGCAAGGTTCCCACCGCCCTCTGGATGTGAGTGAGTCCGTTGTTGTTGACCATGCAGTGAGGACAAACGGTATTCCCAATCACTCTCACTTCGACCTCGTGCATGAAGGGCCTGTCTTTCTCCTTGACAGTACTTGCTGAAACATCACAAACCTCCCAAGTGCGCTTCTTCGAAACAGGGGTCTTGCTCGTATATCCGAACTCAAAGTCAAACTTGATCTCCCCTCGCGTGAAGTCATGTCGAGCCTGCAGACCATCAAGGATCTTCATCTGGACCTCCTCGATAGAACCGTAGACCCTGAACTGGTCAGATATCTCCTCGGTCATCGATTCCACGAGTCTTGACATGTGTACGCCCTTCAGGTCTGCAGGAAGGTCGATGGTGATTTCCACCTCTGGAAGGATGTGGTGTCTGACACCACTGCGCTCAGTGATGATGAAGGTCTTGAGGTTCTTCACACCCACCTTGCTCAGGTGGATTCTATGATTCGGTTCTTCGTTCTGTGTGTCAATCACCAACTTGTGATGCCTCTCTGTTTGTTGTAGACTCTATTCCTCGTAGCATCCCGTTGACCCTGCACTCTCACTCACGCATACCTTGGTTTTCAGGTCTGTTCCGAATGAGAGTTGTTCATGAATATACTTGGCGAGCAACTCGGCAGTGGTTGCCAACATGGGGATAATCACGCAGTCCTCTTCAGGAAAGACATATCGTTTTGACGAGGCAGTCACCTCCACGAAGCCCTCTTCGGTCTTTACAGTGACAGTTGGAGACGCCCCCGGAAGGATGACTTTGTGGTCAAGGGTCTTGCAGATCTCGATTGCTCTTCTCTTCACTTTACGGAAGTCAAGGACCATGGCGTCGTCGTTCAGTGGCCCAGTGATCTGCACTCGGAGCGTATAATTGTGTCCGTGAAGGTTCTCAGTGTGCTGTTCGCTCCGAACGAAGTGTGATGCACTGAAATGCATGCGTTGGTCCTTTACGTCGATGCAGTACACTTCCATTCCTCCGCTATACGCTTGCCATTCCCGTTATGGATGCTTGTAAAACTGCCGGAACGCCCTCTCATCAGGTATGAGATATTCTACGTTGTCGCTCAAACATCTCGATCAGGTCATTGACTGTGGTGGCCTGCCGTGCATCCTTGTCATCACGCCACCTGCCAGTGAAGCGCGGGAATCGAATCGCAAGCCCACCTTCCTCGAGATATCTCTTGCCCGCCGGATGGGTCGGGCTCACTGTGATCTCATCCCCGATCACCTCTATCACCTCAACAGGCTCGAACCACACATCAGCCTCGATGTCAGAGTCAACCTTGGGACTCTTCTGGTCGATGAGGTGTTTCTCGAGGCGGTCCTTGAATTCATCAAGCATGTCCTCGGTGAATCCTGTGCCAATCTTACAGACAGTCGGGAATGTGTCCTCCACAGGGTCATATACTGATGCCAGAATGGCTCCGTACACTCCAGTCCTCTTCCCGCGACCGTGGAACCCTCCGACGACGACAAGGTCCACGGAGTCCGCCATTCCCTCGGTATATGATGCCTTCAGCTTTATCCAGAGCCAGCTGCGCGAACCTGCCTGATAGGTGGACTCTGCGTGAATCGCCTTTGCCATGACCCCTTCATGACCGGTCTCAAGAGCCTCCTCGAATATCTCCTGAAGTCGATTGGGGTCACTGGTCTCTTCTGCACTTGTAAGATGTACTCGCTCGTCCTGTTCCACCGTCTTCTCGAGCAGATTTCTGCGCCTGAGAAGCGGGAGCGAAGTGACATCCTCACCGTCGAGGAACAGCACATCAAAGAAGAAGAGGGCAACCGGCACCTCGGCCATCGTTTCATCGATGTCGACTTTTCTTCGGCGTCGCATTAGTTCCTGGAACGGTCTGGTGCGTCCTGTCTTCGGGTCGATGGCAACGCACTCTCCCTCCATCACAGCTGTCGCCGCTTTGACGTGTTTCTGGACAAGTTCCACCACGTCAGGGTATTGATGTGTAATGACTTCCTGACGGCGAGAGTAGAGGATCACGTCATTCCCATTCTTGTGAACCTGAACTCTCTCGCCGTCATACTTGTACTCAACGAGGGCTCGTCCACCAGTCTTCTCAAGAATCTCCTCCGGGGTCGAGAGTCTCTTGGCTGCCATCATACGGATCGGGACTCCAACCTCGGCCTTGATGACACGGACTGCATCAATGCCTTCTGAGGCGAGCACCCTGCCGACTCGACCCAAGTCACTGCACATGTTGTATGCTCTCTCGATGTCGTCACGCGCATCTCTGCTACCAGTGAATGCTACGGACAGTGCATCGATGATACCCATGTCCCCCAGACCTAGCCTGAGCGAACCGGTTATTGTTCTGATGACGTATCGTGCATCTACCGTGTCCGCGTCTGCAAGGAGGCCAACAATCTTGGAGACCTTGATCTTGTTGCTCCCCGGACCTGATGCACGTGCGGTTTCCTCCAATGTCTTGAAGACTGTGGCAATAGTCAGGTCCTCAGCAAACAGCGATCCCTGTGTGCTCTCGCCGAGCAGAAGTTCAGCAGCGGTCCCGATGTCACCTGTCTTCTGGAGTGTATCCTTGACGACCTTTTCAGAGACCGAGGCTGCCACAGCAATCACCTGTACTGCTGTCTTCTCTGCAATGCCAATCTCAGGTTCACCCTTCCAATCAGGATGAAGCTTCCCCATGGTGAGGCCTATGATCTCCTCGACCTCTTCTGGACTCGCCTGACTGAGTAGTTCTGAGAAGATGCGGATCTTCTCAAGTGAACCCGACACACTCTCAATGGCATCGTAGGCCTTGGCAAGGGTCCGGTAGAGCATGATGAACTCCCAGACCTGTGGCGCACCACATGCTTTATAAACACAGCCAAGAGCACGACTGCAACCGACTTGACTGGTGAGTAGAAATTGGGTAGTGTAAGACCTCGTTACATCAAGAACGCTGCGAAGAATCTCTTGGCGCTCTACCCTGATACATTTACAGATGACTTTGAGACCAACAAGAGGTTGGTCGAACAGCTCACTGATGTCACGACTAAGAAGGTCCGAAACAGGATTGCGGGCTATCTGGTACGCCTCATCAAGATTGGCGTGGCACGTGAGGCACACGAAGCGACAGAGTCTGGCGAAGAAGTCAGTGACATGGAGATGTAGTTTCTACTCGTATATCCATTCTTTCAATCTCCTTGGTGTCTGAAAGGAGTCTTAAGTCAGAACTGTGAGCTCCAGTTATGGCAGACTGGCAAGACAGAGTATACCATGGCGACTGCCTAGAAGTGATCCGCAAGTACGGTCACGAGATGACCGGCAAGATTCGCCTCATCTACATTGACCCTCCCTTTCTGTCACAGACCGACTACACACTGAAACAGCGGACGAAGGGTGGAAAGAATACGGCTGGAACCCTTACCGAGAAGTCGACGTACACAGACAAATGGTCGGGAGGTATCGAGGAGTACTTGGACTTTCTCAGAGTTCGGATTGAGGCCATGAGGAATCTCCTCCGAGATGACGGGAGCCTTTGGGTCCATATCGATTGGCATGGCTCACACTATGTGAAGGTGATGCTTGACAGGATCTTCGGATACTCGAATTTCGTGAATGAGATCGTGTGGAAACGGACTAACAGCCCGAAGGTTCAGAGCAAGGGTTTTGGAACGCAGCATGATGTGATACTCCTGTATGCAAAGGACTCGTCCAAGTTCCGTATCAACACAGTCTATCGAGCTCATGATGAGAAGTCCCTCCGGCCGTACAGTTATTCAGACGAGCGTGGGAGGTTCCGACTAATCGAGATTGAGGCCCAGGGAATCCAACGAACTGAGAAGCGAAAACAGTTCACATGGCGTGGCAGAACAGCACCCTACCTGTACCGCAGGGAAACGTTGGATGAGTGGTGGGAACAAGGCCTGATCTATGAGAGCAAGAACGGTCGATACACCAAGAAGCAGTATCTTGCGGACACCAAGGGGTTGCCTGTGTCCGACCTCTGGCTTGACATTCCCCCAGTACAGGGGGTTTCTAGAGAGTACACAGGGTTCTCAACCCAGAAACCGGGGGCATTGCTTCGCCGAGTCATCGAGTCCGGGAGTGATCAGGGGGACATCGTTGTTGACTTCTTCGCGGGGTCCGGTACAACGGCGGTGGTGGCACGTCAGACTCATCGTCGATGGGCACTTTGTGATGAGTCTCCGCAGGCAATCAAGACAATCCAGAAGAGGTTGCGGGCTCTGAGTGACGATGCTCGCTATGAGTTGGTGAAGGTCTAAAGAGTTGGTTGGATGAAAGATGTTGGGGCACTTCGGTCTGTCACATGACTCGCAAGTGAGTTCAGTCCATCCAGATTGGCTCCTCCGCCCCCTCTGTGGCATACAAGATTGAAGCCATGGCTCTCTTGTCCCATGAGCGCATGAACAAGAACACACCAAACGCGAGAGCGATTGCTGCCATAGGGAGGTAGACTGTGAATAGCCCACTGTAGTAATATATGACGCTCACATCCGCTAACACCACCAACATGGGAAGACCCCACGTGGCAATCAACACAAGGATTGTCATGCCCACCCTGCGGCTTCCCCTCTTTTTTCTCTCCCACTCAAGAACACCCCAGAGCACTGCACGGCGCTCGTCTTCATTGAGGGTTGTGTCCCTCTCTACTTCTACCTTCGCCACCTGTGGGTGGATGCCGTAGGTTTCCAGAGTTGTTTCGAAGGCTGTATCGTGTCTCCAACAGGCCAGTCTTGCGAAGGCGATGATGAGGAGAGGAATGATTAATCCCATGGACAAAACAGACATGATCCCTCCCGTCATGTATATGTTCGGGACTGCAGAGAGAGCTGGGATAACGAAGGAGTCCATGAGCGATACAATTCCGACGAATACGGTCATGCAACCCACGAGGTGCCACAACCACCTGCTTCGCGGGATTCTGAAAAAGTGAAATGCTAGCAGGACCTTCCCGTTCTCACCCGAAGCAACGATTCTGTCCACCATTGGTCGAGAAACGATGACGGCGTCAAACAGTGCCGTGTAAGTGGACGTGATGAAAGCCTCATTGCTCTCTCTGATCCATAGACTTGTAGACCCAGAGATGAGTGATTCACGCTCTATCTTTCGAACAATGTCATCGAGACGCGGGTCCTCTATGGGAGTCTCGAGGTGCGTTTTCACCATTACCAGCACCACGAAGTGAAGTGCAGCAGCCGTCAGTGACAGAACGATAATGAACACTAAGGGGTTGGTCAGAGTCCACAGGGAGTAAAAGGGGATTGAGAGGACAAGACCTAGGATTGCAGCGATGATCAGATGTACTGTCCCCGATGATGATGGCACTCTTGTGCCAAACCATCTGGCATATCTATCTGAGTGTGAGCTCATCCTCCTGACCTGCGTCAGGGATGTCCTGAACGCTCTTAACTCGTTCGTTCCAAGTACGTGTTAGTCCTTCATTTTCCTGATGGCTCCACCCGGTGCCACACCCTTGGGGCAGGCCTTCACACAATTCATGATCAAGTCACATAGCGGGGCGCCTTCAGCTGATCTCGCCGCTCTCACGAACCTCTCAGGATCATCAGTTCTAGAGTCTTCATAGAATCTCCATGTCTTGGCAAGAGCGGCAGGGCCGACGTACTCTTCTCTCTCTGCGTTGACAGGGCATGACCCATAACAGATTGCACACATGATGCAGTTCACGTAACGCTCAATCTTGCGTCTGTCATCTGGCGACTGTGTGCGTGGTTCATCACCTTCAACCGGGTCCACCCAGAGCTTCAACTTCTCAAGGGCATCATAGAATCTTGACATGTCAACTATGAGGTCCTTCTCAATGGGTAGGTTGGGGAGAGGTTCCACGAGAATCTCCTTCTCTGGATTCCAGCCAGTGGGCCTGTCCGTCAGGGACGCAAAGGGTTTCAGTTTCATGTCTTGAGTCTGAACCTCCGACAACTGGGTCCTGCAGGCTAGGCGGGGTTCCTTGTTGATGAGCATGCCGCAGCTTCCGCAGACTGCTCCCCTGCATGAGTATCTGAATGATAGGGAAGGGTCCATCTTGTCCTGAATCTGAAACAGTGCATCAAGAACGGTCATACCCTTCGTTGGGGCTATCTTGTACAGGTCATAGTGCGTGATGGCACCACCATCTCTGCTTCGTGCAATGCGTACGAACATCAGTAGGTCCTCTCCTTCACTTCGAACTCTCCCAGGTTGACATCTATGTACTCTGTCTTGATCCAGTCATCGACAAGCATGAAGACAGAATGCTTCAGGAACTGATCGTCGTCTCTTGCGGGGAAGTCCGTCCTCCAATGAGCTCCTCTGCTCTCCCTCCGCATCAGTGCGCCCATGGTGATGACTTCGGCCAAGTCCAGCATGTTCTCCAGCTCGAGAGCCCTTATGAGAGCGTAGTTGAACCGCCTATCCCCATCTCCCACTTCGATGTTCCCGAATTTTTCTTTCAGCTCTCTGATTCTCTTCAGTCCGGACTCTAGCTCGTCTTGAACCCGATAGACGCCGACGAGCCTATCCATGATCTCTCCCATCTCTTCTCTGATCTCGGAGACCGACTCACCGGTCTCTCTCAGCAGGAGGGCTTGAAGCCTCTCTCTCATGCGGTGGGTCTCCTCCTCGACGCAAGTTCCTTTGGGAGCTGGACACTTCTCCGCATACTCTCCAGCCATCTGGCCGACGATCTTGCTGAAGACTAGGGTCTCCAGCAGGGAATTGCCACCCAACCTGTTTGCCCCATGCACACTCATGCATGCATTCTCTCCCACGGCATAGAGACCCGCGACAGGAGTGACTCCATGCTTGTCACAGTGAATACCTCCCATCGAGTAGTGCTGGCCCGGTTTGATCGGAATCGGGTCATCGATTGGATCCATCCCGCCAAAATGAATGCAGATCTCTCTAATACCTGGGAGTCTCTCCATGATTCTCTCCTTTCCAAGGTGTCGTAGGTCGAGATGGACATGCCCTCCATCAAACCCTCGTCCTTCCTTCACCTCTGTCTGAATGGCTCGAGCCACAATGTCTCGTGGAGCCAGTTCCATCTTCTCCGGGGCATATCTGCTCATGAATCGTTCGCCCTTTGCGTTGACGAGATATCCGCCCTCTCCCCTTGCTCCCTCAGTGATGAGGATGGCCGAGCCGTGCAGGCACGTTGGATGGAACTGGATGAACTCCATGTCTTTCAATGGGGCACCCACTCGTAATGCGAGGGCGCATCCATCACCTGTGTTGATGATTGCGTTTGTCGAATGACCATACACTCTCCCAAAACCTCCAGTGGCCAGTACCACGGCCTTGGCCACAAAACCGTGGATGTCACCCGTGGCAATCTCAAGTGCTGTCAGTCCGCAGATTCTCTCCTTGTCCCTGACAAGTGATGTGACGAACCACTCGTGATAGAATCTGACACCTTTTCTCAAGGCCTGCTCAAAGGTCGTATGGAGGAGGTTGTGGCCAGTCTTGTCGGCGGCGTAACAGGTCCTCGGGAAGGCGGCCCCACCAAAGGGTCGTTGTGCAATCCTCCCATCCTCGGTACGAGAGAATGCAGTTCCCCATTGTTCATTCTCAATCACAGCACTGGGTGCCTCGCGAGTGAGGAGTTCCACCACGTCTTGGTCTGCCAAGTAGTCGGAGCCCTTCACCGTGTCGAAGGCGTGTGACTTCCAGGAGTCGTCTTCTGACATGGCCGCATTTATGCCGCCCTGTGCTGCCACCGAGTGTGACCTGAGCGGGTGGACCTTTGTCAACACTGCCACATCAAGATGATCTGCCAGTTCGATCGCAGTGCGCAGGCCGGACAGTCCTGCACCGATGACCAGTGCGTCATGTTCATGGAGAGGCATAGTCAGTCATTCCAACTATAAGGTGGTGTATAAGTCCGTTATATTCCTACGTCTATACCATTCTTCCGGGGTCGAGGATCTTGTCGACATCATCTCCGAGGTCTATTCCATCCTCGATGATGATCTCTCGGATTGTCTTCTCCGTGGCATTGGCCTTCTTGGCAATCTCAGCGGTTCTATCGTAACCCAGAATTGGCACTAGCCTTGTGGCCACCATGAGGTTACGTTCCAGGTCGGAGCGGATCTTCTCCACGTTCGGTCTGATGCTCTTGAGACAGTGTTCAGTGAAAGAGTGTATGCCACCGGAGAGGATGTTGATCGACTCGAGGAGATTGACAATCATGAGGGGCTTTGCAGCGTTCAGATCAAGAATGCTCTCATGCCCTTCTGCAAGGGCAACTGTCGCATCGTTCCCCATGACCTGTAGACAGACCTGAATCAGTGCCTCCGCCTGTGTGGGATTGACCTTTCCGGCCATGATCGAGGAGCCGGGTTCATTCTGAGGAAGGGAGAGTTCTCCAAGACCTGCCCGAGGTCCCGTTCCCATCAATCTGATATCACTCGCCATCTTCAGGCATGAGAGGGCCAGACTCCTGAGGGCACTACTTGTCCTCACGATGGCGCCGTGTGATGAGATTCCCTCTGCCTTCACAGGATTCACTCTGAATGAGAACTCCGCTGCTTTGCTCAGCCTTCGGACCACTGACTCTGCGAATCCCGACGGCGCATTGATCCCCGTCCCAAGAGCGGTGCCGCCTATTGGCAAGAGGGCCAAGTCATCGAGCAGACTGTTAATCTCCTCAAGGGACCTCTTCATCTGTGTCAAGTACACTTCGAACTCCATGCTCAGGGGGATTGGAACAGCGTCCTGAAGATGAGTGCGACCTACCTTGATTATTCCCTTGAACTCCTCAGTCTTACTGTTCAAGGCGTTGATAATTGTGTTCAGGGCCGGCAGGAGATTGCCTCGAATGGACTTGACCGCTGCGACATGCATCGTTGTTGGAATGACATCATTGCTCGACTGTGACATGTTGATATGGTCGTTTGGATGGACTGGTGACTTCTTGCCCTTCGGATAACCCAAGATCTCGCTGGCTCGATTGGCCAGGACCTCGTTCATGTTGACATTGGTCTGAGTGCCAGAGCCTGTCTGGAATATGTCAATGGGAAACTGGTCTAGGTACTTCCCTTCAAAGATAATCTCGTCCGCCGCTCTCTCAATCGCCTTGGCAGTACGCTCCTCCAGAACGCCGAGTTCTAGGTTTGCCTGCGCACAGGCCTTCTTCACTTCTGCGAGCGAGATGATGAATTCGCTGGGGAGTGGTCGTCCACTTATTCTGAAGTTCATCAGAGTTCGCTGAGTGTTGATTCCAAAATACGCGTCCTCCGGAACCTCAAGCTCACCGATAGAGTCCCTCTCCACTCTTGTTCCCTTCACCATTGTCAACCTCCATTCGGCTCCCTCACAGGCTCAGCCCATCTATCACTTCTTGGAGCGCATCAAGATCAGTCTCGTGGTCCTTCAGTGGAATGTCCTCAGGGAGTGCAAGTCCATCTGCAAGAACAGGCTTCTGCACATCATAGAAGACGCCGGTGGGATATCGGTCGCCATTCTCCAAGGCCTTCTCTAGGGCCTTCAAGCGGTCAGTCGTATCATGTCCGTGCTCTTCAAGAGCATATGTGTGCTCGTTGTAGAAGTTCCAAGTCAATTGTCTGTTCCATGTGACGCACGGTTGCAGAATGTCGACCACAGCGAAGCCCTTGTGCTTGATCGCTCGAACCATGAGGTCGGTCAACATCTTCTGATCGCCCGAGAAGCCCCTTGCCACAAAGGACGCGCCGGCGGTGATGGCCTGCGCTGCCGGATTCACGGGGTCCATCGGCGCTCCCGGTGGCGGTGGGGATGTCTTCGACTTGTACCCTCGTGGTGCCGCAGGTGAGAACTGGCCCTTGGTCAGCCCATTGACACCGTTATTGTGGATGAACACAGCCAAGTCCACATTTCGCCTTGCTGCGTGAATGAAGTGTCCGAGTCCTTCACCGAGGCAGTCCCCATCTCCAGTGTGCACGATGAGTTTGAGGTCTCTGTTCGCCATATGAATTCCTGTTGCTACTGGAATCGGTCGTCCGTGGAGTGTGTGAAAACTGTTCAGTCCGCCAATGTAGTGAGGCAGCTTCCCACTGCATCCAATACCAGAAGAGATTACCAGATTGTGGAGTGGGACATCGAGCCTGATGATGGCCTTCTTCAGGGCAGCCAAGATTCCGTAGTTCCCACAGCCTCTGCACCACGTCACACGCTGGGGACCTCTCAATTGTTCGATTGTAATCACTCTACTCCGACCTCCTTCAGTTTCCGGATCACCCATGCTGCTGTCATGGGTCTTCCGTCGTACTTGTTGATCTGGTGATGCACTGTCAGTCCCGTCTTCATTCGGACAAGGTCAGCAAACTGTGACGTTGCGTTCATCTCTACGGAGATGACCTTCTTCGACTTCTCGAAGACCTCGTGCAGAGTCTGTGTCTGCAAGGGGTACACGTCGCAGAAGTGGAGTTGGTTGACTGACATGTTTCTGCTCGACATGGTTTCCACGGCCTCGAACACTGCTCCCCATGTTGAACCCCATGTCAGAAGGGTCACATCAGGCTCCTTTGGTCCGAAGATATCTGGGGGCTTGAGATCCTTCAGGATGTGTGGAACCTTCTTGAAGAACTTCTCCACCATCGTGTCTCTGATATTGGGATCTTCGGTGATGTGTCCATTCTCAAGGTGAGCGTTTCCTGAAGAAACAACTGTGATTCCCTCGCTTCCCGGGAATGCTCTTGGAGAAACCCCATCCTCTGTGAATCTGTACCGCTCGTAGCCGGATATGTTCTTGGGCCCGATCATCTTGCCCCGGTCGATCTTGGTGCCTGTGATGTTAGGCTTCGCGATGTTCATTGCCGAGTCAGCAAAGTACTGGTCTCCTAGGATTATCACAGGAACCTGATACTTCTCGGTCAAGTCAAAGGACCTCACTGCGATTTCGAGACCCTCCTCCGGGTCTTTCGGTGCCAGCACGATCCGTGGGAACTCGCCCTGACTTGAGAACGCGGTGAACAGAAGGTCGGCCTGCTCTGTTCGAGTGGGCAGTCCGGTGCTGGGTCCTGGTCGTTGAGCGTTGTATATGACAATGGGGACCTCCGCCATGGCGGCAAGTCCCATTCCTTCAACCATGAGCGAGAAACCACCTCCGGACGTCGTGACCATGGACCTTGCCCCTGCGTAGGATGCCCCTATGGCCATCAGAATCGAGGCAATCTCGTCCTCTGTCTGAAGGCTTCCTATCTTGAGTCTGTGTGCATTGGCCACTATGTCCTGAAAGAGCGAGGTCGACGGACTCATCGGGTAGGATGACACCCATTTGACGTTGGCAGCTATTGCCCCCAGCGCCAGAGCTCGGTTTCCTGTCACTATGAACCGGTCTGTTGATGGTCCCTTCTTCACTTGTGCCAGGTCCTGACTGCATGACCCTGTGAACTTCTCCGCTGTCATGTCATAGAGTGTTCGCGCGACGGCAATGTTTCCGGAGACAACCTTCTCGCCCTTCCTTCCAAAGATGTTTGTGAGAGCCTCTTCGGCCAGCCCGAAGGGGAACTTGATGACGGAGAGCACGGCACCCAGAGCTGCGGCGTTGGCCATTCGAACATCGCCACCGATATCCACCGCAGTCTTCTCCAATGGGGCCGGGAAGTGACACGCTTCGACATCATTGAAGACGATCGAGTCGTCGAAGATGATGACTCCTCCGTCCACCAATCTGTCCCTCTGACCTATGATAGCATCCTTGGAGAGGGCCACAATGATGTGAACCTCTTCCACAGGTGCGACCACAGGTCTGTCACTGACACGGATCTGGGTGAAGTTGTAACCTCCTCTGATGCGCGACTCAAAGTCTTTCACAGTGATGGTGTAGAACCCCACCTGCACGAAAATCTGGGTGAGAAGGTCCCCAATCGTGTCTATCCCTTGACCTGCCTCACCGCCGATGTTGAATGTAATGTCCATGGTCCGGCCTCTTTTCAGCTCCCAGCAAGACTAGGTCCATTCTTTATGTGCTTTGCTGGAGAGGCAGTTTCAGGTGTTCTAACGCCAATCTCAAGGACTGGTCCGACCCATAGTGTCTGGTAGAGTGACAAGTTCATCGAGTGGCCGATGTGCTCCCGAGTTAGAGACCTTTGACAATGTTTAAAAACGAAGTACATGCACACTTTTCTTGAAAGTACGTGCCGAAGTGCATGTACACTTTTAGTATCACGACCCCAGGCTACTCTATGTCAGAGGGCCGGGAGTTAACTAACTAGGAGATTGAGAAATGGCACAACTCTCAGGTACGCCCGTCCTGATTCTCAAGGAGGGCACATCACGAACAAGAGGCAGGAATGCCCAGGCAAACAACATCATGGCTGGGATTGTCATTTCCGATGCTGTCAAGTCAACACTCGGCCCACGTGGCATGGACAAGATGCTCGTTGACAGCCTTGGAGACGTCACAATCACCAACGATGGTGCCTCAATACTCAAGGAGATCGACGTGCAGCACCCCGCAGCCAAGATGCTGGTCGAGGTGGCGAAGAGCCAGGACCAGGAGACCGGAGATGGGACCACCACCTCTGTTGTCATCGCTGGTGAGCTACTCAAGAGGGCTCAGGATCTGCTTGACAAGAAGATTCATCCGACCCAGATTGTCGGAGGCTACCAGAAGGCCGCCGAGAAGGCGACTGAGATCCTCAAGTCCATTGCAGTGTCAATGGAGGGTCTGGACAAGAAGGTCCTGACCGGGATCGCCCGCACCTCCATGAACAGCAAGTCTGTGATGGGTGCGCGGGAACACTTCGCAAAGATTGCTGTGGATGCAGTACTTCAGATCTTTGAGGATGGTAAGGCCGATATTGACATGATTGAGGTCATCAAGAAGCAGGGCAAGAGTTTGGATGAGACCGAGCTTGTCAATGGCATGGTCGTCGACAAGGAGATTGTGCACGCTTCAATGCCACGCAAGGTTGAAGATGCCAAGATTGCTCTTGTCAACGCAGCCATTGAAGTGGAGAAGACAGAGTTCGACGCCGAGATCAAGATTGACCGACCCGACCAGCTACAGGCTTTCCTCGATGAAGAGGAGCGCATGCTCAAGTCAATGGTCGACAAGATTGTGAACTCCGGCGCCAACGTGCTCATCTGTCAGAAGGGTATTGATGATGTGGCTCAGCACTACCTGGCTAAGGCCGGAGTGCTCGCAGTGCGCAGGGCCAAGAAGAGCACCCTGGAGAAGCTGAGCAAGGCTACTGGTGCCACAATCGCCACTAGTCTGGATGAGCTCAGTGCAGACTACCTGGGCAAGGCCGGGATCGTTGAAGAGGTCAGAATCGGCGACGACAAGCTGGTCTACATCAAGGACTGCAAGGATCCGAAGGCTGTATCCATCGTGATTCGCGGAGGTACAGACCACGTCGTTGACGAGGCGGATCGCGCTCTACATGACGCACTCTGCGTCGTCAGAAACGTCGTGGAGGACCTGACCTATGTTGCTGGCGGTGGCTCCACAGAGGCTGAGATTGCCAACCAGCTGGAGGCATATGCCAACAAGGTCAAGGGCCGTGAACAGCTAGCCATTGAGGCCTTTGCAGAGGCGCTCAGAGTGGTACCGAAGACTCTGGCTGAGAATGGTGGGCATGATCCCATCGACATCATGGCTGACCTGAACAAGGAACATGCCAAGGAAGGCGGCGTCTGGTACGGCGTCGATGTCATGCAGGGCAAGACCACTGACATGATGAAGTCCGGTGTCATCGAGCCTTCACGTGTGAAGAGTCAGGCAATCCGTTCAGCAGCAGAGGCTGCCCAGATGATCCTGCGTATTGATGATGTCATTGCGGCCAAGGCAAGCTCTCCACCCCCGCCAGGCGCTGGTGGCGGCGGCATGGGTGGCATGGGTGGCATGGGCGGCATGGGCGGCATGCCCGGCATGATGTAGAAACCCAGAGTACAACAAGGAGCCTCCGGGCTCCTTCGAATTTCTTTTTCGTGAGGTCTTGTTATGACAAAGAGAATACTGATTGCCGGCATGAATCCCTTCGATTCGGGCAAGACGCAACTTGCGGCAAGTATTGCAGAGAATCTCCTCGAGACTGGGGACCGAGTGGAGTATTTCAAACCCGTCAGTGGTCACAACTACTGGTTGCGCTACGACCACACAAAGAAGTGCATGGAGAGTGGGCTTCTCGCATCCAAGGACGCAAGCACAGTCCGGTCGATCATGAATCCCAAGTCAGAGCTTGCGCTGAGCAATCCTGTCCATTCACTCTTTGTCCCCGCTGCCCTTGAGAGACCTCTGAAGAACATCACCAACACGCTCGGTCTGGCAGGATGGAGTTCGGTGTTGGTCCTTGAGCGATTCTCGAAGCCCGTGGGAAGTGGAATCGACACCACTGTTCTGGTTGCAGATGAGTTGATGGATTCTGAGAAGGTCATCATCAGTCATGAAGAAGTCGGAAGACTCACCCGGGGTGCCAGTATCGTTTCAGTAAGGAGCTTTGAAGACGTGCAACGTTTCGAATACGAACACTTCGAGGAACATGTGAGTAAGTCTTTCAAGATAGTCGAGAGTCTTGCTGATACTGTGATTATCGAGGGCTTCAACGATTCGCCGTGGCCCTGGGACGGACTGGAGACTGTGGACTCGGTCTTGGTTGTGGGGCCTGGGCATGTCTTTGTATACAACCCGGAGAAGTTCAGGAAGGCCACCTACCTTATGAGTCGTGGTGGCCTCCCCATTCGCGAGGTCACTTTCTACCGAATCAATGACCTTCTCAGACCTGAGGCCATTATCAGACGGGCTCCAGGAACGGACCTGACTGCTGAAGAGCTCCGGATAATGTTGGATTTCCACAGGAAAGAATGATTAAGAAAACAGGTGAAGCGTGACACACGCCGCACGGAACCAAAACTACAGGAGCGAGAACATTGACAGAGGACTTGGACTGGGAACTCATCGTTATTGGCGGTGGTCCAGCTGGGATGACGGCCGCAATCTACGGAGCAAGGTATGGATTGAAGACTCTCCTTCTCGAGTCGAAAGTACTTGGTGGCGCACAGGCTACGAGTCCGGGCATCGAGAACTACCCCGGATACACTTTCATTGTGGGGATTGACCTGGCCAACAAGATGAAGGAGCAAGTGAAGAAGTGTGGGGCCACAATAAAGGAGATCACAGAGGTGCGAAGTCTCACCCGGGAAGGTGAGGACGGCGATTTCCTACTGGATACGCGTAGGGGTGTGTACCGTGCGAAGGCCATTGTCATAGCGACAGGTGGTGGGCACAGACATCTCGGCATTCCGGGTGAAGAGGACTTCACTGGGCGAGGTGTGTCCTTCTGTGCCACCTGTGACGGTCCTCTATTCCGTGACAAGACAGTGGCAGTGGTGGGCGGTGGCAATACAGCCGTGACAGAGGCTCTGTATCTTGCAGAGGTCACCGCAAAGGTCTACCTGATACACCGCAGGGATGAACTGCGTGCTGAGAAGGCAGTCCAAGATGTCATCCTCAAGTCTGATGTGGAGATTCTCTGGGACACAGTCATCAGAGAGATCAAGGGTGATGACCTCGTACGGGAACTGATCCTTGAGAATGTCAAGACTGGTGAGCGAAGGTTTCTCACCGTGGATGGTCTGTTTGTTGCTCTGGGTTCCAACCCCGAGAGTACTTTGGCAAGGAGTATTGGTGTTGAGACCAACGAGCGTGGTGAGATTCTGGTGAACTCGAAACAGGCGACAAACATCCCTGGTGTGTTCGCCGCTGGAGATGTCGTGGAGTCCATGAAGCAAATCGCAGTGGCAGTGGGCCACGGAGCGATCGCGGCAGACTCCGCCTACAGTTACATCCGCGATCTTCAGAGAGGCTCTCTGGGATACGCGTGATGCCTTCCTCTCAAGCAGCGAGCCATACTGGACTAGTACGTACCTTGTGATGGGGAAACGTTAATAACCGCGCCCCTGTCCGATGCTCACCACGCAGAGCTAGGTAGCTAGGCGTAATCAAGTTCGACCGGGATGTCTATGAAAAAGGTCAGAGTAGTCACGATAGCCATCGCACTTGCCTTGGTTGTGTTCACATTCTCGGCGCAGCCGGTAGCAGCGGCAAGTCGCTACGATAGCCTGAGTTCCTATATGATAAGCCATTGGGACCCTGTTAGGGGTGGCTACAACATGCCGGACAATGTAGTCCGACTGGATGAGACTTACGGTGCGATTGTCATAATGGATGAACTGGGCACTCTTGCCAACCGTCCTCCGCCGATTGACATCAATACAGTCCTCAACTTCACAACAACCTATCAGTGGCTGGCTGGAGACCAAGATCAACCCAGATACGGTGGGTTCATGGAGTTCCTACTGGGCCCTGTGACGGCCGAACGGACGCACTGGGGCATCATTCTCTGGCAGACCCTGAAGGCTGAGCCCAACATCCCCGGGTCGGATGCCTACAATATCAATGAGACGGCCGTTCTGGTCTTTGTGAACAAGACACAGACTGCCAGTGGTGGCTTCAGTTCAGAACCAGAGGCCAATCCTGACATTGTATCGACCTATCACTCCCTTGCGACCCTCACAATTCTCGATGAGATGTATCCTTCTCTCAATGCATGGGACTGGCTCATCAATGAGACCGCGACCATTGAGTGGATCAAGAGTTGCAGGTCCGGTGACGGTTTCAAGCTCAATCCGGGCTCCCTCCGAGAAGGAGTGACAGCCACAGCCGCGGGAATGCTTGCACTTGACATTCTCGGCGAACTGAGTTCCTACCCCGATGTCGCCACCATGACCAACTGGCTGCTCGACAGGCAGGTCGATATCTTTGACTCTGAGGAGTTCATCGGCGGCTTTGAGGAGAGCAACAGTACTGGTGACCCCAACCTCCTCACAACATTCTGGGCCGTGAGCGCCCTGGAGCTGGTCAACTCTCTCGATCAGGTGAATCAGACGAGCCTGCAGAGCTTTGTCCTCAATTGTCAGAGTACAAGCGGGGCCTTTTCATCCCTTCCGGGAATGGACTCGGGAACACTCTGGGAGTCTGCATATGCTGTTCAGATACTCGGAGCCATTGGTGATCCACTGACCATCCTCGCCTCCTCGACGGACCCGTACTCTGTGCACCCAGCTTGGCTGGACTGGCGCTTGGTCGCCCTCGCGCTCCTCGTCCTTGTAGTTGTTGTGCTGGCCCTCCTGAGCATACGAATGGACTGAGTAATGAATATCTTTATTCGACCTCCGGCCATCTAGCTCACAGTGAAGAGTGTTTCAGGTGAGACCCTTGGCCTACAGAGATACAGATGAAGATTCCATACCGAGATACAAGCGTGGATACGAGTGGTTTTCACACGTAGCAAACAGCCAGCTCTCCAGTAAGAACTGGCGTCGTTTGGGCATCTTCTCATTCTATGATGCTCCGTTTGTTGAGAGTGGCCTGTTGTACCTCTCTCCAAAACAGGCAATGTTGACCATGGCAAGGATGGCCAAGAAGAAAGAGACTGGTCTTGTCCTTGTCGTAGACGCCCTTGAGAAGGGCGAGATGGGCCTCAGCTCCAAGGCGGGGTTTGACCAATTCATGGAGATCTTTGATGGTCTCTTTCCAGATTCCACGAAGTTCTACTTCGGACCTAGAGACTCGGACAGAATATGGCTTCATGGGTTCAAGACCCTGCGCATACCGCTCAAGTGGCTCACCAAGAGACCCAACATCTTCGCTGAGGTACTCTCGGATGCATCGCCTGTAGGGGAATTCATTGGTCCTGGCGATGCGGCATTTGAGGACTTGGAGGGGATGATCGAAGTCTTGGTTGAGAAGCTGGGCCCTCCATCCCTCTCTGATGAAGTCATGAATAAGATTCGAAGCACTGAGGCCAGCGAGTACGCCGCTGAGGCCGTGGGTCTCATGACGGTATTCGTCAACCCCACCACAGCTGTTTCTCGTGGCGTGAAGTATCTCGGCAAGTTCGTCAGCATGGTCAAGGAGCGAAGAAAACAAGAGGTAAGGGAGATATACGCTGAATGGACAAAACGAGTGACTGAGGGGTATTCGAAGGAGAATCTCCTCAAGTTCTTCGACGATTCAGACAATCCCCAGACTCAACTGGTTGACGCCGTTGCATCGTTCAAACCCGTCCTCCTGATACTTGAAACACGTGGCACCCTCTTCGACCTCTTCCTCCCTCTCATCCTGCAGCATCTTGTGGCTGAAATTGGTTTCGTTCCCAAGCACCTGCGACCTCGTCGCATGAAGGAGGAGAAACCTGGTTCCCGGGAGGAGAATCAATGGGAGACTGACTCTCTATCGTTCGAGCCCATAGAGGGCGTTTCCGAGGAGGACCTTCCTCCGGTGACAGATCAACTCATTCAGACGGTGATTGGCTCGGAAGTGGAGATGAACCCGGCAAGAGTCGAGATGTCGGAAGATCCGTTTGAGGGGAAGCCCCAGACTGTTCTCTTTCTGGATGCCGCTACGCATCTATCAAAATTCAACAAGTCCTTCAAGTTCGCACTGAATATCCCGGAACGGTATCCAAACATGTCTGTTGCGGCCTCCTTCTTCACAGACCGGGACAAAATCAGCACCTCTCTACAAGAGGGAGTACTTGAGTACATGCAGGAACGGGCTCTAGTGTTTGACCTGCATCCTCTCCTCTTCGACCATGTCACAGCCCGGATGCCGGTGTCAAAGAAAGCATGGCTATTGAGTCTCCTGCAGGAGATGGAACGTGTGAGAGGTGAGGGAGAAGTGGCCTTCTTGGAGTTCTCAGTCAATGATGATCCACAGTGGAGGTTGCATGTGGTTGAGAAACCTAGGTCGGAGGCATTGGCGAGAATTCGGGGCTGGTTCAGAAGAAGTGGATAGTCCGCGCACTCCCACAACAGATATAATCAGTGTGGGTCTTCAGACTCTGTAATTGTCCGGAGGCAGATTCCTTTGAGCAAAGGCGACATGACGCAAGCAAGGGTCCTGAGAATAGAAACTGGCAACACAATCACGTTGCCTGAGGAGTTCGTTCAGAAAATCGGCCATCCCTATGGTCTGGCAATCCTAGTGGTCAAAGACGGTAATGTCAAACTCTATCCGGTCGACAGTGACAGAGTATTATATCTCAAGTTGGTTATCGACAAACTCAGCAAGAGTTTCCTTGAGGAACTGACCATGGTCTTCATGGAAGTTGGTCTCGAGGACATCCTATTCACAAGCGGGATATGTCAGGCTGCTGACCAGTGCTACTACGAATGCTACTTCACACCTGAGCAGCTCACAGTGGAAGTTGATGAGCTCGACCATCGGCTCAACGCGATAACAGGCGTTCGAGACGTGACACTTCACGAAGTGGCAAAATAGCCTCTAGACTGCTTCCCGGACAAGGAAGACGATTGGCTGAGAGGACAATAGGTTAGAATGACGGGTCTGGTCGGTCTTCTTCGGCTGACCGAGGAAGACAATGCAGAAGCCCTGCACAATGAGATGGTACAGAGACTCTCGCATCGGGGTCCTGCAGAAACCTATCATTTCAGAAAGGCCGGCGCTCAAGTTATTATCTCTGTGCTTGGGAAGCGCAGGAAGGAGTGTGTGCTGCAGGGTTTCGAGGGCTACGACTTCTTGGGTTTTGACATTGTGGATCAGACGTTCACTGATGACCGCAAGAGTGACCTGATAGACAGTCTGAGTAACAGAGCGTCGCGCGGCGTGTTCGGTGCTGCAGCCGTAGGTGTCGAGCGGTCCGGCGTTCGAATCTACCGCTCCTCCGACGGAATGAGGCCGCTGTACTATGCCCCCCTCGAAGACGGTTACGTGTTCTCAACAGAACGAAAGAGCATCTGGGGTCTCAAGACGGGGTTTGTCCGACCTCTCGAGCTGGGTGAGCTTATCATAGTGATGTGGAATGGAGTCACACAGTCAGCTCACGTTTCGCCCCGACGTAGACCGCCCGTCCTCCGTGACGTTCCGCGAAAGGCATGGATTGACAGACTTGGTGCTCTTCTCAGAGACTCATTCGAAAAGTTGCGACCGATGCGAAAGTGTGCAGTCCTATTCTCTGGCGGTGTTGACAGTTCACTGGCGGCGCTGCTTGCCTCTGAGATCTGCAACAGTGTTCTCTTGGTCAGCTGCGCCTCGGAGAAGTCGAAGGACATTGAGTTGTCAAGGAAGGCTGCTCGACTGCTTGGCCTTGATCACATCATAGCCACGATGACTCCTGATGACGCGTGGGCTGTACTTCCCGAGGTCATCTACTCCGGCGAGACGACGAACCGGATGGATGTGGAGATTGCTCTGCCCTTCTTCCTGGCGGCCCGAGAGGCCAAGAAGAACCGGTATCGCCTCATGGTTTCTGGGCAGGGACCTGACGAGCTCTTTGCTGGGTATGCGAAGCATGAAACTGTGCTTGAGAACGAAGGCCCTGCAAGACTGAAAGATGAGTTGTGGTCCGAGGTGTCAGTGACTCACGAGGCTAACATTGCTAGGGATGAACGCGTCATCGCATTCAACAAGATGGAGGCATTCTTCCCATATCTTCACGGTCCCTTTGTGGAAGCCGCCCTTCAGGTTCCAACAAACCTCCTCATCTCATTGAATCCTACTCCCAAGAGGAAGATCATCTTCCGTGCCCTGGCGAAGAAACTTGGCCTTCCCAGCAGATTGGCGTCGGCGAAGAAACACGCGACCCAATACAGCTCCGGGTCGGCAAGAGTTCTGCAGGAAGCAATTCGCAACAATGTTGATGAGGCAAAGGGACTGAGCAGGAAGATGATCACGCCGCTCGTCCAGGATGTGTTGGACTACATAGGTGAGAAGATTGATGTGCCTCCCCAGTTCGGCTTCGTCAAAGATATGAGTCTCAAACTGCGGCCTCTGCGCAAGTTACAACGCAGGATTGGTTCCTGATCAGCCACCTGCAATCTTTGGCAGAACAACGACATTATCGTCCTTCTTGAGAACAAAATCAGCTTGGACTTGTTTTCCGTCTACGAGTACGACATGGTCGGCGGACAGGTTCAGCTTATCCAGGAGTTCGCTGACCATCATGGACTCTTCCATGACGACCCTGTTCACTCCGGGTTTTCGAATTGCGTCTGACACTGGAGTCACCACTCCTCTATGGGTCATCTATGCTTATAGCGTTACTTCAAGCAGCATGTCCCAGTGCCATTTGCGGCAACAGGGCGGGTCCTCTTGTCTGCGTCGAGGGATACCCTCTGCAACTCTCTCTGGCAGTCGGCATCAAGCGAAGGAAGTATTCAGTATTCGGTGATAGTCGTTCTTTTCTGAGGGGCAAACGAGAAGCTTCATAAGAGACTTGGATGGGAACCCGTGGAGTAACGACGTATCCTGATTCGACAATTACCGAATTACTGACTTAAAATGGAGAATATCGCTATGGTTGCCGCTGGCATTGCTGGTTACGGAGTGTACGTACCACGCTATAGGATTAAGACATCTGAGATCGCCTCAGTCTGGGGTGAAGATGGCGAGAAACTTGCCAAGGGACTCGGTGTCTTTGAGAAATCCGTTCCGGGGCCTGATGAGGATGTGGCCACCATCTCGGTGGAGGCCGCGAGGAACGCAATCAAGAGGGGCAATGTAAACCCCTTGGACATAGGGGCTGTGTATGTTGGGTCGGAGTCACATCCTTATGCTGTAAAGCCTACAGGCACTATCGTTGCTGAGGCAGTGGGCTGTTCACATGACATCACGTGCGCTGACTACGAGTTCGCCTGTAAGGCGGGGACTGCTGCGATCCAGACGTGCATGGGGCTGGTCAAGTCTGGCATGGTGAAGCTCGGTCTCGCAATCGGTTCGGACACAGCACAGGGTCGACCCGGCGATGCACTCGAGTACTCGGCTGCGGCCGGCGGTGCCGCCTACGTTATCGGGTCTGAGAACCTTCTTGCGACCATTGAAGAAACCTACTCCTTCACCTCTGACACTCCTGACTTCTGGAGAAGAGAGGGTGAAGACTTTCCCAGTCATGGTGCTCGATTCACCGGTGAGCCTGCGTACTTCCGCCACGTCGGAGCCGGTGCCGCGGGTCTCCTGAAGAAGACAGGCACCACGATTGATGATTACGACTATTTCGTGTTCCACATGCCCAATGGCAAGTTTCCTGTGGCCATGGGTCGTCAGATCGGCGTGCCGAAAGAGAAGCTGGAGGACAGCCTGGTGGTGCGACGCATCGGAAACACATACTCCGGGTCTGCAATGATCGGTCTGGCCAGAGTGCTTGACATCGCCAAGCCAGGATCGAGAATCTTTGTTGTGTCATATGGGTCCGGTGCCGGAAGTGATGCATTCTCAATCACTGTCGAGGATGCCATCGAGGAACGCAGAGGACAGGTCCCCACGGTCGATGACTACATCGAGCGCAAGACCTACGTCAACTACTCGGTGTACGCCAAGTATAGACGGAAGATTAAGGCACTGAGTTAGGAGGCATTATGATGAGTGATAGAGTGGCAATCGTTGGAGCTGGAATGTCCAAGTTCGGAGAACTCTGGGACAAGAGTCTCATCGACATCACCCTCGAGGCAGGAATGTACAGCATCTTCGATTCCGGTGTCTCGGGTTCGGAGATAGATGGTCTGGTCGTCGGCAATATGAGTGCCGGCAGGTTCACAGGTCAAGAGCATCTAGGAGCCATGGCTGTTGATATGGGTGGTCTCGGTAGCATTCCCTCGTACAGTGTCGAGGCCGGCTGTGCCAGCGGTGGGGCTGCAGTGCGGCAGGCCTACATGGCCATCAAGTCCGGAGAACACGATGTGGTCCTAGTCCTTGGCTGTGAGAAGATGAGCGATGTCAGTCAGACAGAGGCGATGAACACAATCTCAGTTGCAGGTGATTGGGAGAATGAGGGCATGTTCGGTGCCACGTTCCCTGCCCTCTACGCCTTCATGGCCCGACGGCACATGATGGAGTACGGGACCACTGAGGAACATCTCGCCAAGGTCACCGTGAAGAACCACGCAAACGCAGCGCACAACCAATGGGCTCAGTTCCAGCGCCCTGTGCCACTTGAGGTGGTCATGAGGTCGGGATTGATTGCAGATCCGATACGAGTCCTCCATTCTTCGCCAGTCACAGATGGGGCCGCCGGTCTCGTTCTGTGCAGAGAGGACCTGGCAAAGAAGTACACAGACACTCCCGTCTATGTCGAGTCTTCTGAGCAGAGCAGTGACACACTGGCCCTGCACAACCGCAAGTCAATCACCCAGATGGACGCAGTCATCAGGTCCACTCGTTCCTCCCTGAAGGAGGCCAAGCTGACCATCAATGACATTGATGTCTTTGAACTCCATGACTCGTTCACTATCGGCGAGATCATACTGACTGAGGATGTCGGGATTGCGAAGAAGGGAGAAGGTGGCAAGGCATTGGATGAAGGGATTACCGAGATCGGGGGGAAGTTTCCTGTCAATACATCCGGAGGTCTCAAGGCCCGAGGTCACCCAGTCGGAGCCACAGGAGTCGCACAGATCGTTGAGCTCGTACTTCAGCTCCGCGGAGATGCAGAAAAACGCCAAGTTGACGGTGCCGAGAAAGCAATGGCTGTGAACATCGGAGGCACTGGAGCAACTTCAATAGTCCATATTCTAGGGAGATGATGAGAGATGGCAGAACAAGGAGTAGCACAAGTGTGGCGTCGAATACGCTCTGTCTACAATATTCAAGGCAACAAGTGCGAGACCTGCGGAACCTACTACTTCCCACCTCGACCTGTGTGTCCAACATGCAGGAGGAAGGGGAAGCTCGTCGAACATCAGTTCAAGGGTCTGGGGAAGGTCTACTCGTTTGCGGTGGTGAGGCAAGCCCCTGAGAACTTCAAGCGGCAACTCCCCTACGTCATTGCCGAGATAGAGTTGGATGAGGGTGCGCGACTGACAGGGCAGATCGTCAATGTCGACCCCGAAGATGTCGAGATTGGAATGCGAGTCCGAGCGTGCTTCAGGAAGATAAAGGAGTACGGCTCCAGCGGGCTCATTGTCTACGGATACAAGTTCGAGCCAACCATGAAGGTGACAGGCCACAAGTAGATCATACCTTCGGTAGATCTATCTCTGTGACTGTCTGCACAGCTGGGAACGCGACGTTCTTTACCAATGCCGCTCCCAGTTGTGCCTCATGAAGGATCGAGTTGTGAACATGGCCGTGCACGACTAGGTCTGGTTGTTGTTCAAGTACCACTCGATAGAACTTGCGGCTCCCCATCCATGAGAATGCTCTTTCATCCTCCCCCTCGCACGTTTCGATGCAAGGGCTATAGTGCATGAGGAGGATGGTCCTGTCGACATGACCGTTCAGCTTCTTCAGGAGTGATGCTGCGCGTTTCGCTCGGCGCTTGAAGACACCCCTCCAGCTAGGAATGTTTCTTCTTTGCCATCTTGTTGCCTTGTCGAGAGAGCCCTGCGTACCAACGATCCCAACAGACATGCCATCGAAATCCATCGTCATGGACCTCTCGTCAAGGAAGGTCATTCGACCCTTGAGGCGAGAGACGAGTTCCTTGCGAACCTCGTTGTACTCCTCATTTCCAAAGCAGGCAACCACCGGCAAGTCTTCTCCGAAGGCATTATCAATCGCATCAAGGACTCTGACATACTCTTCAGTCCTACCACGACTTATCATGTCCCCTGCCAGTAGGAACAGGTCAGGCCTCTGCTTGTCCTTAAGAGACTCCACAAAGCCATGAAGGTATCGGGGGCTGTGCACGTCTCCAGTTGCCAGTATCCTCACTTGAAACACTCATGACTGCTGTATTGCCCCTCTCGGCAGAGTACCTATTTAATCATTTCAAAGAGCCAAGACATGAATCTCTCTGACGAAGTTACCAGATGGTCGTTTCCGCAGTAGCAACGATATTAAGGAGACCTCTTGATATCTCCGCTCGTGGACCCCATGGCTGGGACTTGGGCACTCAATCTCTTCGATAGGCTTCACATTGGACACGAGGCTCTCCTTGACACTCTAGGTGATATGGCTGAGCCTGTGGCATGTGTGACTGACGGTGCTCTGATGGGCCATGACCTGGAACTGCGGTCTCTCATCCAGCCTCTCGAGATACGCGTTCGCCGTCTCAAGGAGTACCTCCGGAGGCAGAACATGGATCACATCAGTGTTGATGTGGTATCGGGACTGGACGAGCTCCTTGAGATTGCGGGTTCGACGACCTTTATGATGTATGAAGGGCCCTGTTGCACCGAGATAAAGTCCGGCTTTCTCGATGAACGAGCTCGAATTCTGAATGTGAAAGATGACCTTCAGTTCCTGAAGCCAGTGAGGGCGCACGATGGGGAAAAGGTGGCCTCGGCGAGAATCCGCCGTGGAGAGATTGATAGACAGGGTCAGGTCCTTCGTGGCACCTCTGAGCAGCCTCGACGCCTGGCAGAGTCGGGAAGGTCCGCACTGAAAGCCCCCAAAGGGGATGTGTTTGCCTCGAGGGACAGCAGTCCTGAGAAGCGCGTTGCCAGACGCATCGCAGATGAGAGTCCTGCTGCTGTGATTGCAGTCGGTGATGTGACAACAGACACTCTGCTGCGTGAAGGCTGTGTACCTGATGTGATGATTGTTGATGGGATAACAAAACGAGGCCCCTACGACGGAGACTACTCATCGGAACGCAGGTACCTCATATACAATCCCGCAGCGGCGATCTATCCTGAGGCATGGTCTGCCATAGACACGGCGATTCATGATGGAAGTCACTCCCTTGTAGTTGTTGACGGCGAAGAGGACCTGATGGGCTTTCCCAGCGTCTTGCTGGCTCCCCTTGATTCTGTCGTGCTCTACGGACAACCCGACGTTGGAATCGTCTGGATTCCTGTGACTCCCGAGAACAAGAGACTTGCCCGTGCTCTTCTCGACCGGATGCCCATCATCGAGTAGGATATGTTGTCCTAGTCCCACAGGAATGCAAACGGTATCTCTTCTATGCAGTCAGTGGCGGTGATATGGTCATTGAGTTTGGCATACGCATATTCACCAGCAGTGCCAGATACATAGGCCCCCGCCACGGCAGCATTGAACGCACCCCGGCCATGAGCTAGGAGGGATGCAACGATTCCGGTAAGGACGTCACCGGTCCCTCCCACCGTCATTGCAGGGACTCCTGTTCTGTTCTCTCTGATACTGCCGTCCGGATGCGCCACGACATCTATATGCCCCTTCAAGAGAACGACAGTGTTGAACTTCTTCGCGGCTCTCAGAGCCTGCCCTTTCCGATTCTCAAGGCTGTCGGGGTCTCCAAGGTCGCCCCCGAGGATGATAGAGAGCTCACCCCAGTGAGGTGTGATCACGGTGGACTCGGGATTGAGGGTGAGGTCCGAGTCTGCAAGGGCCTTCAGGCCGTCTGCATCTATGACCATCCTCGTGTTAGCAGTGACCAGATCCTTTACAAGAGACAGCACTGCAAGGCGCGTCTGTTGATCTCGACCGAGACCCGGTCCAATGGCAAGGGCATCTTGGTTCGCGGCCTGTTCAAGAATCTCCTCGACCGAGTCCGGGATGAGAATCCGGGAAGCAATACTCTCCACCATGAGGTTCGGGCTGTACGACCGAACAGCTGTCACAACGGGGTTTGGAACCATGACAGTGACAAGATCGGAACCCGCTCGCAGAGCAGCCATGCCGGTCAGAGCTGGTGCACCTGAGAACACGTCACTGCCGCCGACCACCAGTATCCTACCAGAGTCACCCTTCTTGGACTCCGAACGACGAGGTCTGTTGAACACAATGAGGTCGCCTGGTCCGCATATCTCTTCTGCCTCTGCTGGAATCCCTATAGAGACAGTATGAATCTTCCCGCCGAACTCTGGGGCCTTCGTGATTCCCACCTTCGGAGCGTGCAGAGCAATTGTGTGGTCTGCCTTGACAGCATCACCGTGGACAGCGCCGGAGTCAGAGTCGATGCCCGTGGGCATGTCTATCGAATACTTCACTCCCTTGCCCTTGTTGATCTGTTTGACAGCGGTCAGGAGTGGTTCTCTGAGCCTTGAGTGGAGGCCGAAGCCCATGATGGCGTCAATGACGATGTCCGCCTCAAGGATTGCAGTACATCTCTTTACTGAAGACTCTGTCTTGAGGATTGAAGTGGGGATATGGTTGAGATTGGAGAGGACCTCCCAATTGCTGACAGTGTCCGGATTCGAGATGGCCGACTCACTACCCAGAAGGAAGACCTCAACCCTCGCGCCAGCCTCATCGAGGTATCTGGCGGCCACCATTCCGTCTCCCCCATTGCCTCCAAGTCCGCAGACCACTGCGATGTTCTTCTCCCTGACCTTCTCCTGTGATGTTATCACACGAGCTACTTCTCGGCCCGCAATCTGCATGAGCACACTGTGGGTGATACCGAGGTACTCTGCGTTCAGTTCGACTGCTCTCATCCGCTCGGTCGTTATCGGCTTGGTCTTCATTCGAACCACACTCGATTGACTACCGTTGAGTGCGATGGCCCTTATCAATTCTTTACTAGCAATGAAACGAGAGCCGGCCAGCTGTACCAGCCGGCATCTTGATGCATCTACTTGCTGTTGAGATACTCATGAATTCCACGAGCTGCTCTCTTGCCCGCACCCATCGCGCTGATGACTGTAGCTGCACCAGTGACGATGTCCCCGCCAGCAAAGACTCCGGGGATAGATGTCATCCCTGTTTCCTCATCAATGACGATGGTTCCCCATCTCGACACCTTGAGACCTGGGGTTGTGGACGGGATGATTGGGTTGGGCGAGTTGCCAATAGCAACGATCACAGTATCAACGTCGAGAACAAACTCGGAGTCGGGAATCGGAATCGGTCTCCTTCTCCCTGATTCGTCGGGCTCGCCGAGCTTCATCCTGATGCATTGCATGCCGATGACGTTGCCTCTCTCGTCACCGAGGATCTCGGTAGGATTAACGAGGAAGTTGAACCTGATGCCTTCTTCTTCGGCATGGTGCACCTCTTCTGCCCTGGCTGGAAGTTCATTTTTCGATCGTCTGTAGACAATGGTCACCTCATCGGCTCCCAGTCGAAGAGATGTGCGAGCAGCGTCCATGGCGACATTCCCACCACCGATGACCGCGACTCTCTTACCTATCCTGATTGGTGTATCGTATTCTGGGAACTTGTATGCCTTCATAAGGTTCACACGACTGAGAAACTCGTTTGCTGAGAAGACTGTGACAAGGTTCATTCCCTTTATCTTCAGGAAGTTCGGTGCGCCCGCCCCCGAACCAATGAAGACTGCGTCGTACCCATCCTTTTCCAGGAGTTGCGGGACCGTCCGAATCTTGCCGATGACGTGATTCAGTTTGAGTTCGACACCCATCTTCTGAAGGTATTCAACCTCGGCCATGACAATTGACTTGGGAAGCCTGAACTCTGGAATACCGTACGTGAGGACACCGCCGGGTTTGTGGAATGCTTCAAAGATCGTGACATCGTATCCCATCTTGATGAGGTCACCAGCGCACGTGAGTCCTGCCGGGCCAGAGCCGACAATGGCAACTCTTCGCCCGTTCTTTGGAGCAATGTCAGGTAACTCCTCACCGTGCTCCCGAGCGTAGTCCGCAACGAATCTCTCAAGTCTCCCAATGGCTATCGGCTCGTTTCTGATGCCGTATATGCAGGGGGCCTCGCACTGGGTCTCTTGTGGGCAGACCCTTCCACATATCGCAGGAAGGCTGTTCGTTTCCTTGATCTTTGCAGCAGCGTCCATGATCTTGCCCTCTCGGAGAAGGGCGATGAAGTCCTTGATTGGCACTTCGACAGGACATCCTCCTATACACTTGGGGTTCCTGCATTGGAGGCACTTCTGGGCCTCAGCAATCGCCTGTTCCTCTGTATATCCTAGGGCGACCTCGTTGAAGTTCTTTCCTCGAGCGATGGGGTCCTGCTCGGGCATAGGAATCTTCTTGGTTGGGGGTTTTCTCTTTCTGGCTGGTTTCTCAGACATCACTGTTCCCCTCCATGCTCTTTCTCCCATGCTTCGAGAGATATCGCCTCTTGCTCCTTGTAGGCATTCAGTCTTCCGAGGAGTTCATTCCAGTCGACTTGATGTCCGTCGAACTCGGGGCCATCCACACATGTGAATTTCATCTGACCTCCCACATTGACGCGGCAGGCTCCGCACATTCCGGTCCCATCAACCATGATACTGTTGAGGCTGACCAGAGTCGGGATCTGTTTTGGTTCCGTCGTCTTGGACACGAACTTCATCATGGGCGCGGGTCCAACAGCGAACACGAGATCAATCTTCTTTCCCTTCTCAATAAGGTCTCCAAGGACCTGAGTGACAAAACCGTGGACTCCACAAGAGCCATCATCGGTCGTTATGTAACTCTCATCGCTTATCTTCTCCATCTCTTCACTATAGAGGAGAAGGTCCATGCTTCGGGCACCGTTGATAGTGATGAGGTAGTTGCCGGCCTCCTTGAAGGCACGGGCCACTGGGTAGACAATCGCACTACCACACCCTCCTCCTATGGCCACTACTGTGCCAAACACCTCGTCAGTGGGGGAGGGCTTACCAAGCGGACCTACGAAGTCGAGGAGTGCATCACCGGCTTCCAGACTGCCGAGCAGCTTGGTTGACTTTCCAACCTCCTGGAACACGATTGTGATTGTACCCTCCTTGCGGTCAAAGTCTCCAATTGTGAGCGGGAAACGCTCTCCCGTCTCGTTCACCCTGATTATCACGAACTGCCCCGGCTTGCACACCTCTGCAATCTCAGGGGCATCTATCACCATCAGCTTGGTGACTTCATTCAGTACTCTCTTCTTCAGTATCTTGTACATGGGGAACCGCCTCGGCGTCATTCCTAGGGCATGGGATACAGAAGTCACCCCGAGAGATGCGCAAGATAAGAGTTTGGGTTAAGTATTGCTTCAGCTAGTTGTACGTTCTTCTGGCCTCTCGAACCACCAGACCGGGAAGGTCCTTGACTGACTTGACAGGGTAGACTGACGCGCCGGCAGCTCCGAGGTCTTTCTGTGTCCTGGACTCTTGTGCACCTGTACCGCCCCCGATGTGAAAGAAGACCATACGATGTCCATTCCTGACAAGAGCCCTTACTGTGTCCACCAGTTTCTTCCAGTTGGCCACATAGGCATCAGTGATGATGAGGGCAAGCACTGGGTTGTCTGCGGCCTTGCAGGCCTCACGGATTCTTGCCGTCGGTGCGACGGTGCCGCCACCCTGATACTGAAGCAGTACGCGCTCGGCAGAGGCACGGCTGGTGGTCCACTCACACGTCCTTGTCCCGTCGGAGAAGTTGATCACGCTGACTCTTGCACCCCTCCGCAAGGCAAAGTCAATCGCTGCGAAGGCTGACACTAGGGCAGTGTGATACGGACCCGAGACGCGGTTTCTTCTCATGGCCCAAGTCATGGAACCACTCGAGTCTATCACGAGGAGAAGGTCCGGCAGGGAGTCTTCTGCGTCTGTTCCCTGTGGGATGAAGCGTTGCCATTTCCTGGTCGACATGTTGGGTACCAGTACTGGAAATGCTTGGAGGGACTGCACGATGTCAAGGTCTTCGATTGGGTCGCCCAGACGCCACAACTGTGTGGCAAGTGGAATTGACCCTGCCCTCCTTGTGGTCCTGATGTCGAAACGCACCATCTCCCTTGCCTTCGCCCTGTACCAGAAGCGTATCCAGTCCGCATCCGGTTGTCCGATTCCTGCGAGGGCATAGACCGCCTCAAGATCCTCAAGAGACCCTCCTCTATTGTTGACGTCTCGTGCGAGTCGTTCCATCTCATCTTCGATGTTTGGCACTCCCAGGCCTTCGATGCATCGCTTCGCAAGATCTCCATTCCTCACTTCAAGGGGACTTCCCATAATGGCATCAACGTCTGCCGGGACTGTCGCTTCTGTGTCATCAACTCCAGAATCGCCTCGCGAAGCCACTTTACCCTCACCGGAGTCTGATATGAATCTGATATCTTCCGGTGACATGAGTTCTGCAAGGAGTCGGGCTATCCTGTCGCAGGCCCGTGGCCAACGCGACTCGTTGCTCATGGATTTCCGAGCGATGTCTGCTATCTCTCTGGCAACCTCAAAGGTCCTCCCTTCCACCGACACCATGGGTGGTACAGGGAATCCCCACATTGCTCGATGGCAGGCAACTATCAACCTCCACAATTCGCTATGGTTGCCCACTCTGAGGGACGACTCGTGGATTGATGCGGCGATTCTGTCGTGGGTCAGGTTAGGGAATCTACGGAGAAGACTGGTGTCCACCACGAGGTCTGCATACAGGTTGCAGACGAACATGGCAGCGTCATCGTTGACATGCTTTCGGGCTGCTGAGAACATGAGCCCTGAAGTCACGCCATCAAAGGGACACAGTAGATAGTGTTGAATCTCATGATGGCATACTGACGTCAGATATGACTCGGCCTCCGACGAGTCTAGGTGCAATGGGACTCCTGCAGTGTTCACATGCACGGTCCATGTGGAAGAGTCAATGTAGAAGAAACTTGAAGTCTGGGTGGAGTACTCGATGACGGGATCTGGGAGAGGTGGATGATAGAAGTCTGACACTGCTCTCGCCCATGCTCGCCCGGCCGCTGACTGTAGCGCGACGGCCGATTCTGATGCCCGCATCTCTGAAGTCATGGTCACGCCCCAATCTGTTTCTCAATCTCTCCCTTCAGCGTGATTGCGTCAGTCCCTCCGGAGATTTCCACGAAGACAGGTGAGTCCGGTGAGTCCCCAGTCACATACACAACGATGGTGAGGCCGTCAGTCTTGGCCACCCGTCTCTTTGGTGGGCTCAGTGTGTCTTTCAGAACCTGTGTTAGCTTCGGGTGGGAGATGCTGATGGATGTCCAGAGGTCTTGCCACTGGTCGAAAGTCATCTCGAACTGAGTCAGGGTGAAGCGGTGGAGTGCATCGGAGACCTGCTTGAGTAGCATGCTCCTGTTTGGCATCTCCGAGTTCTCCATCAATGTATCATGAATCTTTGCGAGTTCGTCGATGTCCTGTCGTGAGATGGCAGAATCTATGCTCTGCACAGTCTTGACATACAGGGGCTTCTTGAGCTGCTTTGCATCCTCCACATAGTCAAGGCGTACCAGAAGGTCACTCTTCGCCATCTCCTTCAACTGCTCAGCGGCCTCCTTTGGTCTCTTGCCCTCCTTCATCTTCTCCATAAGTGCGATTGCAGCAGCACGCTGCGCGAAGCGAGAGGCTGCAAGTTCCACCAGATGTTTTGTGAACTCAAAGGTATCCCCGAAGTATGGAGACCTCTCCAGCTCTTCTCGCGCATATGCCGTTCTGTGCCAGAAGACAAGCGGAGCCAAGGACTTGACAGTGTCTATGGTCACTTCCTGAGCACCGATGAGCCATGTGGCCGCCTTGGAGAATCGGTTGAGGTCCTTGGCCGCCCGAACACTCAGCGGAGTGATCACTTTGTTGCAGACACTCTTTGCAGTGTTGAAGTGACACCCATCACAGAGACCGGTTTCCACTGTGAGACCTGAGGTCTGGCTCTTGTCCACTCTTATGCAGGCACCAAACTCTCTCACAATCGATCTCATGAACTCCGACGCTTCAGCCGACACTGGTATCTTGTCTGCCAAGTTCCAGATTGTCAGGAGGTCCTCTTCAGTCAGCAGCGCAGGCACCTGCCAGAGTTCATCGAATCCGAACAACTTCTCATCCCGAGATGCGAGGATGAGTTCCAAGTCACTCACACTGGGCATCGTTATGGGGACTGCAATTCCAAACCTGTCGAGGAAGGGAGGGCCAATCTCGAAGGTCCCCGCATCAGCAGGGTTCAATGTGGCATATAGACAGAATTCGTCACACCTGCGTACTTCGTCGTAGTACTTCACCTCGCCCTCTGCAAGTAACGAGAGCAGAATGTTCTGTGCATGGGGGGTCAGTCTGTTGACTTCGTCGATGATCTTCCAGAAACCCGTGATGAAACGGCGCCAGACGATGATCTCAAGACCATCCTTCATCAGAGGACCTGGTTTCAGGGTGGCCACCATCTTCTCTTCTGTGAGCTGAGGATGCCCCCGCAAGATGCCGTCCTCTATCTCCTCAAGGCTCTTGCCTGTCATCATGCGCCCGAGGAGCTTGACAAGAGTTGTCTTGCCTCCTCCATGACCTCCCACGAGTAGCATCGCTGATCTTGGGACCAGTGCATTGAGAACGCAAGTGCCCACGATGAGAGGGAGACGTCTGATCTTCGTCCTTTCCTTCGACCCCACTCGGTAACGTATCTCAAGGTCTCTCGTATGAACGAAGAGACCCCTACTCTCCACTGTTGCTATGACGCTGTTCACAAGGTTACGAAGGCGAGTGGATGGATTACTCATGGGCGACATCTACCTATTTCCAAGTCCGACTTAATGCTTATGAACATCGCACCTGAGAGCGCGAAATGTAGATTCTCCGAATCTGTGATACAAGCACGCGAGGGTCGGTCGTAGAGAGCAGACACGGGCTGTGTAAGGAGCAGTTCCAATCGTATGACCGACGCGAGAACCATTGAAGGGCGCGAAACTGTGACCGATTCGAAGACGTAATATGCCTTCAAGTACCTGAGCACGAAGTTACCAATGGGGTTGTGCGTTGGCCGAAGACACAGTATACGCTGACATAATCAGAGTGGTCGAACCCGAACATATCTCTCCTGAACGGATTGGACAGTTCAGTCTGGAAAGACTTGCCACAGGGTTCCAGTCTGTCCTGAGCCGGTTTGAAGCGAAACGGGCGCAGATGCTGGACGATGGATTGGACTTTGGTGGGAGAGTACTGCTGGTCGGCCCTACCGGGACTGATTTCGAGACCTTTGCGAACCAACTGTGTCGCGAGATGCCTATCAAGCAGGCTCGTTTCAAGATGTATCAGATTGCTGGTGCGGCGGACAAGTCAGCGGAGGGAGTGAGGGTTGGCTTCGAGTTCCTGAGACGCTCCTCACCAATACTATTCTTCATGGACAGACTGGAATCAATCGCTTCAGAGGGCGACGACCGCTCTGTTGCCCTTCAGGAGGAGCTCAGGCAGACGAGTTGGAGCGGGGACGAAGTTCTCATCGTTGCAGCCACTTCACGGCTGGACCGTATCGACCCTGATCTGCTCACACAGTTCAACTATACCTACGTCATCAGTGAAACCACCCACGATGACCGCGTTCGTGTCTTTGAGCGAACACTCAATGGTCGGAAAGACCTGGACCCGTCGATTCTGGCGGAGCTCACATCAGAGTGGAGTTTCTCAGATGTCAGGAATCTTGCCACGAGTTTCTACCTCTCGGAACCTCAGTCTGATGGGCAGGCATCCAGAGAACAGATGGCCGCAGCGATTGAGAAGAGCGGCGTCATCCCGATTGGCAATCCTTCGGTCTTGCGCAGACTGGCTCGGGCAACTGAGGTCGGCACAATGCCAAGAGTGGAACAGGTTGAGGCAGAGTATCCTGACCATTTTCTCGACCAGCTCTTTCTCATGTCTGTGAGTGAGGACTACGCCCAGACTCAGAGGGTCATAGAGGTCCTCAATGAAGGTCTTCCCCTGTCGTCTGATGACCGTGAGTTCCTGAGCAGACACCCTCATCTGATGACCGGCAGTGCAGAGGACCGGCTAATGCGACTATTAAGAGCAAAGAAGAGTAGTGATCGACTCCGTCGCATTGCTGGGAGATAATAGGGAGACGCGCGGACTTGGGAGACATGAGGGTTCACATAGAATCGGCGAGGTTGCACAACTTCCTCTCCTTCTATTCAGGTGTTGTTCCATTTGACAAGGGCCTCACCGTCATAGTCGGTCCCAACGGATCTGGGAAGACATCAATCTTCCATGCTCTCAAGTTTGCCCTTGGATCCAATCAGCGCGAGAACCGGTACAGCAAGTGGAGCGACTTTATCCGTCACGGTGCTCTCTCTGCTGAGGTCGAGATCCAAGTGCGTGTGAACGGCAGGAGCAAGAGACTTCTGAGGAAGATTGACAGGGATGGCATTCCCCGCGCATATGTGGACGGAAAACGAGTCAAGGCCGCTGAACTTCGTCTACTGTCACAGTCCTTTGGTTTGGACACAGACAACCCCCTCGTGTTCATGCCTCAGGAACGGATCAATGCGCTCAGGGCCATGGACCCCCACGAGGTCCGGCGCTTGGTCGAGGAGGGGACCGGCCTAGACATGCTTCGTGACAGAATCCTCCTTCAGGCTGCAGAGGTCGGTCACAGCAAGCAGCGGCTTGAGAATGCCTTGACAGAGTCCAAGTCTGTAGAACGTGAGATGGAGTTGCTTCAGGGAGATCTCGTTCGACTGGAGAAGAAGAGATCCCTCCAGAGTCAGCTCAGGGACCTTGAGGTCGAGATGAGATGGGCAACCCTTGATAGTCTATCATCGAAGATTGAGAAGACCAAACAAGACATTGAGACCAATGAGTCGGGCATGGTGCAGATTCTTGAGGAACAGGCCTCTATCGAGAAGCAGATACAAGAGCAAGAGGCGGCGGAGGCAGAGTACCGCAACAGGATCGATGGCCTACAGCTCGAACTAGGACGTATCGATGCCAGTATTGAACAGCAGGAGAGAGACCTCGCCAAGGTCGAGGGTGACTCCAAGAAACGGGTCGCAGAGATCCGAACTCTCGAGGGTGAGTTGAGAAAGGAGCGAGACAAGGCCGAGCGACTGAAGGAGAACCTCTCTCGAATCTCAGAGACTGTTGAGCAGTATCTCAGTAAGAAGGACGACCTTGTTGTTGCTCTTGAGAGCATCGAGAAGGAGCGGGCTCAGATACGTGAAGACCTGACTGCATTTGCGGAATGGAACGCTCGTCGCGCCGAGGCTCACGGGAAATACAGAGCCCTCCAGGTGGAGATTGAAGGCAGAGATGTCATGATGCGTAGCGTGCGTGAGCGCCTACAGATCGAGGAGGCAGAACTCCAATCTCTTGAGAGCGAGTGGTCGCATGTCTGGGACAAGATGGAAGGGGCTGATGAACGAGACCTTACAGCGAGGAAGTCCCAGATTGAGCGCAAGATGACCATACTGAATGAGGAACGGTTTCGTGCGTCGTCTCGGACATCACAGCTCCAGAAAGAGATTGAAGAGATCAACATCAAGCTGTCTGAGACTTCGGAACGAATTCCTCACAGTGTGAGGTCTTTGAAGGACATGGTGGCAGAGCATGACCTCCAATCAGTGACCGGGCCGTTGATAGAGGTCTTCAGCGACGCGAAGTCTTTTGCCACTGTGATAGAGTCCATTCTCGCTGGCGACATGGCGTACTCTTTTGTTTCCACGGAGAAGTCAGAGTTCCAGTTGATTCAGAAACTTCGCGACAAGGCTCAGGCACCCAGCCCCGTCATCCTTGTGAGAGACCTCTCCGAGCCCGTACGTATTGACCTCCCAAACCAGAAAGGGATTGAGGGTTGGCTGTGGGATCTGCTCCAAGTAGATACTGAGACGAAGCACATTCTTCAAGCAGCACTCGGAGACTACGTGTTGGTGAGTTCCCTCCGCAGTGCAATGAGGTTGGCCGAACAACACAGTCTATGTTGTGTCACCAAGGACGGCTATGTCGTGGTCCCTGATGACCATGCGATCCGGAGCAACCCGAGGAGTGAACCTACTGGATTGATATCGACGACTCCTCTGACATCTCGTCTTACAGAGGCCGAGAGGGACCTTGCCGCGTCTCGGAAGGCCGTCACCCAGATTATCGCCGAGATTGACACTCTCTCCACGGAGCGAGAAGAGATACTCACATTGCTCAGTCAGATCACTCGATGGAGTAGCACTTGGGAGCAGCGGAGGAAACTGTTGAAGAGCATCCCCGAACTGCAAGAGCGGCTCGTCGCTCTGGATGATGAACTGAAGGCTCTCCAGGGAGACCTCGGGAAGGCTGAACGAGAGCTGCGCGCTCTGGACAACACTCAGCCTCCCGAGCGGAGTCGTCTCATCGGCCAAGACTCTGCGCTCAAGGTCCGCCAGAGAAAAGTGCAGAATGACCTGTCGGGTCTGGAGCGACGGATCGAGCTCGCACAGAAAGATGAGGAACAGATGCGCAAGGACCTGAAGATGGCCCTTGAGAATATGGACATGCTCTCTCGCCAGTTGAAAGAGGTCAAGGCAGAGATACGCGCAGCGAAGGATGCTGCATCTCAATTCCTTGAGCAGATCGAGACCTTACGGGCGAGCAAGGCACAGACCAAGAGCGACATCGCCTCAATCAAAGCAGATCTGGACAGGCATCTCGAGACCTCCAAAGAACTGAATCAGAGGCTCGTGGAATTGAATATCACTGTGAAGGACCGTCGTCTTCAGGTCATACAGGCAAAACGAATGCTGACCAATATGCAGTATGAACTGGACACAATCCTTGGAGAACTTGATGGGCAGGAACGGCCGGCCACTGTGAGAGTGATCGACGACGTTCGCGAGGATGTCATTCGGCTGCGGCACGTACTCGATGACTACAGAGATGTTTCCGAGAGTGTCGCCCGTACGGAGTCCCAGTTGAAGCAACGCATGGCCGAGCTTGGCAAGCGTGTGTCCGAACTGTCGGAGGAGCTGGAGGAGGCTGAATCCACCATCAAGGACATTCGCAAGCAGTATCTCGATGGAATGAATGAAGCCCTCGATCGCGTGCAGAGTGAGATCAACAGTATTCTGGGAAATGTCAAGTTTCCCGGCAGTATCAGGTTCAGGCTCACTCAAGAGGACGGCGAGTACGGTGTCCAGTTCAAGTCTCGGATCAAGACTGAGGGATACGGTGAGTTGAGTGCTGGCTCTGGAGGTGAACGGTCTCTCATCGCCATCGGTCTCATCCTTGCCCTTCAGAGATTCAATCCTGCACCCGTCTATGTGATGGATGAGGTCGACACTTTCCTGGATGCCACCAACACAGAGCTGGTCAGCGCCCTGTTTCATGACGCCTCGCGCAGAAGTCAGTTCATCCTTCTCACTCCCGCGAAATCGACACACCTTCTCAAGAACGCGGACAAGATTCTGGGCGTGGTTTCTCCCAAGGGGACAGAACCGTCCCTGATAATCGAGAGTCCTCCCATCAAGGAGGAGTGAATGCCGATATGAGCAATGCTCCTGACAATCGAGACCTTGCCGAACAGGTCCTTGCCATGGCCGAGTCTATCCGTACGGGCAAAGTCGACCCTCTTGAGTTAAGACTGACTGAGGCCTATCAGAGACTGAGAGAGTTGGCAGCTCAGGTTGACAGCAGACTCGACATTGATGAGATGCTGAACGAGATTCTCGGTGCAAAGGTCAGCCGAGTTCAGGAACTTGCACGCATCCTAGCATCACCCGAGGTCTACGTGGAGCGTGTCAGAGAACTCGGAGTGAGGGAACTGGCGAGGATGATGGTTTGGCACCAGCCAGTCGTTCTTGAGTCGTTGGACCGGACCGCCCTCGATGAGTCGTTGAACCGTGTTGTTCGATTGATGGAGGCAATGTCGCGGGAGCGTCCCGAAGAGTCAATTCCCGAGTCATCCGGTATTCCACCTGACTTCTCACTGAAGTCCCAACGGTCAGTGTTCCTAGAGGACCTTGAGCGTTTCTTGAAGGGGGTGCCCAAGGAGACTCGGGTGCCCTTCTCAGAACTCGTCTTTGATGAGGATCCTGACACTCTTCTCAGAAACTTCCTCTACGTGGTTGTGCTGATATCTAGGGGTGACCTGGAGTATGATCCGGTCTCGAAGATGGTCCTCCGTAGGAAGATGGCGTGAGATCAGACCGGACTCTCGTAGAGATCAAGTCTGAATCTCACTGTTTCGTTCGCGAGGCTCTAACTCTTGAACGGATTCCTCACTCATGTGTTGAATACGAGTGTGGAGCTTGATATGAGATGTGACGATGAGTCCCAGTGTGAAGGCTCATCGATGCTATCTCCTGAAGTACGTTCTTGTCAGCGCGTCGGCCCTTGCCAGATGATTGCTCCTCCTGGCGACGAGGAGGCGCTTCCTTGTCCTGACTGATTTCATAGAATCACCTGACCACTGAGAAGTATGCGTGCATCAGAGCCTCTGCGCTCTGGAAGTGTATCCACTTGTTCTCATTCGTGTGTATTGATTCAAGACATTCTGTGTGTATCATTGTTCTTCACTCTCTCTTGGGTGGTCACTAGATATGCCGATTCTGCAAAGAACTGGTCACATCTCTGATCACTGGGTGGTGTCTTTGGATGACACTCGCATCCACGACTATGCTCCTACATGCCTTAGAGAATGGATTCATTCAGTTCACCTCCTAACAGTGGAGTAGGCGTACATCAAGGCCTCAGTTGACTGGGCCTGACGTACCTTGTTCTTCGACACGGATGAGTACCAGCTTCTGATTGACGTAGCCATGATATCTCACAAGAGATACTGCTCAGATTCAGTATATATAGCGGAGCCACTTTTCGGGGTCACTCGAAGGGGTCACATATCGTGACTGTGCTCGGCGCGCGAACAGCCTACAGGCAGGATGGCTTTATACGGGCTCAGGCGTGAATTGACATAACATGAACGAGTATGCAATCCTTGTCAGACTCCTCACGAGAGGGGGCAATCCCATCGGGGCCAGTGTTGAGGACATGCTCGACGCCCTGGGACTTCCCGAAGACATAGGTAGGCATACCCTCTTCAGACGGCTGGGCGAGTTGAGCAGAGAGTTGGCTCCTCTCGGTCTGGAGATTAAACACAATCCAGTCTATGGCGTGTTTCATGTTGATACGATCAAGTCCCCTGGCATGCCTGACTCCGGAAACTCATTACCGGACCGTCTGGCGGCCACGCTGCTCATAGTCCTTACCCTGGCCTATCAGGAGGGAGGGTGGGTCTCTCTCGAACGTGTGCAGGAGTTCCGCAGGAAGAGTCTGCGAGGTATCGTCACCGATCTCCGTGAGCTAGAGGCGGGAGGCTACGCCGAACTGGACCAGAGTGGGAAGCGTGTCAGACTGGGGCCCAAGGCCATCTTCGAGGTGGACTACGAGCGTTTCTTCTCTGAGCTGACCCGGCAGCAGTCGTGAGTCCTTGGTTCACTTCGTTACTTTTATCAAGCCACCCCCTGACACGAACACGGTTAAGAAAATGTCACATCGACGTTCGTTAAGATTCTCAAAGACGCCCTGCCCCATCTGTGGCAGCAAGGAGGTCGCCAGAGACGATCACAAGGGAGACCTCATCTGTACGAACTGTGGCCACATCATCGTCAGGACCGAGACAAGAGCGGTGAGCAAGTTCGATGTCGCACAACACCTCAAGCGAAACGGGAGGCTGACCTTCCCGCGACTGAAGGAGATGACCGGCGCCTCTGATGACCGACTCTTCGGGGTGTTGCAGAACATGGAGAACATGGGTCTCATCCAGCACATCGCCAGTGACTATTCCCTGACAAAGCGTGGCCAGAGATGGTACCGACAGCGTCTTGGGCAAGAGTGGGGTTACTAATCTCTCAAGGCCCCTGTCCCCTTAGATGACACGCCTAGTGCCCAATCTCTGAACGTCCGCTTGATTCTCTCCGCTACAGATTTGAATTATTATAGGTCCCTTAGGAATATTAATAAACCATGGCGAAAGCTCGAAGTCAGGATTCGATTCATTGGTAACTTTGTTCTTCAACTCTCCCCTCCTACCACGCGATACATGCCGCAGTGATGTGGCATGGATGTACCTTTAACGAATCGAATCCTATCACATCTTCTTCTCTCGTCGCTATAGGCATCCAACGGTTCGGCGGACCCGTCATCTTTGCGAGTCCTCTCTTGTTGTCAATCCCTGAACTGCTGAAGAGATCTGATGAGTACACTCAGTTTCGGCAGACTCTGACCTGCCCACAACGGACCAACTTCCTGTCTGCCCCCATTGACGTGGTCCTCCTGGCCGATGACCCCCGCCCCCTACGCTTCTCATGGAACACGTTCTCAAGGGTGCCACATATCGGGCTCTGAGCCCTCCCTGCCATGCCCTGTGACTGTATTGCCCCACCAACCTCTCCGTAATACGCTGGTCATATGTCGGTATCTTGCACATAACGCTTAGCTTTATTTACTTTCCAGTGGATGCATAGGTAACAGAGGTGTGTTATACTACAGAAAGCAGTTACACACGGAGATGACGAAAATGACCCACGACAACGCTCGACCGACATCAACCCTCCAGAAGAATGCTGAAGTGCTGAATGTCCTCTATGGACTACTCGATAGTGACCGTGAGCCTACAGATCAAGACGCACAGAGCCTGCGCTATCTGTACGCGAGTTCCTGACACCCCTTACACTCCTCATTTCTTAATGAGGTCATTTTCGTCTCCGTGCACCTCCCGGCATACGAGACAGTGGGAGCGGGTCCCCACAGATCCGGCTCCCACACCCCGCACCTCTGTTCCTTCCTCTCTCTGAATCGGTGAAGAGAATGTCATTACATAAGACAAAACTCGGCAGGTCAAGGGGAACAAGGTCGGTCTTGCGCAAGCATCGTCTCACGACGAAGGTCAAGCGGAAGCCCAAGGTCAGTACTGGTTAGTTGACAGTCAACAGACCTCGATTCGAAAGTCTCATCAATTCTCCTTGTGATTTCCGTGTTGTTAGAACACGTGTTCTAACGATACCAATTTTCAGTGAAGAAGGGCGCGGCACCGCGGACTCGTGGCGCAGTGATGCCGGTGGCGAGAACGTTGTCTGTGTCACAAGATGTTCGGAGTCTGTCAACAGCCTCAACTTGTCAGGTCAATATGAACCACAGAGTGTCCTTGTGTGCAAGTTCAATGAGAGCGATCGCACTCAGTTGAGGTTTCTCGGCGATGAAGAGGTAATCCTTAATATGCAGGCAATGAGGATGTAGGTTGATGACAGCAATTGAGGACCTCAGAAAGGCGGGCATACTCGACTCTGATGGAATCATCCAGATTGGCAATGAACGGATATGTTCCTGCAAGCCAAACCACCTGAACTGCATGACGGCCAAGTCCTGGCTGAAGGCACAGATCGGCGTCTGGGAATTCTATTACGAGGCACGTGATGTGAAGGGACAAGAAGAAGCACCCTGCCACCTTTCCAATCGCCTTGGCTGCAAGAGTCATTGAGTTGTTCACTCACGAGGGAGAGTTAGTGGTTGATCCCTTCGTGGGGAGCGGTACGACTCTCGTTGCAGCGCGAGACCTCAATCGAAATGCAGTCGGTTTTGATCTCCATCAGAAATACATAGATCTCTGTTATGAGCGACTATCCCAGGAAACTCTGGTTGACGTCCCTACGAAGCAAATCGCAATAGTAGATGATGCACGCAATATCGCACAGTACTTCCGAGAGAACTCGGTCTCACTGTTTGTTACTTCTCCACCGTACGCGAATCTGCTCAACCGAAAGAGAAAGAACAAGAGCAGAAGAGGCGAGAAGAGAAAGAATGATCAATACATGGAGATTGAACAGTACAGTCAGGACCCAAGGGACCTCGGTATCCTAGACATTCATGGTTTCGAGAAAGCCATAGAGGAGATCTATCGAAACCTGCTTCCGCTGCTGAGAGAGAAGGGGCATTCGGTAATCAACGTGCCTGACATGTGGTGGGAGAATAAACGAGTACCAATCCACATTCATGTAGTCCACGCCATGGAACGTGCCGGATATGAACTTCGAAACACGATAATATGGGACCGCAGAAATGTGGTCAATCAGGTCGGCATCTTCGGCTGGCCATCAAACTATATCACCATGGGAGTGACCTTTGAATACTTACTGGACTTCTGGAGACCTCCCGAGTAGAGTGGGCCGACATAATCGCACTGATTCACTCAACAATGGTTTCAACACTGTTGAAGATAGTTGAGAGACGGTCTTTTTGGATTCTAAACTTCGTACCGTGGTTATGACCTGTCCGAGCATCGAAGTCAATCTGGATGACTCCATTCTCTATGGCGTCGAGCAGAGCATCCCTCTGGAGGGATCTGAAGATGAACGCCTCCCTGTAGTTGAACTCTCTGTAATTGCCGCTCTTTCTCTGAGATGCAAGGATGAGAATAGTATGTTCGAGCTTGTTTGCGCCACTGATGATGTCAAACAATCTCCAATATGGCTCGGGATCCAAGATGGGCTGGACTGTAGAACTGCTGGAACTCGATGCGCCATCTTGGCATCGTTCTCGGACCGACTTCAGCCACTCTTGAAACTCTGGTTGAACCAGACTGGGGTCAAATGTGAGCCTCAGAGTTCCCTCGTTGCGGTTCATTACAAGTCTGAAGCTGTTCTCGCCCTGTTTCTCTGTGAGTGTTGATGGTGAGTCTGAAGCTGTTCTCGCCCTTTCTTTGTTTGTGCGGCCATCCAAACTTGTCTACGAGAATTGGTTGCACAGGACTGGACCTACGTGACCTACCTGGATACTTCTGCTTGGGACCTGGATCCAGATGAAAGAGGGTCAGAAGGGCATCAGATTGTGCTCTCTTTCCCTTGATCTCGAACTGTCCTGCGTCTGCAACTTGCAGATTGTTCTCGGGAATACCCAAGAGGTCTTCGATGGTGTTCCCAACACTTCCATCGTTTCCCGGTCGCCCGCTTCTAATCCAACCCCTCTTCACAATATCGGTAATGCGCTTTCGGAGTTCTGCTTCAGTGAATACTGGACTGCTGTTAGTCACCGGCATCGAAAGCTCACTCCATCTCTCCTTGGATATAACCGTAGTCTCGATGTTGTGCGAGTTCGTCATCACGGACTGGTCTCCGGCAAAGGGAGACAGTATGCTTCGCCTCGGCCAGCGTTAGAGTTATATCGGCAGACAATGGAGGTGCTGTAACCTACTTGTTGAAGGCGGGAAAAGAACTCAGAGAACGTGACAGCGAAAGATTTCCATCAGGGGTCGCGAATGCGAGAGATCACACCAGAGTAGAGTATCTCGCCGCTTCTG
>Ga0164310_10000025_pt1 | contig 79551 bp, 76 predicted proteins | sample GuaBasSedimGuay1_FD_121795 | JGI IMG/M metagenome (GOLD analysis project Ga0164310, IMG submission 121795) | Subseafloor sediment microbial communities from Guaymas Basin, Gulf of California, Mexico - Guay1, Core 4569-9, 0-3 cm | ecosystem: Environmental > Aquatic > Marine > Hydrothermal vents... | reverse complement strand
GTTATGCCAAAAATGATTAGCCTTTTATATGAGAAAGGCTAATCTGTATTCACCTCACATTACAAAACTGAGATATCCATAATTTATTGGGAATATGAATCATGAAAACTCATTTCTATAGCATGAATTGAAGAAATATTGCAGTAATTGCACTCATTTTCTTATTAAAGTCGCATGGCCTTTTCTCCGACTGTACATAATTTCATTGAATAGAAAGAATAAAAAAGAAATACAAAAAAATGTTATTGAAATGATGAGAGCATTTATTGCAATAGATGTTGAAATGAATGATAAAATAGAGGAAATATATAATTTGCTTAAAAAAACAAAGGCTAAATTGAAAATGGTTGAGCCCCAAAATATACACTTGACAATAAAATTTTTGGGAGAAATTGATGAAAAAACTGCTGAAAAAGTTAAGGAGGAATTGCATGAAGCAGTGAGAGAAATAGAGCCTTTTAAAGCCATGCTTAAAGGAACTGGCGTTTTTCCTGGAAAAAATCACATAAGAGTGATATGGATTGGTTTTCATGATGAAGGAGAAACATTGAAGCTATCGCAAGTCATTGATGAAAAATTAACAAAATATGGTTTCAAAAAAGAAAAAAGTTATAAGCCTCATGTCACAATAGCAAGGATGAAAAGCAGAGAAGGAAAGGAAGAGATATTGAAGATAGTCGAAGAAAATAAAGATAAGATTTTTGGAGAAATGGAATGTAATGAGATAAAATTAAAACAGAGCATCTTGACCCCAAAAGGACCAATATATAAGGATATAGAGGTTGTAAAATTATGAAAGAAATTTTGGATGAAGTTCTGAATAGAATTGTACCTTCTAAAGAGGAGGAACAGAAATTAATGGAGATAATCAAAGAAATTGAAGATAAAATAAATGAAAAAATACCATCTGATGCAATATGCATGCTCGTTGGTTCTGTGGCAAAGGGAACATATCTGCGTCATTCTCTCGATATAGATTTTTTTGTTCTTTTCCCAGCAAAGTATAAAAAAGATGAGATGGCAAATATTACCATTTCTATAGGAAAAGAAATACTGGATGAATGGACAGTTCAATTTGCTGAGCACCCTTATATTAGAGGTTTCTATAAGGGATATCAAGTTGACATTGTTCCATGTTATAAAGTGAGAGATGCAAAAGAGAAAATAAGTGCAGTGGATAGGACACCCTTTCATACAGAATACATAATAAAAAATCTTAAAGAGGAAATGAAGAACGAAGTAAGGCTTTTAAAACAATTTTTAAAGGGAATAGGTTGTTATGGAGCAGAGGCAAAAATAGAAGGATTTTCTGGCTATCTTGCAGAACTTTTGATTCTCAAGTATGAAACTTTTCTGAATGTCTTGAAAGAATCGCAAAAATGGAGAGGAAAAGTTATTATTTCTCTAAATGGAATAGATAAAGAATTTGAGGAGGATTTTGTTTTCGTTGACCCTGTCGATCCTTCCAGAAATGTGGCGGCAGCTCTTTCGAAAGAGAAACTGAAATTTTTTATATTTGCTGCAGGAGAGTTCATGAAAAATCCAAAAATAACATTTTTCTTTCCAAACAAACCTCCTTCTCTGGATGAAAAAACACTGAGAAAAAAACTGGAAAATTTTATCGGAATCTGCTTTAAAAAGCCAAATATCGTTGATGATATACTTTATCCGCAGCTAAAAAAGGCAGCAGCCAGCCTAGAAAATTTGTTGAAACAGAATGATTTTAAGGTTGTAAAAAAAGCATGGTATGCAAACGATGAGGCTTTTGTTGCTCTCCAGCTGGAAGAAAAAAATCTGCCAGAAATAAAGGTTCATATTGGACCTCCGCTGCATGAAAAAAGACATGTTGAAGCATTCTTAAAAAGATGGAAAAATAATGAAATGGCAGTGGGAGAGCCATTTGTAAAGGATGGAAGAATGATGGTAAAAATAAAAAGGAAATATGTGAATGCATCTAATCTAATCAAAGATTGCCTTGCTGAAATAAATTTAGGAAAAAACCTGAATGAAATTAAGAATGAAATGAAAATTTGTAATGGCGAATATCTAATTAAGTTTAAAGATTACTGGGATGAATATTTCTGCGAAAAATATCCATGGGAAAGATAATCATATAAGCCCGGCTTTCTGGAGGAGAAGTAAATCTTCTGTTGATAACTTTTCTCCTTTCTTGAATCTCTGATATATTTCATCTGCTTTTCTCATAATTGCATCTTTTTCTTTTTCTTTCTCCATCTTCTTTTCTTTCTGTTTTATCTCTTTTATTTTCTCTTCAATCTCCCTTATTTTCTTTATATATGTAATGAAGTCTCTGTGAGCCTTGTCAGCATTCAAACGATTCATTATATACTCTCTTTCAATTTTTTTAAGTTCTTTTCTTAGCTCATGTGCTTTTTTAAAACATTCAATCATTTCCATATGCTCTTTCTGGGCTTTCTCTGCCAGCTCCCTTACCTTTTGATGTTCTTTATCGCTTTTTATTTTCAAATCCTCCTCTTTTTTAACAAATTCTCTCAACTCTTCATTACTTTCCAAAATTTTTTCTCTTTCCCTAATTTCCTTATTAATTTTTGCGAGCTGTTCAATCAATTCCTCCTCCTCTCTTTTACTCAGTTGCTGCGTCATCTGCTTAAATTCTAAAGCGTCTCTTTTGCGTATCAAAACTTCCAGAGGAGGACCTTTTGGAAAATATTTTTTCTTGAGTTCTTCCACTTTCTTTCTTATTTTATCATATTCTTCATTAAGTTCGCTTCTTTTTTTCTTCGCCCTAGCCACGTTCCTGTTTATCTCATCTCTTTTTTCCTTATGCATGAGACCTTCTTTCCTATATTTATTAATCTCTTCTATCAGCTCTTTCTTTCTCTTTTTCAATTCATTTGTAATCTTGTTTAATCTCTCTCTTGCCTCTTTCGCCTCATATAGTTTTCTCTTCAATTCTTTTTTCTGTTCTTCCAAGACAACAATATCAATATCCATCTTATGTTTAAATTGGGTTTTTTATTAAAAAATTTCGCTATTCGTATATCTTTCCTTCAGTTACAATATGCTTAACAACATTTTCCACTCTTGTAACAGCCTGTTTTGTTATCTCAAGCTTTCTGCGTAATGATGGATCTGCATTTGGTATGGATAAGTCGAGATATCCCTTCGCTATGCACAATGGATTAAAGAAATAATGGGATATTTCTTCCAAAAACTTCCTTTCTCTTTCCAGTGCTTTCTGCATTTTCTCATTTGCTTCTTTTATTTTCTCCTCCATCTCCTTTCTCTTTGTTATATCAATTGCATTTATAAGTTTGGATTTCCCATTATACTTTATTTTGCAACACCCCATTTCAAGCCATTTTATATTTCCATCCTTATCAAAAAATTTTATCTGAGGAACTTTTCCCTTAAATAAATCATCCAGTTTATCAGCATCTTCTGGATGTACCAAATCAAAAAATAAATCTTTTAATTCCTCACCTTTATAGCCCAGAATTTCTTCCATTCTTTTGTTCACATACAGAATTTTATTTCTTTTCATGACAATTATACCGATCAAAGCATTCTCACATACAGTCCTATACCTCTCTTCTGAATCTTTGAGAGCATTTTCAGCCATGATTTTTTCCGTCACATCCTCTATAGTAATTATCCCTCCTTTACTTATAATAATTTTTCTGATTTTGTAATATTTCTTGCCTATTTTATGCAGTGTCTTTTCATCTGCAATGAATTTTTTAATGGTTTCTTCCTTAATATCAGATGCAAACTTGTTCTTGTATAAAATCTCACCTTTATTGTCTATGAAGATAATTCCTACAGGAATGTTATCCAAGATTATCTCTATTTCTCTAATGTTCCCATCCCCCTTTATGGAAAAAAATAATCTATATAAATCTTTCTAAATATGGTTTAGCCGAGCCATTTTATAATATCTGCCATAGGATTTCTCAAAGGCGGTTTTGGCACATTTGCTGGATAGCCAAATATAATGCACGCTGAAATATGATGCCCTTCAGGCACTCCAATCTTTTCCATCATCTTCTTATTTCCCTCCAAAAATTTCGCAAATCCAATCCAGCAACTCCCTATACCCGTGCTCCAGGCGGCGAGCATCATATTCTGCGCACAGCAGGCACAGGATTCATCATTAAACATTTCATCTTCAGTTACAATAAAAATAACAACAGGGGCTTCATAGAATATGATATCTTTTTTTGCCATTGCAACAGCATGCAAAAATGTTAGCACTTCTTTATCTTCAAGCTCTTTAAATTTCCTCTTCCATTTCCGCCTTTGTTTAAGCATTGTGTCTATCTGCTTCTTTATTTCTTCTGATAATTCCTTTATGAGTGCCTTATCTGTAATTACAATAAATTTCCATGGTTGTCTATTTTCAGCAGAAGGAGCATACTTTCCAGCTTCAATAATTTCTTCAATAATTTCCTTTGGCACTTCTTTATCAAGATAATTTCTTATACTCCTTCTCTCTTTTATGCATTTAATAACTTCGTTCATGAAGAGAAGCTGTGCAGGGAATAAAAAATTAACTTAAAAGAAAATTGAACTGGGAAAATTACTCATAAATCCAGCGATCATCATCCATTTTATACTCAACTATTTCTTCCTCGCCGAACCACAGACTTATTTCTTTCTTTGCTGTTTCCTTGCTATCGCTTGCATGGATAACATTCCTGCCGATATGCTGGCAGAAATCTCCACGAATTGTGCCTGGCATTGCTTTTTGTGGATCTGTTGCTCCAACCATTTGGCGAACTCTTTCTATTGCATTCTGTCCCTCTATAACCATCGCCACTACTGGGCCAGATGTGATATATTTGATCAGGCCTTCATAAAAGGGCTTCCCTTTATGCACTTCATAATGTTTTTCTGCAAGTTCTTTTGATACAGCCAAAAATTTCATTGCAACAAGTTTTAAGCCTGCTTGCTCAAATCTTTGTAAAACCTTACCAATCAAACGACGCTGCACGCCATCTGGCTTAATCATAACAAATGTTCTTTCCATTTTCATGTTCTCTTACGATAAAATTTCGTCCATCTCACTTTTTTTGGGTCTCTTTTCAGCTCCAACATATTTTTCCTGCATTTGCTTGAGCAAAAATAATAGATGGTGCCATCCTTTTTAACATACATCATGCCCGTGCCTGGCTCGATTTCATTTCCGCAGAAGGTGCATTTCTTTGCCATTATTTCACGCTCAGCCTTTTAGCTTCTCTTTCTGCTTCGCGGAGCATTAAAATATCTCCTTTTTTGACGGGACCCATAACGTTGCGGGTTATAACTCTATTCTTATCTTTGCCTTCCAAAATCTTAACTCTAACCTGAATTACCTCTCCACACATGCCTGTTCTGCCTATTATTTCTACAACCTCTGCAGGTATACCTTCCTCTACCATCTCATCCCTTTATTTCCTGAACCTTTTTAACTATTTCCTCTATCAAACCTTTAGCTTCCCCTTCTTCAACTATAGCCACAGAGGCAGCAGCCACTTCCAAGCCGGCAGCTCTTCCAAGTTCTTCTTTTGAAGGGACATAAGCATATGTAACTCCCTTCTCGTCACATAAATAAGGCATATGAGCAAGTATTTCTTCTGGAGAAACATCTGTTGCCATAACAACAAGTTTTGCCTCTCCTCTTTCAACTGCTTTAGTTGTTTCGTTGGTTCCCTTCTTTACCTTGCCAGTATCTCTTGCTTTCTCTACTGCCTCATATACCTTCTTCACCAGTTCCTCGGGCATTTCAAATCTTACATACATTGGCATTTATATCGCCTCCTATCATAGGCAAAATTGGAATATAGTAGTCATATATAAGCATGGTGGTCACATCCTAATTGATGGATTGATGATGGGGATGGTGAGTTTTATTCATTCCTTGCTCAGCTTCCATAATGCATCTCCTATGCGATGCAGATTTTCCACTGCCTTTCCTTTTTTTGCTTTTATCATTTCTTCGCCATCCATTAAAGCTTTTCCAACTGCCAGTGGCAAGCCACGTTCATCTCTCACCCATACTATGTCTTCTTTCTTTATTTTTTCATCTGCATCAACAATGCCAGGAGTCATAACATCTGCACCATTCAGAATGAATTTTATTGCTCCATCATCAACTGTGACAAATCTTTTTGTTGCCCTGAATTGCTTTAATCCCTCCACATTCAGAAATGGCTCATCTTCAATAAAAAATCCATACAACTTTCCATTAATAAAAATTAACTTTTTATCATTGTAATCTGCCGTCTCCACATCGCCCTCTATCTCGCATCCAAGCATCTCATTTAATTTTTCCAGTATATCCTTTGCTTCCTTTTTTCTTAGTGCATGCCTGTTCTTGAGCATATAATAGTAAAATCTTCATTGTACAAAAAGATTGAGGAAATAAAAATGAATGAATGGAATGGTTGGGCTTGTTGCAACAACCCTTTTAAAAGATGTAAATTTACGTAACAAAGATTCTTCTATCTGTAGAGCACGAATTTTTTATTCATTTTCGTTTGCTAGATTTTAAAAATCCTTAATATTTCTCAAATTTCGTAGCAGTAAGGTTTTAATAATGGTTGGCATTAAAGCATTTGATTCATTGGAGGTGATATCATTGTCATTGGATCCTTCAGCAGCAAAATATTTGATTAAGGCTAAAATAAAGGTGGATGGAGTAGTTGATAGGAGTGATGTTATAGGAGCGATTTTTGGACAGACAGAAGGTTTAATGGGCGACGAGCTCGATTTGAGAGATCTGCAAAAATCAGCCAGAATAGGAAGAATTGAAGTTGAATTGAAACAGACTCAAGGAAAAAGCGAGGGAGAGCTCACTTTAACTTCTGCACTGGAAAAAGTAGAAACTGCCATAGTAGCTGCAGCTATTGAAAGTGTTGACAGAATAGGCCCATGCAAGGCTGAAATTAAAGTCGAAAAGGTAGAGGACATAAGAATCTCAAAGAGGAAAAAGCTTGTTGAAAGAGCAAAGCAGATCTTGCAGGAAATGATCAAGCAAAGCAAGGAGGAAATGCCTGATTTGGCAGAAGAAATAAAGCAGTCGGTACAGGTTGAAGAAATTGTATATTATGGACCTGAAAGGCTGCCAGCAGGGCCGAACATTGAAAAAAGTGATGCAATAATAATTGTAGAAGGAAGGAACGATGTTGTTAATCTGCTGAGACATGGGATAAAAAATGCTATAGCTGTAGAAGGCACAAGCATTCCAAAAACAATCATAGATTTGTGCAATGAAAAAATAGCAACTGCATTTGTTGACGGAGACAGAGGCGGCGAATTGGTGCTAAGAGAGTTATTGCAAGTGGCAGATATTGACTTTGTTGCAAGGGCTCCGCCTACAAGAGAAGTGGAGGAGCTTTCTTATAAGCTCATAATGAAAGCTTTGAAGAATAAGGTGCCAGCCGATCAATACATGGAAAATGCAGGAATAAAGAAGGAGAAAAAAAAAGCAGAGGGTGAATACGGATTATACAAGGAAATATTTGAGGAAGTTAAAGGCAATCACACTGCTGTATTTTTAAATGATAAGGGAGAGGAAATAAAAAGAGTTGAAACAGAAAAGCTTATTGAAGAAATTGCAAAGGAGAAGCCAGCAATAATAATATTTGATGGCATTGTGACTCAGCGTCTCATAGACAATGCATATGAAAATAAAGTTAAGAAGATTATAGCCACTGCTTTGGGGGAAGTAACAAAAATACCAAAATCATTAAAAATAATAACTGAGAAACAGCTGGGATAGAATGTATTCTAAAAAAGTAATGGAACATTTCCTGAACCCACGCAATAAAGGAAAGCTTGAAGATGCAGATGCTGTAGGCAAAGTGGGCAATCCAGTATGCGGAGATGTAATGTACATTTACATTAAAGTCAAAGATGGAAAAATAGAGAAGATTGGATGGGAAACAATGGGGTGTGCTGCAGCGATAGCAACTTCTTCTATGCTCAGTGAGCTTGCAAAGGGAAAAACTCTGGAAGAAGCAATGAAAATAAGCAGAAATGACATAGCAGATGCTCTTGAAGGATTGCCACCAATAAAAATGCACTGCAGTAATTTGGCAGCAGAGGGGCTTCACAAAGCAATAGAAAATTATCTTAACAGGGAAAAAATAATAAATGAACTGATGAAAGTGGTAAACAGAAAAGATGCTGAAGCCCTTTTCAAAATAGGAATAACCAGCTTAGATGATTTAAAAAAGGCATCAATGGAAGAAATTGCCAATGCAGTAAGCGATGAGGGGATGGAAAAAATAAAGAAATTCCTAAGAAAATGAAAGGAAAAATCATTGTTTTTACTGGAGATGGAAAAGGAAAAACAACAGCAGCTTTTGGCATGGCTTTAAGGGCAGCAGGCCATGGAAAAAGAGTTATTATTATTCAATTTTTGAAGAAGGGTGAATATGGGGAGATAAAGGCAGGAGTAAAAGGCATAGAAATATTTCAATTTGGAAAGGAAAGCTTTGTTTACAAACCGAGTAAAGAAGATTATGAAATGGCAAAGCAAGCACTTAAATTTGCAGAGGAAAAGCTGGCTGAAAAGCCTTTCATGCTCATTCTAGATGAAATAAACGTTGCATTATCAATGGGGCTGATAGAAGTAAAGGATGTTGTTGATTTAATTGAAAAGAGGAATGAAAGCCATATAGTACTTACAGGCAGAAATGCCCCAGATGAAATAATAAAGCTTGCGAATTTGGCAACGGAAATGAAAAAAATAAAGCATTATTATGATAAAGGAGAAGAAGGAATAGAAGGGTTGGAATATTAATTTTTCTTCCACACAATGTTTCTTTTCTTCAACTCCTTCATAAATTTTTCAGCATCTATTGCTATTTCTGGAGGATATGCTCCTTCTTTTGTCATGCCATCCAAAATCATTTTTGCTATTATTGCATTTGGAAAACCGGTGGTGCGTTGCATGGCTGAAAATTTATCATCATGATAATCTATAAGTTCCATTTTTGCTTCATTGCCATATATTCTTGCTAGAACAACGTCTTTTTCATTTTTTGGCAAAGCTTTTTCCAAAATTTTCTCTGTAAATTCTCTTGCTTTGTCATCAAAAAATCCTAGCTGCTTAAGCAGCATTATCTTTTCAGCATGCCCTTTATAGCGTATTGTTTTATAGTCCAGATGCTCTATGCCAGCAAGGGTTTTTGGCAATGTTGACGTGCCGCCATGAGTATAAAATGCCTCAAGTTTTCCAAATCCTTCAAATTCTATTTCTTCTATGCCCGTCAGTGATTCAACCTTGCATATTTTGCCATTCCTAACAATTATTGAATCTTCCAAATATTCATTGATTAAGCCATGAATAGAAAAAAATAAAGCATAGTTTAAAGGGGGTTTTGGATTCTGAGGCAATCCTCCAACCCTAATATGCACTTCCTTTTCCTCATTCTGCCATACATAATATGCAATAATATTTGTCATTCCTGGCGCAAGCCCACAATCAGGAATTATTGTTATACCTGCTTTTTTTGCTTCTTCATGCAACGCAAGCTCTTTCTCAACAATATAGCTGTTGCCACCTAAATCAATAAAGTTTGCCTTCGCTTTTATTGCAAGTTTTGCCAGCTTGTAATTAAAGTCATATGGCAGCGCACTTATCACAATATCCTCCTTTTTCATTTCCTGCAGAACAGCTTTATCGTTTCTGGCATCAAGAATGAAGAAGTTTGGAATGTCTGCTGGCTTTACATCACATATTCTTGTTTCTACACCATGCTCCATCAGATCATGTGCTATGGCAATGCCCATTTTGCCAGCACCTAAAACAAGAACCATGAAAGAAAATAGTAGCATAGTTTAAAAGTCATGTGGATTTGGAAATTTCATTTCTTTTTACATTCTAAAATGCTCATACCCTCTATCTTCTATTTTATGTTCTTTTCCTTCTTTGATTAGTGTGATTTTATTTTCTTCTATAACTTTGCCAATTCTTTTTTTATCCATTTTTTTCTCCAGTTATTTTCCTTTTTCTTCTTTCACAGTAAACAAAAGTTCATAGTCACCTCCATAGTATAACGCGAGCTCCAGCCAGTTTTCATGTTTTTTTGCTATCTCAGCCACTGGTAACATATCTTCATAAATTATGAAGCCCACATTGTTTATTTTCGCCAGTTGGTAAAGTGATGATGCCAATCCATCTGATAAATCCATGCAGCTTGTTACAACTTTTGATTTTGCCAGCATTCTCCCTTCTTCTATTTTTGGCTTAATAAGCAAAAGTTCTTCCAGATTTTTTTCAAGCAATGCGGCCCCTCCTCTGCCAATGCTGCCGGTAACATAAACAGCATCTCCCGGCTTTGCTCCTTTTCTCGGCATTGCCTCATCTTTTCTAACTTTTCCAAATGCAGTTATTGCTATTGTTACATCATCTGCTTCTTTTGTATCTCCTCCAACCAATTTTCCGCCATATTCCTCCGTACATTTTTCCATGCCTTCCAGCATTTCCTCATAATTTTCCTTTTCCAGATTTTCTGGCATACCAATAGCTGCCACATATGCAATAGGCTTTCCTCCTTTGGCGGCTATATCACTTATATTGACAGCCATGGCATACCAGCCCATCTGATAAAAGGTACTTCCTTCTGGAAAATGCGTTTTCCTGTTCACCATATCAGTTGTGATAAGTAAATATTCCTCTCCTGCATCTAAAAATGCACAGTCATCAAAAGGAATTGAAAATTTTTTGGTGACATAATAAGTCAGCTTCCTCTCTCCAACTTGACTCAATTTCATGATTTAAATCCGAAAGGTTTAATATTAATCTTTTCTTCTTTTTCAATGGAATGGCGCTCATATCCCGACGAGAGCAACGTGGAAGAAATTAAAAAAATAGTGGAAAAATATTTTCGCGTATACGAAACACAGGCTGAGGATCTTATGGCATTTTTTATTGATTTGCCTTCAGATGAAGAGATACTGAGACAGAAATTTGATTTCCTGAGAGAGGATTTGAAAAAAAGAAATTTAATTCCCTTCCTTCGTGAAAAAAATGGAGAGTATGTTATAATAGTGGCATACAAGCCACCTGTAAAGGGCAAGCCACCATGGATTAACATAGTTCTTTTTGTGGTTACAATAATAACCACAATGCTTTCTGGAGCACTTTTATTTTTAGGAGAAAATGAAAGCCTGATGCAAATTTTTGAGATGGAAAAATTGCTAAACGGGTTGATTTTCTTTTCTGCTCCATTACTCGCCATACTCGGCATACATGAACTTGGGCACTACTTCACATCAAAAAAGCATGGTGTGGCTGCATCTCTGCCATTCTTTATTCCAATACCTCCAAATCCTTTCTTGCCACTGGGCACAATGGGTGCTGTCATATCAATGCGTGAGCCCATTCCAGATAGAAGGACGTTGCTTGATATTGGTGTAGCTGGGCCAATAGCAGGCTTTCTTGTTTCTATTCCAGTTCTAATTATTGGCCTTAGCATGTCCTCACTGATTGAAATTTCAAAAATACCAGAAGGAGTTCCAATGCTTGGAGATAATCTCTTCATCATGATTCTCTCCACCCTCATGTTCAAGGTTCCTGAAGGTTATACCATAAGTCTGCATCCCACCGCATTTGCAGGCTGGGTTGGTCTGCTTGTTACCGCTATAAATTTGCTGCCTGCGGGCCAGCTTGACGGTGGGCATGTAGCGAGAGCTGTACTTAGAGAGAAACATCGCTATGCAAGCTTTGCAACAATCATTTTTCTGGCAGCATTAACTTTTTTGGGCATAGGAAACTGGCTTTTCTTACTTCTGCTGCTAGTATTTCTGATAGGAACAGAACATCCGCCAGCTTTGAATGAATATATCTCCTTGGATACAAAGAGAAAATTGCTGGCTCTGGTGGCATTACTCATATTCATTTTAAGTTTTACTCCAATGCCAATTTCTGCAAGATGAGAGCTATCTATATGATATGATTTGTCACTGACTATTTGCAAAAGTGGAAAAGCCAATACTTAATCCTTCTATTTTGCATAACCCTAAAATGACAAAAAATAAATATGGAGAGAAATTTAACATCGAATGAAAAGGATTATTGCAGTTATTGTCATTATCTTACTTTTAATGCCATTGAATCAGACAAGAGAGGAAGGAATAAATGCAAAAAATGTTCCCACAAAAGAAGATGTTTTTGGTTTCATATTTGCACTCCAGAAGAAAGTATTCAATTTTAGATTCTCTCAAAAAGCAGATTTGCTTGAAGAAATTGTAGCCAAAACAGGTAAAATAGATTATTTTGACTACAACTATGTAATAATAAAAGATGCTATCGAAGAATTTTACAAGGCAGAAGGTATTTCATACAATAACAGCAGCATCGATTTATTTGTAGAAAAACTTAATTCAACATTCACATCTGATGAGTTGTATGCTATTTCTTTACTTCTTTTCTCATACGCTGATGTTCTCAATGCAGTCACACGCAAACAACAAATTGAGGAAATTTTAGAAACGTGGCAAAATGTGAGGAAAGCAACATATTATCTGACAAATTGTAGCATCAATGAAAGTCTATCTGATGAATATAATCTCATTATAATGGGATGCAAAAGGAATGAAAAGTATGCAAGTAATTACAAATTCATTATCGATTTCGGAGGAAATGATTCCTACGAAACAGGAAACAATTCCTTTTTGCTTGATATGAAAGGAGGTGATGAATATAAAGGGCTTTCAGGTAACAACAGCATAAATCTTGTTTTTGACTTAGCAGGCAATGATATATACAGGAGAATTCCATATGCTGTCCAAGGTATAGATTTTCTTGTTGACGCAGAAGGCAATGATGAATATTTTGGGAGCGTAGCTTACTCTTATGAAAATGGTATGGCAGTTTTGGTGGATGCTGAAGGTAATGATATTTACGATGGCAAGAATTACAGCCAGGGTTACAGCAACAATGGTTTTTCTTTATTGATTGATATGAGAGGCGATGATATTTATAAAGCAAGCAACTATTGCCAAGCAAGCAGCGAAAATGGCGGAGTATCCTGCCTACTCGACCTTTATGGAAATGATGCTTTCTTCGCAGCAGATCATGCACAATCATATGCAACTGGTCTTCCTCGCACTTCCTTGTCCATATTCATGAACCTTGCAGGAGACGATTATTATGAGGCAAAAGATTTCTCCCAGGGATATGGTGAAAAGGGAGGGATGGCTTTCTTCTTTGATTTTCTTGGAGAAGATAATTACTATGCATCTCAATTTTCTCAGGCATCTTCATCTTGGTTGGGCTTAGCTGTATTGCTTGATGGAGATGGGAAAAATAAATTTTCTGGAGGATTTTTCAGCCAAGGAAATCAGAGGTGGGGAGGATACTCATTCTTTTTAAACGATTTTAATGCTGATGACATTTATGAAATTTTGACGCTACCAGAAAAGCTTGATATTGATTTATCGAAGCTCCTCAGCAATTTCCTTTAAAGTTTTTTCAACCAGCTCTGGAGCCTTTCCCATGTAATTTTCTGGGTTGAATAATTTATCAATGCCGCCAAGTAACTCAACAATTTCTTTCTTTTCCTTCAAAATTTCTTTTAAATGCACTCCCTTTTCTTTTGCTTCCATTGCACACTGCCTCATTAATTCATGTGCTTCCTGCCTGCTCATTCCTTTCTCAACCAGCTTTATCATTATGGCTTCGGTGAAAATCAAACCCTTGCTTATTTCAATGTTTTCTGCCATTTTTTCTGGATATACCCTTAAGCTGGAAAAGACTTGTTTCATTTTATACAGAATCCAGTCTGTTAAGATTAAAGCATGCGGAATTATGAAGCGTTCCGCTGAAGAATTGCATAAGTCGCGCTCATGCCATTGAATTGCATTTTCCCATGCAGGCAATAAATTGCTTCTTATTACTCTTGCCAGCCCACAAATCTGCTCGCATGTTATTGGATTTCTTTTATGAGGCATGGTCGAAGAGCCAACTTGCTTTTTCTCAAAATATTCCTCCACCTCTGCAATTTCATTTCTCTGCAGATTTCTTATCTCAGTTGCAAATTTTTCTAAAGATGTTGCAACATTTGCAAGGAATGATAGCATAGCAATATAACGATCCCTTCCAACAATTTGCGTTGCAGGCAATTCTGCCTTTAAGCCCAACTCTTTCATAACAAAATCCTGCACTTCGAAAAATTTCTCGCCAAAGGCTGCTCCTGTGCCAACTGCTCCCGACATTTTACCCACTGCTACCTCTTCCTTTATCTGCTGGAGTCGCTTGTAATGACGAAGCATTTCTTTGGCATAAACAGCCATTTTCAAGCCAAAGGTTATTGGCAAGGCATGCTGTCCATGGGTGCGGCCAATCATAATAGTAGCCTTATGCTCTTCAGCAAGCCTGGCTATAGCTTTGATTAACTCTGCCATCTCCTTTTCAATTATATTTAATGCATCTATAATTTGTAAAGCATTGGCTGTATCAACAATATCATATGATGTTGCTCCAAGGTGCACATATTTACCATGCTGGCATTGCTCAGCCAAAGCTTTAACCATTGCCATTACATCATGCCTTATCTCGGCTTCAATTTCTTTAACTCTTTCAAGCTTTACATATTCCAAGTTCGCTTTCGCTGCTATCTCCTCGGCAGCTTCTTTAGGAATATTGCCAACATGGGCATGCGCTTTAGCTAAAATAGCCTCTACCTTAAGCCAGTAAGAAAGGCGAGATTCCTCACTAAAAATTTTTTTTATCTCCTTCCTTCCATATCGAAAATCCAAAGGACAAATCATATGATTAAATGAATATGGATATAAATTATTTCTGAATGGTAAAGGGTTGTAATGATATACATCGAGCATCCTTCATTGTTCTCGAACGATGCTGGAATTGTCTCTAGATTTTTCTTTAAAATTCAGGCAACTTTACATCGAGACTGATAAAGAAAAGAGAAGCTTATAATCGAGATAGCTTGTTATCGGTTGATATTCTCCACTTCCTTCCACATCCCATTGTTTCCCCACCAATGAATATGAAATACCATGTTCCTGCCCACAAAATATGATTGTATGGATTTGTGTAATAATACCCATCTGCCCATCTGGACCAGTTCACTCTGTACCAGTTGATCAACGATCGAAATAATTTTCGCACTCTACAAAAGTAGTGTTACGAATCAAAAAAAATTAATACCACTTTTGAATACATTCTAGGTGTTTAAATGGATGGTAAAAAAGCCGTGATTTGGCTTGTTATCGCGGTTCTCGTCTTAACTGCTTTTGGAAGTGGATACTTAATAGCTTATAAAGAGACAAAAACTCAAGCAGAAATAACGCTTATTGACGGCGTTGGCAGGGTAGTTGAAATTTATGAAACTCCTAAAAGAGTGGTAAGCATGGCTTCCTCAGCCACTGAAATCTTATATGCGATAGGATGTGGTGAAAATATTGTGGGCGTAGATAAATATAGTGATTATCCATCGGATGTTAAAAATAAAACAGTTGTTGGCTCAAGCTATAGCCCAAATCTGGAAGCAATAGTTGGGCTAGAACCAGATTTACTAATAGCCTGGTGGTATGCAAGAGATAATTTATTGCCTATAGAAGACAAAGTAACTGTAATGTACATAAATCCTCAATCAGTAGAAGATGTTTTACAGTTGATAAGGCAAATAGGGCTTATAATGAATAAGGTAGAGGAAGCTGAGGAACTTGTAGAAGAAATGCAGAGTAGAATAGAAAACATAACAAAAATAACAGAAGATTTGAATAAATCACAGAGGCCATTAGTTTATTATGAGTTATCTAAAAAAGGAAGGACAGTTGGACAAGGGACTTTTACCAATGAACTCATTTATATGGCTGGAGGTATTAACATCGCAGCAGATGAACCTTTTAGATATCCAGATTTAACAGATGAATATATAATCGCAAGAAATCCTGATGTAATAGTTGTGGTAAGCTATGGAGCAAGTGTTGAAGAAATTAAATCAAGGAATGGATGGCAAAACATAAATGCCATAAAAAACGATAGAGTATATTCAATAGATAGACATTTAGTTACATCTTCACCTCGCCTTGTCGATGGCTTGGAACTACTGGCAAAATGGTTCCATCCGGAGCTATTTGATTAACATGTTCCATAAAGTTACCTATAATCCAAAGTTTGAGAGAATTTGCATATACAATAGTATATGCAACCATAAATGCAAGATTTGTTCCTATAAACTCATGGAAAGAAAATACAAAAGTATAGATGTTGAAAAAATAAAAAGAGTAATTGAAGAGATGAGAGAGAAATCCTTGGTAAAAAGGGTTCATTTTCTTGGTGGAGAACCAACTATAAATCCTTTCTTAGAAGATTTGCTTAAATTTTGCAGAGAGTTAAATCTATACACTTGCCTAGGCCACACAAATGGCTCAAAAGTTGTGAATGTGAATGAGGCAAATATAAGTATAAAGGCATATACGGAGGAGAAGCATATTGAGTGCACAGGTGTGTCGAATAAAACCATATTAGAGAACTTTATAAGAGCTTATGACAAAGGTATAAAGCTGAAAGCCAACACTGTTTTCATTCCAGATTTTATTGATTATGAAGAAATAGAGAAAATAGCAAAATTCATAGCAAGCATAGATAATGAAATTCCTTACCATATTATTGGCTATATTCCTGTGCCTTCTGCACCATGGAGGAGGCCACACTTTGAGGAGGTGGTGAAAGCAGCAAAGGTTGCAAAAAATTATCTGAAATATGTTACTTTTTCATGCCCTGATGAAAACTTTACAAGAGATGAGAAATATGCAAGTTTTGTAATTATTTAAAATGTTTGACCATCGCAAAAGATTAATTAAATGGATTACAATCATTTTTTCCCTTCTTGTCCTGCTTATATTTTCTATTTTCATGTCTTTGATGATAGGTGTAATGGGACCAATTGGGAAAGGTGTGCCCGACAAAGAAAAAATAGGCATGGAGGAAATTTTCCAGATTCTGATTGGTAAAGGAAGCTATCCATCAACTCACAAATCAATAATATTAGACATAAGATTACCCCGCATATTACTTGCAGGAATAATTGGGGCAGCATTGGCAACAGCAGGATGTGCCATGCAAGGCATATTTAGAAATCCCATGGCAAGTCCCTATATACTAGGAATCTCCTCTGGAGCAGCATTTGGGGCAGCGTTAGCAATAGTCATTGGCTTAAATATATTTGGGCTAAATAGTGTGCAAATTCTTGCCTTCTCCTTTGCCCTGCTGGACATATTCATTGTTTATAACATTGCAAAGTACAAAGGAGCTGTACCTACAGAAAATTTATTATTAGCTGGAATAGCAGTCGGCTATTTCTTTTCAGCTTTAGTTTCTTTTATAAAATACATAGCTGGAGAAGAACTTAGAACCATTGTTTTTTGGCTAATGGGTGGATTATGGAATGCAAGCTGGGAGAAAGTTTATATGACTTTTCCTTTAGCTGTATTAGGCATTTTCATTCTTTTTCTTTTTTCTAGGGAACTTAACATAATGCTTACTGGAGAAATTTCTGCAATGAGTGTTGGTATAAATGTAGAGCAAACTAAAAAGATAATTCTCATTTTTTCAACGCTTATTACAGCTATATCGGTATCTGTTGCAGGAATAATTGGTTTCGTTGGACTAATAATACCTCATATCATGCGTTTATTAGTGGGCTCTGATCACCGCATCCTAATTCCTTCATCCTGTTTAATGGGTGCTACTTTCCTCATTTTAACTGATGCTCTAGCAAGGAGTATAATTCAACCTTCTGAAATACCTGTGGGAATAATTACTTCTTTATTTGGCGTTCCTTTCTTTATTTATTTATTGAGGAGGAAAAAAACGGTGAGATGGTGGTGAAGATTAAAGTTAAGAACGTTAGCTTTAGCTATGGAAGCATAAAAGCTTTGGAAAATGTTTCTTTTGAAATAGAAAATGAATTTGTTGGTATAATTGGACCAAATGGCTCTGGAAAAACCACTTTGCTAAATTGTATGGCTGGTTTTTTAAAAAGCGATGGATGTATTTTGATAAATGGAAAAGACATAAACAAGTTGGATAGAAAGAAGGTTGCAAGAGAGATTGGTATTGTCCCTCAAATACCAAATATTTCCTTTCCCCTTACTGTTTTTGATATTGTTCTTATGGGCAGAAACCCACACAAAAAAATGCTGGAGTTCATGAACGAGAAGGACATAAAAATTGCCAACGATGCAATGGAAGCTGTTGGAATAGAGCATCTAGCCGATCGAACCATAACGGAATTAAGCGGGGGAGAATTGCAAAAAGTCATTATTGCAAGGGCTTTAGCGCAACAACCAAATATTCTTTTATTAGATGAACCAACAGCTCATCTTGACATACATCACCAAATAGAAATCCTCTCCTTGATAAAAAGTTTGATTGGAAAAGGAATAACTGCAATAGCTGTTCTTCATGACTTAAATCTGGCATCATGCTTTTGCGACAAAATAATATTGCTCAATAAAGGCAAAATCTTCGCTATTGGGAATGTTAAGGAAGTTATTACTCCCGATAACATATACACTGTCTATGGAATAAGAGTAGATATCCTGCAGCATCCAAAATCAAAAAAACCCGTCATAATCTTTCCCGAATAATGAACTATTATCATTGTTAGATTTTCCTCAAAATATTCAAAGCATTTCATTTGTTTTTCTCTATTTCTTTCCCTTCTGTATCGCTTAGTTCAACCAAATAAAAATTATCTTTGCTTCTTTTATTCCGGCAATCATGAATACCTCTTTATTGTCCATGCCCATCGTCTCGCGCATTTATTGCCTCTTATTAAAAGCCCCTCAATCCCCATTCTTCATTTCATCTTTCCTCCTTGCTTCATTTGCTAGCATGTGTGCCTGCCTTATTGGCTCTGGAATGCTGTATCTCATGAATTTTTTTGCTATTTCATGTGCTGAATCAACGCTTATTTTGTTGCCTGGCGAGACAAAAATTTTTCCAATTCTTCTGGCAACCTTTCTCTTGCCTATAAAAATATGGCCATTTTTCTCCATGCCACACAGTAGCTTTTTTGCTATTCCTATCGTAGCTACATCATGCAACACACCAAAATGACATGCTATGCCAAAAAGGCGAGGATGTAGCAAGCCGTTGCCATCGATCATAACAATGCCTGGCTTTTCGCCCTTTATTAACTCATTTAGCACTGGCAGCTCACGATATGCTAAATAAGTTGGAATGTAAGGGAATAGAATTTCCATTTTCACCACCTTCTTTTTGATTAAATTGCCTTCCTCATCAAATTCCACATAAGCTCCGTAGGCAAAACGTTTTGTATAAGAAACGTCCATTCCAGCTATGCTACCCATTTCAAAATCATCTTCTGCAACAACTTTCTCCCTCAATTCTTCCTGCTCCTGCCTCAATTTTTTTAATGGATAGTCAGTTTCAAAATCATCAAAAAGATATTTTGTCAAATCTATTCTGCCATTTACAATTTCTATACCATCATTTTTCAGCAACTTTATTTTCTTTTCTATGCCAGTAGCATATCCACCCAAACTTCCATCACTCTTTATCACCCTATAGCATGGAACTTCCTTATATGGATTCTGATTCAGCATAACACCAACAGCTCTCGCTGCAATTATATCGCCCAAAGCTCTTGCAATGGCTCCATAAGTGGAAACTTTGCCCCTCGGTATCTGCTTCACAAGTTCATATGTTTTCTCGTAAAGATTCATGAAAATAAAAGGCTAAGGAAATTAAAGTTTAGTGCATGAAAATGCGATTTGCTTGTCTACTGGCTTTTCTCGCCTTCATCGTAAGCAATATAAAAATAGTATAGTTTTTGGATAGGAGCAGTAAATGAATATATACAGCCGTAAATTTATTCTAATGGTAGCTACTGCAGTGCTTGCTTATATTATCGCAATATATTACATAATTTCAGTGGAAATGGTTGTGGCATGGAGAATATTCGAAATTGCCTTTATCGTTGCCCTCTTCATCATCCTTTTTATCAGAAAAGATGAGAAGGGAATAAAGTGGTGGTTACTCCAAACAGCAATTATTCTTTTACTTGTGGCAATATATCTTCTGTTCCGCATAATTTGAAACTTCTCCATTGTTACAACAAAAAGGTAAAAATAAAAAAGGCGGAAGAAAATAAGGTATTACAATGGACATATACAGTCGCAAATTTATCATCATGCTGGCAGTTGCTGCTGTTGCGCTTGCTTATTCTACAATCATATACTATATAGCAGCTGGCGAGTTTACATACATATCTTTTAAATCATTTCTTGGGGTAGTGATTACTGTTTTGGCAATCATAGCTATTATGAGAGGAGAGGATATAGAAAAGGCCAGAAAATGGTTCTGGAAAATATTTTTTATCATAGTAATAGTTCTTCTGCTTGCATCTATTTTCTTCGGTCTTGAACTATGAGTTAATTCTGCCATAATGATTAAAAATTACGACTGAATGAACAAATGAAGGACATCGTTGCCACCGGAAAGGTGAATTGATGGATGCATTCACACGAAGGATCATAATTTTAATGGCAATCGCCGCTTTCCTGCTCGTTTATCTTGTGGCAGTATATTATATATGGGCTGGGGAAATGACTGTTGTAACATGGAGAATATTTTACGCATTCGTAATCGTGATCATCTCAGCAGTTGCCGTTTTTCTCAGCAGAGGAAAGGATATGAGGATGGAATGGTGGCTTTGGAAATTGATCCTTGCACTGATTTTGTTAGCGATGTCACTCACTCTTTCATCTTTCATGCACCTGCTGCAACATTAACAATACTCGTAGATATTTTCAAAAAGATTTTATTCTTGTTGCCAATTATCTATGTGAATTTGACAAATTATGAAAAAAAGGTATTGTATGGCATTGCAAAATTTCCAAATGCTAATGATCGCCAGCTTGCAGAAAAATTTGGAATGAAGCAATCTACAGTGGCTGCAATAAGAAAAAGGCTCAGGGAGGAGGGATATTACAGGATATATTCAATTCCAATGCTTCAGAATTTTGGAGCAGAAATGATGGCTGTTATTCATACAAATTTTAATCCAGTAATTCCTATGGAAAAAAGAATTGAAATCACCGAAGAAAAAATTGAAGCTGCAGAGGAAATCTTCTTTTCTGTGGGTGAAGAAGATAAAGGCTTTTCGTTAAGTTTTGCAAAAAATTATACAGCCATAGGAAAAATAAATGATATAAGGACAACTACATTTGGCTCTCTTGGCTTGCTGGAAAAGGAATATCCAAAGGAGGTGATATTTCCCTTCGAGATTAGCAAGACATATCGTTTCTTCAATTTTGCTCCACTGCTTGCAAAAATTTTTGGTATAAAGGATGATAATAAATATGAAGAAAATTTCTTCGACATAAAAAATGCAGAGTTATCAAATAGGGAGAAGAAGGTTTTTTGCAAAATTATTGAGTATCCTGAGTTGCCATCAAAGGATATTGCAGAAATGCTTGGTATAACAAGGCACACTGTTGGCAGGATGAGAAGAAAATTTGTTGAGGAAAGATATATAAAAACAATGGTGGTGCCAAATTTTGAAAAATTGGATCTGAGAATCCTTGCCTTTTACTATGTTCCTCTCAATCCTCATACACCTCCAGAATTTGAAAAGAATGAGCTGAAAGAATTGCTGCACGAGGAAATAATATTTTTTGCTACCCGCCGCTTTGAATTTGTAGCCATTTCAATACACCCTGACTATGAATCATACAAAATGTGCAAAACAGAAATAATGCAGAAGCTGAAAGAAAACGATTGGATTTCTTTAACTCCCCTCATCAGAACTTATAGCCTAAACAAAACAAAGATAATCAAGGATTTCAACTTCCTCCCCATAACAAAAAAATTAATATTGGCGTAGATATAAACATCAAGCGGGGGTAGCCAAGCGGTCAACGGTGCAGGGCTTAGGACCCTGTGGCGCAGGCCTTCGTGGGTTCGAACTGGCGGGAGCCACGAAAATCCCACCCCCCGCATGTATTTTTATATCCTTCCATTTTTCATTCATGCATGAAATTTTGTTGCTGGCAATGCAGGCAGGGAAGCTGAAAGAAATAAAAAGAGAAGGATGGCTCAGAGCGGGCATAGAACAGCCGGAAAACGTTGCATGTCATAGCTATCGCGCTGCCTTTCTTGCAATGCTCATTGGGGATGCTTTAAATCTGAATACAGAGAAAATGTTGAAAATGGCTCTGCTTCACGATTTGGCGGAAGCAATGATAGGTGATATTACTCCGCATGATATGGAAAGAGAAGAGAAAATGGAAAGAGAAGAGGCAATAATGAAGAAATTGCTTCAAGATTTTGAAGAATATTACAGAATATGGAGAGAATTTGTCGAAGGAAAGAGTAAGGAAGCGGAAATAATGCAGCAGATAGATAAGCTGGAAATGATTTTGCAGGCGCACGAATATGCAGCAAAATATGGAAGGAAAAAAGTGGAGGAATTTCTGGGAGAGGAAAAAAATATAGCGCATCCCTTCCTTATTTCTCTGCTTGAAGAAATAAAAAGCTCATTCTCTTCTTCCTAGCAAGTAAATTATTCCTCCAACGATCATATAGGATATTACAGAAAAAAGCCAGTTTCCAAATGATTTAGCCACCAAAGCTAAAAACCAGAATAATGATTGCAGCGGTCTTAAATCAAGTTTATTTTCCATTTCTTGGAAAAAAGCTGATAATTCTGGAGAGAAGATATACAGAATCAAAAATATTACAAAAAGGAATAACAAATTTGCTATTATTTTATCTCTTCTCATTTCAATCAGGAATAAATTCTTTCAACCTTTTTATCGCATGTAATTTTTCTTTTTGTCCTATTTTTGCTTCTTCCAGACTAAGCTGCAGAATTTCTGTTGCTTCATCCATTGCTTTTCTATTTACAGGATAAGGAACTCCATCTTTCCCCCCAACAGCAAAAGAATATTTTACAGGATCTTCCCATGATGGCGGCTTTCCATAAATTAGATCGGAAACATAAGCTAAAGCTCTAACAGTAGCTGCTCCTATGCCTTTTATTGCCAGCATTTCTTCATAGTTGCGTGGCTGTATTTCATATACTTCCTTTAAAGCATCCCAGTTTATGCGACGGGGCATACTTAGCATTAAAACCTTGCCTTCTAAAGTTTGCTGATATTGTTTCAATGCTTTAAAATACTTCAATAATTTGTTCGGCTTCTCTTTTGCTATATCAACGCTTGTTTTCCTTGCCTCTTCGCTTTCTTTTGCAGTCATGTTCAATGCTATGCCTTTCTTGCCAACTATTGCAGCATGCGGCTCTTCAACAAAATCCTTTATCTTCCATATCCAGTGGTAACGACGGGCATATCTTGTTTTGGCATTCATGCCCTGCTGCACAACAGCCCACTTTCCATCCTTTGTAAACAGAATGGCATGATGATATAAGCTATAACCATCCTGCAAGACTGCACTATCTACTTTGGCAGCCATTCTGCTTGCATATTTTATTTTGGCTGCATCTACTTCAAGCATCTCTGCTTTCTTTTCTATCTCTTGCAATGTTCTGGAAGCCATTCCTTTCCCGCCAGCAACAGCTATTCCATGTTTTTCCAGAGCTTCTTTCAATGCAGCAGTTGTAACAGTTGTTGTGCCTGAAGAATGCCAGTCATAGCCGAGCACGCATGAAAATGCCTGAAACCAGTAAGGGTTGGAAATTAACTCCAGAAATTTCCCCTCACCATGTTCATATATGATAATACCAGAGATGGCATCAGCTAATCTCACCATTCTTTGATACAACCAGCGAGGCGCTTTTCCATAATGCAATGGCAGATTAGCTACGCCTGTTTTTACCACATATTTAAATCAGTTTCAATTTAAATTATTTGGTATTCCTCTTCATCTTGATGAATTCATCCAGTGTTAATATTTTGCCTCTTTCCTCCTCTTTTTCTTCTTTCTTTTCTATTCCCAGCAATTTCTTGAATTCTTCTTCGCCTATTATTTTCAAGCCAAGTTCCTTCGCCTTTTCATATTTGCTTCCTGGCTTTTCTCCAACAACAACATAATCAACATTTCTGCTCACACTATTTGCCACTATCCCTCCTTCCTTCTCCACTAATTCCTTTGCTTCCTCTCTTGTAAAATCTTTCAATGCTCCAGTAAAAACGAAAACTTTGCCTTTCAGCTTACCTTTCTCTTCCTCATATTCCATTTTAACTCCTAGCTTCTTCAATTCCTCTATTTCCTTCCTGTTTCTCTCCTCCCTGAAAAAATTGACTATGCTGCTCGCCGTCTCTGGACCGATTTCTTTAATAGCAAGAAGCTCTGCCTCTGTAGCATTCATTAGTCTATCGATGCTCTTAAACTTCTCTGCCAATATGCGGGCAGTATGTTCGCCAACATTTGGTATTCCCAAAGCAAATATAAGGCGAGCTAGCCCTTTGTTCTTGCTTTTTTCTATTGCCTCGATTAAATTTTTAGCAGATTTTTCGGCAAACCGTGGCAAATGAAGTAAATCTCTCTTAGTAAGCCTGTATATATCGCTTATTCTCTTTATAAGTCCTTTCTCCACCAGAAGCTCGACTGTCTTTCCTCCCAAGCCTTCAATATCCATTGCATTTTTTGATGCAAAATGCTCTATACTTCTTTTAAGCTGAGCTGGACATGACAGCCCGCCAGTACATCGATAATACGCTCCTTCCTTAACAACATGACTCCCGCATACTGGACATCTCTTTGGCATTCGAAACTCTTTTTCTTTTCCGGTTCTTTTCTCTTTAATAACTTCAACAACTTCAGGTATAACATCCCCTGCCCTTGCTACCCTCACCCAGTCGCCAATGCGGATATCCTTTTCTTTTATATAATCTTCATTGTGGAGTGTTGCCCTTGAAACAGTCACACCCTTCACATCCACAGGCTTTAATAGAGCAACTGGCGTAAGTATGCCTGTTCTTCCCACACCAACAACAATATCAAGAATTTGTGTTTCTTCTTTACGGGGCGGAAATTTATATGCGACTGCCCATCTTGGTGAGCGGGTTTTTGCGCCAAGCTTTTCCTGATAATCGAGGTGATTTACCTTTATAACAACACCATCTATTTCATAATCAAGCATCTCCCTCTTCTTCTCCATTTCGTGATGATACTCTATTGCCTCCTCAATATTCTTGCAAAGTTTGGCGAGAGGATTTATTTTCAGTCCCCATTTCTTCAATGCTTGCAACGCCTCCCACTGTGTCTCGATTTTAATACCATCGCCTTCAACATGCATTATTTCATAAAAGAAGATATCGAGCGGACGCTGAGCAGTTTCATTCGGATCCAAGCGGCGCAGAGAGCCAGCAGCGGCATTGCGTGGATTAGCCAATGGCTCCTCACCTCGCTGTATAAGTTCCTTGTTGAGTTCTTCAAAATCCTTTATATGCATTATAACCTCGCCCCTCACAGCAAGCATCTTCGGCAAGGGGATCTCCTCACCTCTTAAAACAAGAGGAACTGCACGAATTGTCTTTATATTTTCTGTAACATCCTCTCCATTCACTCCATCTCCTCTCGTTGAACCTCTTACATATCTTCCATCCTCATAAATCAATTCAACACTCAAACCATCAAGCTTGGGCTCTGCAGCGTATTCAACATTTTCTACTCCAAGCTCCTTCTTCACCCTCCTGTCAAAAGCCCTTATTTCCTCCTCCTTATGAACAGCATCCAGACTCAGCATCGGCTTTACGTGGCGAACTGTCTTGAATTCTTTGGCGGGAGGGGCTCCAACACGCTGTGTTGGAGAATCAGGAGTAATAAACTCTGGAAATTGCTCCTCAAGGCGGCGCAATTCTTCCATTAATTTGTCATATTCTTCATCTGAAATCTCGGGCTTATTCAAAACATAATAAAGATAGTTATGCCTCCATATTTCCTTGCGGAGCCATTCTATTCTTTTCTTCGCCTCCTCCCTGGTGAGCTTTTTTTCCATATTTAAAAATGAATGTGAGGCAATAAAAAACTTTTGTTTCTGTGCAAGTGAATGAATTAAGTTTTACTTAAAATTGAATAAACAATGAAATGAGGAGCGTTATTACTTCTTTCATTCTTTATTTCTTTACTGAATAAATTTTTTTATTTTGACAAAATCCATTTCTACTTAAAATTGAATAGCACGGCCTGCTTTTCCATCTTTTTTAATTTTTCCGCCTCTGCATAAATTTCTTTTGCTTTATCGCCGACAATGAAAATTAGTTCTTCTTCAGTTAAATCAAGTCTTGCAGCAAGCCTTGCAGCAGCATCTGCATCTGCAAACAATTTTTTGAACATGGGCAGCATTTCCAGTGCTTTTCTGCTAGAGCAATGCATTATTTTGCCTATCTTTTTTGCTATGCTCAGGCGAATTTGCCTGTATTGCTTGCTGGCAGCCATGCTTCGCAACCATTTTGGAAAATGATATGCGGTAAAACCTCTATATTCATGTTTTTTTGCCACAGCTATACCACCTGTCATCAATTCTGAAGCATAGCCCCATAAGCCATAGTATTGCCGTCTCCATACCCTGCCTAAAAATACATCCGCCCGTGATAAAAATTCATATGCTCTTGCCAGATCATCAGGGTATTTATATTCCATGGGCAAATTTTCATCAATCCACAGAATTAAATTATCTGGCGATTCATCTATGCGCCATGCTTCTCTTATCGCAGCCCTCATTTCCTTTGCCCTCAGTATATTTCTCAGACCAGTAAAAATTTCTCTCTCCCTATCTCTATAGCCGAGGTGAGAAAGCATGTCCTTTGTGATTCTTTTTCCATATGCTATTGATTGCAAATCATTTATAGCGCTCCTTACATCCCCATCGCATCTTCTCGCTATCTCATTTATTACTTCTGGATCAGCCACTATCCCTTCCATTTGACATATTCTTTTGAGTAATGCAGCAATTTCTCTACTGCTCACCTTTTTGAATTCTATTGATTTACACAGATTACGAAGTTGGACTCCGCTTCCTTTTATCAATTCATAATAATCGTTTGCAATCAAAATAATGGGTTGCTTCGTCGCCTTTATCGTTTCAATTATAGCTCTCTTCCCTCCAAAGTCACCAGCTTTTTCATATAAATTATCTGCCTCATCTAAAATGATTAGTTTTCTTGCTCCTTCCTTTGAAGAAATAAATTTGCCGTCGATGCTCAGAACTTCATGAATGGCTCCTGTTAAAGCAATCTTTCTTATTATTTCCCTATTTCTTTCATCACTCGCATTTAGTTCAATTACTTCCCATTTAAAATCATTGGCTAAAGCATAGGCAGAAGAAGTTTTTCCAACACCTGGCTTTCCATATAAAATGACGGCTTTTTTGCTTGGCTTGCCCTGCTGCCACTCTCTTGCCCATTTCAACAGTTCTTCCTTTGCAGTTCTATTCCCAATAACATCTTTCAGGCTTTTGGGTCTGTATTTTTCTGTCCAGTTCATCTATCCAATTCAAAATCCTGCCAGTAAATATCTTTCTTGAATTCTTCTCTTATAATATCTCCAAGTTTTGTTGGGATTCTTAATCCATATTCCTCATAAACCTCCATTCCCTCCCTTGTTATATAAGTTGGATTGAATGGGTCAAAATCTGGAGGAAGTTTAATAAGCTGATATTCATATTCTCCAGTCTCAGGATTTCTTATGCAAATCCTATAGTTGTATTTATTCAAAACAGTATAACTTCCCTGCAATTTGCTAACTAAATCTCTGTAATAATTAATGCTGTTTTTCAGTTCCTTGATCTCATTTTCCAGGGCTTCAACTCTCCTTTTATATTCATCCAATTCTCTTCTGAGTCTTTCATTTTCATATCTCAAAGCTTCTTCGCCATATATTGTCTGACCGCCTTCAAGATGTGCAACTTTCATTTTCAGGAATTCGTTTTCTCTTCTCAACTCAGTAAGCCAGTCAAGCAGCTTGTCATTGGCTGGTTTTTCTTCCAGCTTTTTCAATTTTTCTTCAAGTTCTGCAATAATTTTCTTATATTTTTCCAACTCGCTCTCCTCCTGTGTTTCTATAACTTCTTCCTGCTGCGTTTTCGCCTCTGTATTTGCAGCCACTTCTTCTTCTAATTCTTCCTCCTCAGGCTTGGTGGTGAAGATCATTATTCCAATCCAGACTAATAAAAACGATAGAAGAATGAGTATTGTGATGGTTATGTTGTCAATCATTTTCCACTACATATAATGCTTTTTTTATTTCTATACTTTTCGCTTTTTGACCTTTCATATTTCTCATTTCTCGGCTTTTTGCTTCCCCAAGGCTTCCTTTATTTCGTTCACTATTTCTGGATTACGGAGCGTAGTTATATCGCCTATTATCTCTCCCTTTTCTGCCAGTCCCTTCAATATTCTCCTCATTATTTTGCCGCTCCTTGTTTTAGGCAAATCGCTGACAAAAAGAATGTCATCAGGCTTTGCAGTTGGGCCAATTACTTTAACAACATGCTTTATCAGCTCTTTCTTCAGCTCTTCACTCGGCTCAACACCTTCTTTTAGCACCACATAAGCAAAAGGCACCTGCCCTTTAATTTCATGTGGTATGCCCACTACTGCCGCTTCGGCCACACTTTCATGGCTAACTAAAGCACTCTCCACTTCTGCTGTGCCTAAACGATGACCAGCAACATTTATCACATCTCCTATTCTGCCAAGAAGCCAGAAATAGCCATCTTCGTCAATCACTGCCCCGTCTCCAGTATAGAATTTGCCGAAGCCATATTTACTCCAGTACTCCTCCACATATTTTTCATGAGCATTGTACAAGCCGCGCAACATAGAAGGCCATGGTCTCGTTATCACAAGCTCTCCCTTCTGGCCAGGCGGACATATGCCATTTTCATCTCTCACTTCTGCCTTCAGCCCCGGAAATGGAAATGTTGCAGAGCCTGGCTTAAGTTTCGTTACTCCTGGCAGCGGTGTTATTATATGCATTCCTGTCTCAGTCATCCACCAAGTGTCGACAATTGGGCATCGTTCTTTTCCAATTACCTTATAATACCAGAGCCATGCTTCTGGATTTATTGGTTCTCCAACGCTGCCTAATAATCGCAAGCTGCTCAAATCATGCATGTTTGGCCATTTTTCACCCCATTTCATCATTAGCCTTATAGCAGTTGGAGCTGTGTATAGTATAGTCACCTTATATTTTTCAACAATTTCCCACCATCTATCTGGCTGTGGATAGTCTGGAGCACCTTCATACATCACGCTTGTAACTGCATTGGCAAGTGGACCATAAACAATGTAGCTATGTCCTGTTATCCAGCCAATGTCAGCTGTACACCAGTAAACATCTTCATCTTTTACATCAAATACCCATTTCATTGTTGTGGCAACGCCAACCATGTAGCCACCAGTAGTATGCATAACACCTTTAGGTTTGCCTGTAGTTCCTGAGGTATACATGAGGAAAAGTAAATCCTCGGCATCCATTACTTCTGGCTCACATTCTGCTGGCTGATCTTTTACAACATCATGCCACCATACATCCCTGCCTTCCTGCATTGGCACATTGCCATCAGCTCTCTTTACAACAACAACCTTCTCAACATCTAAATTTTTAAGCCCTTCATCTGTCTTTTCCTTGTGATTCAAAAGCTTTCCTCTCCTGTAATAGCCGTCGCATGTTATAATGTATTTTGCTCCTGCATCTTCGACGCGATCTTTAAACGCTTCTGCGCTGAAACCTGCGAATATAACAGAATGAGGAGCTCCTATTCTTGCACATGCAAGCATGGCTATTGGTAACTCCGGAATCATTGGCAAATAAATGGAAACAATATCCCCTTTCTTCACTCCCATGCTTTTTAGGGCATTGGCAAACTTGCACACTTCTTCATGCAACTGCTTGTATGTAAGTTTCCTCACCTCTCCAAGTTCCCCTTCCCAAATATATGCAATCTTATCTCCCTTGCCTCTCTCTATCCACCTGTCCAAGCAGTTATATGAAGCGTTTAACTTACCATTTATAAACCATTTATAATATGGCTCATCAACTTCCAAAACCTTATCCCATTTTTTATACCAGTCAATCATCTCCTCTGCTTTCTTCTCCCAGAATTTTATATAGTCCTCTCCTTCCTCATAAACACTTTCGTCCTTAATCCAGGCTTTCTTCCTAAATTCCTCAGGTGGCGAGAATACCCTCTGCTCTTCAATGATTTCTTTCATGTGGGGAGTATATAAAATTTATACTTAAATTTTTTGAGGTAACGATGAGGGTGTCAAAAAATTCCCACATCCAGATTGTAGATGGTTACAAATGCAGTAAGCCATTTTTTATAATTTCAATTATGTATTTATATTGTCATTGCTTATAATAGCATGTTGCTCGAAATAGCCGTGTTAATTATATTTCTGCTGATAATAGTGCTTGCCTCAGCTATAAAAATTGTAAGAGAATATGAGCGTGGTGTAATATTCCGCCTTGGAAGACTTGTTGGTGCTAAAGGACCCGGCTTATTTTTCATAATACCAATGTTTGATAAAATGGTGAAAATTGATTTAAGAGAGCATGTAATGGATGTTCCTGCTCAGGAAGCAATAACAGCTGACAATGTGCCTGTTAGAGTTAATGCAGTTGTTTATTTCCGGGTAATGAACCCAGAAGATGCAGTTGTTAAAATACAAAATTATATGATTGCAACAAGCCAAATGGCTCAAACAACGCTTCGAAGTATTATAGGCCAGGTAGAGCTAGATGTATTGCTAAAGGAAAGAGACAAAATAAATCAGCGCCTGCAATCAATTCTTGATGAAGCAACTGATGCATGGGGCGTAAAAGTTACAGCAGTAGAGATAAAAGATGTTGAAATTCCTGAAGGAATGCAGCGCGCTATGGCAAGGGCAGCAGAAGCAGAAAGAGAGAGACGCAGCAGAATAATAGCAGCAGAAGGCGAGTTGCAGGCAGCAGAAAAATTGACACAGGCAGCTAAAATTATAGGAAGAGAACCAGCAGCCATCCAGCTAAGAACTTTACAGACTCTGGCAGAGATCTCAGCAGAAGGAACAACCAAGATTTTCTTCCCATTTCCTCTGGAAATACTGAAAGCGTTCATGAAGGAAAAGGAAAAGAAAAAATGATTAGAAATTCATTATAAACACTTCTTTCTCCACCCTTTCACATTTTCCATTTACAGCACATGCTTCAACAGCTATTCTGCAGTTACCCCTTATATTTTCGTCCCACCACCACTGATAGGGTTTTTCATTATCAACATGCTTTAATTCATTGTTTATATAAAATTTAACCGCCTTTATTTTTCCTGCTGGCTCCGTCGTTGCATTTACTTTAATTGTTATTCCGCCAAACACGATTGTTTTGTTAATGAAGGCCAGTAAAGGACCAAAATCTAAGATATATATTCCGTTCAATGGTTTTTCAAGCGTTATATTTATATGGATTGTTTCAGTTGGCTCCTTTATAGCTACTTGTGGATCACCAAATAAGTTTGTTTCATAATATGTCCATCTCATTCCATTCTCATTTATGCGCCATACATTGTCTTCTTTTGAAAAATGATTTGCTCTTCCAACCTCCCTTATATTTTCTTGGAATAGAGCTTTAAAGAAAGAGCTATCGTATCTCTGGCCTGGAGAATCAGTGCTGTTTTCTCTTCCTAATCCATAGCGAGAGTTCATTATGCATGCAAAAGCTCCATGCTCATCACATGTCAAATGCTCTGCAAAACAATCATCTTCGTAATAATTATCTTCCGGATACCAGTTATCGAAGGAGCCAGCTAGACAGGTTTGAGAATAGAGGAAGAAATATTCTGTATTGTACAACCCTTTCAAATCCGAGTTATGCATCTTTAGTGCATATGTAGTCCATCCATGGCCATCATGGTTTACAATGTTAACACCTTTATTTAGAATAGGCAGTAAATTGTATTTACTCCATGTTCTCTCTCTATCATAAAGAGTCGTTATATTATATGAAGAAGGAATCAATGGCTTAATTTTATCCTTATGATTCCCTCCCCATTGTGCCTCACCTCCAAATCCAAGATATTCTCCAAGCAATAATACTTGCATTAAATACTCGTTATTGCTGCTTTCCTCATAAGTTATTGTCTTGTTAATGAAATTATTAATTTCTTTAATACTATCAACGCATGCCCTTCCTACCCATACCTCTGCATATAAATCTGCCTCATCTCTATCGCTAACATCATTGCCTGTCGCATTTTCTCCCCATTTGTCATCCATATCCTCGTTAAAATCGCCATCTAAGCAAGCATAGTAAACATCTGACGGGATATATGCTTCTAAAACCTCATCCGTTTCTGCCAGAGGCAAGCCGACGCATGTAGCATATAAGTAGCGGGGAGGAATTATGTTGCTACTCGCATTCTTAATATCGCCATCTCCTCCAAGCAAAACATAATCGATGCCCCAGTTTAAATAAGCATATCTTATGAAATTCCTTATTTGAGCTTGGGTATCATTGAACATCTCCGTTTCATTCCAGCAAAATGAATTGATTTTTATTTCCTCAACTGTAACAATATTGACTTTTATACCCTGGCCTTCTTTATAATCTGCAAATCTCTGGAAAGCATTTCTAAACTCATCTTTTGTTATTATGAGGTAATCATATCCTTCATTTAGTTTTTTAATAGGATATGTATATACTGCCCATCTGTTATCAATATAATTCATAACCCATTCTCTATCTTTTTCCAGTCCTCTATACAATGGATTTATCTTTCCTTCTTTAAGTTCAATTTTAACATCTACTTCTTCATAGTAAAAAACTTTGTTATTTTCGACAGAAACAGGCATAATATTCATTACAAGAATATTATACCCTCTAAGCCCGTAGATTCCAACTTTTTCATATAACTTATTTGCAACGTTTGTTGATAAAATCTCTACTTTATTATTTCCTACAAATAACGCTTTTGCCTTTTCAACTTCATAAAATCCTAAAAATTTCTTATTTACGCCTTTCACATCTATTTTTTTAACCTCTTTGCCATATGGGATTAAAATATGTGCTGGCTTGGCAGGCAATAGTAATCCATTATATTCATGCATTTCGCAACCATCGATTTTTATCTCATATTCTCCTCCGATTTTTTCAATGACTGGCTTCTCAAATTTATATTTAAATGAAATGATATCAGATGCGCCTATTTTGATGCCCGAAAAAGCTAATCCAATAAACAAAAATACCACGATAAATGCTACTTCTCTTTTCATGTAGCGTAAATTTCTATTAGAATTTAAATTTATCTTACTATCAAACTTTTTCCTGTCATTTCTCTCGGCTTTTCTATATCCAGTAATTCAAGCATAGTAGGAGCTATATCTCCAAGCACTCCTTTCCTCAATTTTGCTTCTATGCCTACTAAAATAAAAGGAACTGGATTGCTTGTGTGGGCTGTCTTTGGCTTGCCATTTTCAAACATTTCCTCAGCATTTCCATGGTCTGCCGTAATTATTGCTATGCCATCATGCTGCAGCACTTTTTTGACTACCTTGCCTAAACAATCGTCTACAGCTTTGAGAGCTTTTAATGTTGCTTCCCATATGCCTGTATGCCCGACCATATCTGGATTTGCGTAATTAAGCACGATAACGTCATATTTCCTGCTTTCAATCCTTTTTATAACATCTGCTGTAACTTCGTATGCTGACATTTCTGGCTTTAAATCATATGTTGCCACTTTTGGTGAAGGAATTAAACATCTATCCTCTCCTTTGAATGGCTCTTCCCTCCCTCCGTTAAAAAAGTAGGTTACATGGGCATACTTTTCTGTCTCAGCTATTCTTAGCTGCTTTAAACCATGCTTTGAAATAACCTCTCCAAAAGTATTTGTTATATCCTCTGTCTCAAATGCTGCTGGATTATCAAAATTTTTATCGTATTTAGTCAGAGTAACAAAATGTACTTTCAAAGGAACCGTAGAAAAAGCATCAAAATTTTTGTCTATGAAGGCTTTTGTAAGCTGTCTCCCTCTGTCGGGACGGAAATTAAAGAATATGACAACATCTCCATCTCCTATACGCGGCATACCTTCAATTACAGTTGGCTGGACAAATTCATCTGTTTCTCCACTGGCATATGCCTTCTCTATTCCTTCAATTGCATTTTTAACAATTCTTCCCTCACCTTTTACCAGCACATCATAAGCCTTCTTTGTCCTCTCCCATCTTTTGTCTCGATCCATTGCAAAGTATCTTCCCACTATGCTTGCTATCTTGCCTATGCCTATTTCATCAATTTTTTCTTCCATTTCCTCTAGATATTTCTTAGCGCTTTTTGGAGGAGTGTCTCTTCCATCCAGAAAACAATGTATATATGCCTCCCTGATGCCATGCATCTTTGCCATTTCAAGCAGAGCATATAAATGCTCCATCATTGCATGAACTCCCCCATCGCCAATGAGTCCCATTAAATGCAGTCTGCTTTTTCTCGCTTTCTCCATTGCCTCCTTAAGCACTTTGTTTTCAAAAAAACTGCCATCCTTTATTGCCATTAAAATTTTTGTTGCCTCTTGATAAACTATTCTTCCAGCCCCAATATTTAGATGCCCCACTTCAGAATTTCCCATTTGCCCAGTGGGCAATCCAACTGCTTCTCCACTTGCTTCAAGTATGGTATGTGGATATTTTCTCCAGAATTCATCAAAGTTTGGAGTGGAAGCATAATAAATTGCATTTCCAATCCTTTTTGTTGTATGTCCCCAACCATCCAATATTGTAAGTAAAATCATGGGCTAATATTCATTATAATTGAATATAAAAAATTTGGGAAAAGTGCCGAAAAATCCAGAATATACTGTTTTATTTGACAATGACAGAGATTACAAGGGCAAAATATGCCACAAAACCATTCATTTTCATTCCATCCCTCTATTGCCATCAAAATTATATAATAAAATTTTATACAACCTCATGGAAAATAAAATTCCTACCTTTTCGGACTTAAAAAGAGAAGTTATTGATGCTGGATTGTGCACCTTATGTGGAGGATGCACCTCCTTTTGTAGGGAGAACAAACTCCATGCAATTGATATTATGGAAGGATTGCCTGATTATATCAACGAGGAAAGTTGTCTTGAATGTGGCATATGTTATATGATTTGTCCGGTTACGGAAGAATTGAATGACAAACTCGAGGAATTATATGGAAAAGGAATAGGAAAAATTCTTGAAGTTTATTCAGCTCGTTCGACAGATGAGAATATTCTTAAGGTATGCTGCGATGGCGGCGTGGCCACTTCTTTACTCAATTATTTGTTGGATATTCATTATATTGATGGCGCGCTTGTTGTCAAAAGAACGAAGGGAGGAAGAAGTATGCCCATACTGGCAACATCATATCATGAATTGCTTGCATGCGCAGGTGCATCGTTGGCGACAGTTCCGAATCTTGATGAGATAAGGTATTATAGCACCTATACCTCCTTACTCCCAGAACTTAAAGAAATTGCATATGGAGGAATGGAAAATGTTGCTTTAACAGGAACACCTTGCCAGACCAAAACAGTGAGAAAAATGCAGGCAGTGAATATACTGCCTTCTGGCTCGATAAAATTCATTATAGGGCTATTCTGCATAGAGAATTTTTCCTTTGATGCCATTAGTTTGAGCAAGTTTGAGGAAATAATAGGTGGAAGATTGAGCGATATAGAGAGAGTGAACATAAAGGAAAAAATGATAATCGAGTTTAAGGACGGAAGCAGAAAAGAGATAGCACTTGAAGATTTAGAGAGTGTGGCAAGAAAGGCATGTATAAAATGCAAAATACCCTTCTCCAACATATATGCAGATATTTCTCTTGGAGGCCTTGGCTCTGAAGAAGGGTACACAACTGTTGTGATAAGAACACCAGAAGGCAAAAGATTATTCGAAGAAGCTCTGGAAGAAGGGCACATTGAAATACATCCAGAATGGAATGAGGAAAAGAAAGAAGAAGTAATTAATAAAATAAAAGAATGGACTGAAAAAAAGGAGAGGAGGAAATAATTATTTTTCCTCTATTGTTCCCATATTTGTTTCAATAATTGCAAATGTTTTTGCCTCTTTCTTAACACATCCTGCAGAAAATGTAATCAGAAACAATAGCAGCAAAGCAATATATTTCATGATTGATAAGAGGAAACGAAATAAATGATTTACTGTTTCAAAAGAAATATAAAAAATTTTTTAGAGACGAAAATGAAAAGGAACTATTGTTTTTTATTCGAATGCTGTACTTTTTATTTCATTCATTCTCCCTAAACCAAAGGATAATAAATCCTTTTCATATTTATCCTTTGGTGAGGTTATGAATGAAGAGATGTGGGATGTGATTGTAGTAGGGGGTGGCCCTGCTGGATTGACAACTGCTATCATGTGTGCAAATAGAATGCTTAAAACAATGGTTCTTGAAGGAGGGAAATGGGGGGGATTACCAGCAACAATGTACCCGAACAAGGTTATACCAAATTATCCAGGATTTCCAGAAGGAATAACAGGAATAGAGCTGGTGAGGAGATGGCTCAGACATGTAAGAGATAATGAATATGTTATCATGAAAAGGGAGAGAGTAGTAAAAATTGAGAAAGGAGGCATAGTAAAAACAGAAGATAATGAATACCATGGAAAGACAGTTGTGATTGCTACAGGAACACGTCCAAGAGAGCTTGGAATACCCGGAGAAGCAATGTTTAATAGAGGAGATAAAGGAGTTTATTACTACGTTACACATAGGGAAAAATTCATAGATAATGTGGTGCTTGTTGTGGGAGGGGGAGATACAGCCGTGGACGCTGCCCTAGATTTAGTTGATTTGGCAAAAGAAATATATATAATACATAGGAGAGATAGATTCAGAGCAATAGATGAGAATGTTAAGAAGATGGAGAAGAGCAAGAATATAAAGATAATGCTTAATACAGAACTTGAAGAAATAAGAGGAAAGGACAAAGTAGAGGAAGTTGTGCTTTTAAACAATAAAACAGGAGAAAAGAAAGTATTGAAGGTGGACAAAGTCATTCTGGCAGTTGGTCTAAAGCCAAATACAGAAATGTTTACAGAACTCGGTGTAAAAACAGATGATAGAGGATTCATTATAACAGATAGCTATCAGAGAACAAATGTTGAAGGAGTATTTGCTGTTGGAGACATAGTAAAGGGAGCCTTCAGATTGCTAATAGTAGGAGCAGCTCACGGAGCGATAGCATCACAGAAGATATACGAATACATAAGGAAACCATACTGGGCAGGTGAGGACGAGAAATAGCCTCAGCTCTTTCTATCTTATTTTACATATCTTTTAATTCTTTTGTAGTATTCATGCTCCACAAAATCACAATTTATGAGCATTTCTGCATCCTTCTCTCCTGTTATTTTCACACCCATTTCTTCTATCCTCTTCCTCAATTTTTCAATGTATTTGCTTTCATTGCCGTTTAAAAATGCAATTTTTCGCGGCTTTCTTCCTTCCATATTCATTAATATGCCCAAATCAAGCATATCTTCGACTTCAAATGGCGTAAATGATTTTTCATCTATTTTGAAATATATCTCAGGATCAATCACAATGTCCTTTGCTTTTATTTCTATTTCTTTCTCTTCCTCATCATAATCAATAACACTTTTCATGCATTCATTTCCACATATTCCGCATCCAAGACATTCTCTGCAGCTCAGGCAACGCTTTGCCTCCTTAATCGCTGTTTCCTCATCAAAGAGAATTTCCACTTCCTTGAAAGTTGTTACTCTTTCCTCTATAGGTATATAACTTATCTCCTGCCTTTCTTCTTTCTCAATGCCGGATAAAACAACGTTTCTTTTCATGAGTTCAATATCTTCCCAAGAAGCTATGAGCCTATTGATATCCTTTTCCACAGGGTCAAATGAAATTTCCTTTCCATGGAGATAAGCATCTATAGCATGAGCTGCCCTCCTTCCCCATGCAACTGCTTCAATGACAATTGATGGCCCCGTCACAGCATCTCCTCCAGCAAATACTCCAGGCATGGAGGTGGCAGCTGTTTTATCATCAACAATTATTCCCCATTTCGTCCTCTTTATTTCATCTGGCAGGAAGGAGAAATCTGGGTATTGTCCTATGGCTGCTATTACAGTATCTGCTTCCATGAAGAATTCACTCCCTTCTTTTGGAATTGGCCTTCTCCTCCCACTCTCATCTGGCTCTCCAAGTTCCATTTCAACACATTCCAATCCTATAACTTTGCCATCTTTGCCCACTATTTTTACGGGAGCTGCCATGAATTTTATGTTCACCCCTTCCTCTTCAGCAAATTTAACCTCCTCCTCTCTTGCTGGCATTTCATTTCTGCTTCTCCTGTACAATACTGTAACTTCCTGGCTGCCAAGTCTTACAGCACATCTTGCAGCATCTATAGCAACATCTCCTCCTCCTACAACGACAACTTTTCTTCCTTGGAAAATTGCTCTAACAGTTTCAGGCGATATATTGACTTCTCTGAGAAATTCCACACCTGATATAACTCCTTCCAAATCTTCCCCTTCTATACCCAGCTTTCTGCTTTCATGAGCTCCAACGCCAATAAATACTGCATCATATTCCTTTCTCAATTCATCAAATGAAATATCTTTTCCAACTCTTGTATTTAGCTGCAGTTCAACCCCCATTTCAAGGATTGCATCTATTTCACGTTTCAACACATCCTTTGGAAGGCGATATGGTGGTATGCCAACAGCAAGCATTCCTCCTGCCACTGGCAAGGCTTCAAAAATCTTAACTTTATATCCCTTCCTTGCCAATTCATATGCAACAGTTAAGCCAGCTGGCCCAGAACCAATGACAGCAACCCTGTATTTATTGTTTTCATTTGCCGGCATTTTGCCCAAATCAATTTTTCCTTTCTTTTCCCATTCCCAGTCTGCAACAAATCTCTTGAGCAATCTTATTGAAATTGGCTTGTCAATCCCGTTTCTTCTGCATAATTCCTCGCATGGATGCGGACAAACTCTGCCCAAAACAGCTGGCAGTGGCAAACGTTCTCTTATCAAATTCACAGATTCCTCAAATTTCCCCTCTGCTATTTTCGCTACATATCCGCGAACATCCACATGAGCTGGGCAGTTTGTCTGACAGAAAGGCGTTTCCTTCTCCAGGAAAAATGTTGATGGTATGCCTTCTCTTCCATAAACTGCTTTTCTTGAAAATAAACTCCGCTCCCTATCAACTGTTTTTAGGGGGCAAACTTCATAGCATATGTTGCAGTTGTTGCAGTCCTGTTTTATCCTTGTAGGATATTTTATTATTTTAACTGTGTCATCATCGATATTTTTCACCCATGCATTTGTTAACAATTTTATTTTTCCTTCCTTGACGAATTTCAGAAATTCATCATATGGCGCATCATCATTTAGCGAGGAGGCATGCTTTCTGATAACATATTTATTGATAGAAGGATGCCTTTCCACAATGATAACGTCTTCGCCTTTCTTCGCCAGTTCAACCGCCTTTTTTATGCCATGCGCTCCAGCCCCTATAATGGTGATACCTTCTCCTCCCTCAAAATTTTCAATAACAAATGGCTCAGCAACTTTTTCTTTTTCGCCACCATAATAAAATGAAAAGATGCCATCATTTTCTTTAAATGCTGCCTCTCCTCTCTTCACAAAGTCAATTAGATAGAGAAAAACAGCCTCTTTTCTCAGCCCCGTTCTTTCAGCAATTTCATCTAATGACGCCTCTTTTTCCTGTAATAGTAATCTTATCATTTCCTCATTCACTTCATCGTATATTATTTCGTCTGCAATCCTATTGAATTCATAGAAAGTGTAGAGCTCTCCATATTTGTTGCCTTCTGTTGTGAGCATTCTTTCCTTTACAGCTATTATTCTTATCCTGGGCTTTAAAGAAGCATTATAAGCTGCTCTTAAAGCTAGATTATCTTTTAGCTCATCTTTTAAAGGCCCTAGTTTTTGCAGTTCTTCAGTAAATTCTGTTACAACTTTTGCAAATTTTTCTCCTTCAGAGGCAGAAATCCATTCTAGTCTTAAACGTCTTTCATCTATTCCAGCATAGCGAAGCAATTTTCTGGCTGTATTCATCTTTCCTATGGTGTAATAATTGCCTGTAACGTAATGGCAATCTCCAAGATGACAGCCTCCAACAAGTACTCCATCTGCTCCTCGCAAGAATGATTTTAAAACAAATGAAGGCTCAACTCTTGTAGAGCACATCACTCTTATAACTCTCGTAGTGGGTGGATACTGAAATCTGCTCACTCCTGCTAAGTCAGCGCCTGCATAAGAACACCAGTTGCAGAGCATGGCAATAATCTTCGGTTTGAAACTCATTCTATCGCCTCCTCAATTTGTGCCATTATCTGCTCATCCTTAAAATGTCGCATGTTAATTGCTTTATGAATGCAGGATGAGCCGCAAGCTCCACATCCCTTACATGCAGCAGGAACATTTTCTGCAACCTTCCTACCATCTTTTTCAACAAGCCTCATCGCTCCATATGGACATACTTCAACACACACTCCACATCCCATGCATTTTTCCTCATCTATAACTGGCGTATATGGCTCCGCCTTCACATATCCTTTCGCCATTGGAATCGCCGCCCTGCTGGCTGCCGCTACCGCCTGAACGATACATTCATTTATGTCTGCTGGAGCCCTGCAGGAGCCAGCCATATATATACCATCTGTTGCAAAGTCCACAGGGCGGAGCTTGACATGGGCTTCAAAGAAGAAACCATCTTGGCCCAATGGCACTTTAAGCATCTGCGATATCTTTTTCGCATCTTCTCTCTGAATTAAAGGAGTTGATAACACTACCAAATCTGCATCAAGTTCAATTTTTCTTCTCAGTCCAGGGTGATAAAAGCCAACAACCAGTTTTCCATCCTTTTTTTCCAGGGAAGATACCGTTGGAACTGCATCTCTCACCCTTACAAATCTTATCCCTTCTTCTCTTGCTTTTCTGCAGTAATCCTCATATACCGTGCCATATGTTTGCAGCCCTTTATGAATAATATATATCTGCGATTCTGGTAGCAATTTTTTCAATAGTCGAGCATTTTTTATGGAATTCATGCAGCAAATACGAGAGCAATATCTTACTCTCTCTCCTCTTCCTCCAACACACTGTATGAACACAATTTTTTTCCACTTGCCTATTTTATTTTCTTTCAAAAGATTTTCCAGTTCAAATTGAGTGATGACATTTTCATATTCATCATAGTTGTACATGTACATTGGTTCATACGGCTTTGCACCAATGGCTACAATTATCGTTCCAACCTTTATTTCCCCTTTTTTCTTGCCCTTGATTTTGACATTGAAATTTCCTATATAGCCTTCGACGCTCTCAACCTCGCTTTCTAAAAAAACATGTATCTTCTTTTCCTTCTTGACTTTTTCAAGCAATTCATTTAAAAATTCATTTGCATCTATATTGGAAGGATACAAACTATGAACGTGATTCAACAATCCTCCAAGTTTATTTTCCTTTTCAACTATATAAACTTCAAAGCCTTGCTTCGCCAATGATAAAGCGGATGTAATGCCTGCTATTCCCCCTCCTATTACCAATGCTTTCCTTTCAACCGGTATTTTTATCTCTTCAAGTGGCTCAAGCAGTCTAGCCTTTGCCACTCCCATTCTAACCAAATCCTTTGCTTTCTCTGTTGCATCTTCCTTTTCTTTCTGATGTACCCATGAGCACTGGTCCCTTATGTTAACAAATTCAAACAAAAATTTATTCAAGCCAGCATCCTCGCATGCTTTTCTGAAAAGCGGCTCATGAGTACGAGGGGTACAGGAAGCGACAACAACTCTATTCAGTTTATACTCCTTTATTGCATCCATTATTTCCTGTATTCCGGCATTCGAGCATGTATACATATTCTCCTTTACATACACAACGTCTGGCAGAGTTTTTGCATATTCACATACTTCAGGCACATTAACAAATCCTGCTATGTTGGTGCCGCAATCGCACACAAATACTCCGATTCTCAACTTCTCTGCCATTTTATCACCCTGCCAACTCTGCTGCTTTGGCAGCAGCAGCACTTGCCTGTATCACACTTTCTGTTATGTCCTTTGGTCTTTCACAACACCCAGCAACAAATATGCCTGGCTTTGTTGTTTCAACGGGATATTTAAGGAAATCCACGGTTTTTATAAATCCATGTTCATCTGTTTCTATGCCCAAGACATTGGCTATCTTTTTTGTATCTTTTGCTGGCATGATAGGCGTGGCAAGAATTACCATTTCCACCTCCAGTTCTTTTACCTTTCCTTCTTTTTCGTCTTCGTAATATATAATCAGATTCTTTGTTCTCTTATCTTCCTTAATTTCTCCAGGGCGTGCATGGATATAAGTTATTTTATAATCTCTCTCTCCTCTCTTGCTATATTCATAAAATCTTTTACTAAAGACCCTCAAGTCAGAATAGAATATGTAAGATTCCAGATCGTTATAATGCTCATTTGCCAGCATCGCACTCTTTATTGAAACCATGCAGCATACTGATGAACACCACGGGCAACGCTTTACATCTCTGGAACCAACGCACTGTATGAACGCGATTTTTTTTGGCCTTCTGCCATCTGGAGAGCATTTTAGGTGGCCATGAGTAGGTCCAGCTGCATTGATAAGGCGTTCATATTCCATCCAGGTATGAACATTATCATATTTCCCATATCCATATTCATATAAATCACGGGGCTCATATAATGACAGGCCGACGGCGACAATAATGGCTGCAACATTGAGCTCGATGATCTGATCCTTCTGATTGTAGTCTATTGCCCCTGCCTTACAAATTTTCTCGCATAATCCGCATCTATTTTTTGTTAATTTTAGGCAATATCTATCATCAATTGTTGCCTTTCTGGGTACAGCCTGAGGAAACGGCAGAAAAATTGCCTTCCTCTTATCCAGATAGCTATTATATTCATTTGGCACTTCTGTGGGGCATTTTTCCATGCAGTCTCCGCAGCCGGTGCATTTTGTCGCATCCACATATTTCGCCTTTCTTTTCACTTTAACTTTAAAATCTCCTGCCCTTCCTTCCAGTCCAATGACTTCAGAATACTCAAGAACATCCACATTTGGATGGGAAAAGCATTCATTCATTTTTGGGGCAAGAATACAAATACTGCAATCATTGGTGGACATTGTTTTGTCCAGCAATGCCATTCTCCCTCCAATACTGGGTTCTTTTTCTACTAAATAAACATGGATACCTCTATCTGCCAAATCCAAGGCAGCCTGTATGCCTGCTACTCCTCCTCCTATTATTAATACATCTTTCATTTTATCATTTCAGCAACTACTTCAACAAAATCTTTTACCTCAATGCCATAATTTTCATGGCTGAGAGTGCATTTAAAATGTATCTGGCATTTTGGGCAGGAAGTTATCATAACATCTGCCACCTTTTTTGCCTCTTTAAGCCTTTCCTTTCTTATTTCTTCCGATTTCCAGTCGCAACTCATCCAGGCAGAGGTACCACAGCAAACAGCTAGTTCTTTATTATGCTCCATTTCCTTGACTTTTATGCCAACTTTTTTGAGCACATTGCGTGGCTCTTCATATATACCAAGATGCCTTCCAAGACGACATGAATCGTGAAATGTATATTCTTTTCCTGCCTCTCCTCCTTTCATATCTTTATCAGCAAGGAATTCTGATATGTGCATTAGTTCAACATCCATGGAAGGATAATCCATTTTGAAAGTCCTGTAACATTCAGGACAGGAAAATATTATTTTCTTTGCCTTTCTTTCCTTCAACATCTGCATATTTTTATTCATGAGTTCATTGAATAGCTCCACATTCCCATTCCATAAAGCATCATGTCCGCAGCATCCATAAATTATTGATGGCTTAACACCATATTTATTGAGTAATTTAACTGTGCTTTCAGCAATACATTTTCCATCAAACCCTATCTCCTTAAACATTATATCAAAAAATGGCAGGCAACCAGCAAAATAGATTATATCAGATTTTTCATCTGTTTCCACATTATCAAGCCAGTCCATATCTATGTTTTTTTCCAGCATTAACTTTGGTATGCTTTCAAAAACACCTTCATGTGTGGGTATACCTTCATTTCCCTGTTTTCTTGCTCCATTTCTTACCTCTCTCATGAAATGGAGGAATTCTACACCAGAAGGACACACTTCCTCGCATAGCCCGCAACCCAAACATTTCCATATGTCCATGCTGTTTAGCACTTCCTCTTCTATACCTATTAAACTCCTTTCAACAATGCTTGCTGGAGAAAATTTGCCATATATTCTTGTAATTGGACAGATTGAACTGCATTTCCTGCATTCAACGCAATAATATGCTTTTGATTTCTCTATTATTCCCTCCAGCACTATTCCACCTTCACTTTTTTCTCCATTTTAAATACTGTAAGAATCTCTTCTATTTTCAGTATCCTTTCATCCTTTTCATCAATTTTTTCATCTGAGAGAAGACATTTTTTAATAACAACTTCCTTGCCCTCTCTAACAGCTTCTAAAGCTTTCCCCATATTGAATCTTCTAATACAAAAAATTAATTTTTCATCTTCCTCCACACATTCATAGCCGCAGTTCAAACAATCAAATGCAGCAGCCTCCCTTTTCTCCACTATCTCATAATATATCCCATCATCATATACATGATAAATAGCGGAAGATGGGCAGGATGCTATGCAAATTCCGCAACCCTTACATGAAATAGTATTTACTCTGATTGCATCTCTTGCTTCATCATACTCGAAACATTCACATATGGAAACACATATTCTGCATCTTGAACATGCCCTTTCATCTATTGCTACTGAATATTGCTTAAATGTTATCGGGAGCATTTCAAAAGAAAAAACATATCTCTTATTTATCTATTATCGTTGCTATAAAATGGCATGCTTAAAATCGGTATATTTGAAAACAGGCCCGTCTATACAGGTGTAGTATTTGCCACCCATAATACAGTGCCCGCATTTACCCATGCCGCATTTCATCCTTCTTTCCACAGATAAAAATATTTTCTCTTCTTTAATGCCCTCATTCAAAAGTTTTTCAACAACTGGTTCAAACATTGCAGGCGGCCCACACACCAGAGCTATTTCATTTCCATTTAGATTTGCATCTTTGATAAAATCGCTCACGTATCCTTGCCTTTCTCCTCCCTTTTCAAAAACCTCTATAATTTCTGCATATTCCTTCCATTCTTCCAATTCATTTCTGAAGAGCATATCATCTGGCTCCTTTACACCATATAAAATTTTCAGCGATTTGCAGAATTCCTTATAAATACATTCTTTTATGAAACTTCTTAAAGGAAGTATTCCAAGCCCTCCAGCAACTACAACAACATCCTTTCCCTTCGTTTCTTCCATAGGAAAACCATTTCCAAATGGCCCTCTATATCCGACAAAATCTCCTCTACCAAATTTAAATAAATATGATGTTACCCTCCCAATTCTTTTTATACATATTTCAAAATAATCCTTTTCAGAAGGAGCAGAACATATGGAAACAGGAAATTCACCTATACCAGGCAAGGAAACTTCAACAAACTGTCCTGGTATGAAATCTATGGATGCTTTAATCCTGAAAAGTTTTTTCTCGAAAGGAAATTGCTGGCAATCCACGATTTTTGCTGGTATTGGAAGATAAGGATTCATCAAAAATTGAATTAAAACCTTATATATGATTATTTTGCAGCTTATAGTACGTAGCTTATTTTCACCATGGTAAAAACACCATTAAAACAGCAAATTTCCACAAAAATTAGCTACTCCAAACTAAAATGTAGTATCCAGTTCCCCATATAGTGTGATATGCATGTCTCGGGTCTCCCTCATTTCTTATGTAAATTGTTGCCTGCCCTGTAAAATATGGGCCAACTTTTGCTTCCACTTTTAACTCTTTGCAATCCGAGGGAGTGGTAAAGATACCACGTATATCCCTTATTCCAAGAACAAGAAAGGTTCTTTTATAAACGGTGTAATGCTGTTTACATTCCTTGTATTCATTACTTTTTTCATTCTGACTAGCTGAAATAAAAGAAGGCAACAAAAGTAGTGAAATTATGATAATGGCGACGGTCTTTTTCATAAAAAATTAATTTTTGCAATATTTAAAAGATATTCTATAAAGATTCGTTGGCAAAATCGGATTTAATCATCTATAAAATCTCTATTCTTTGGCAAATTTTAGATTCAGAACCACTGGCCTAACCAAATAGCTGAAGAACTATCATCAGTATAAGAAACATAAGGGCAGCATACATTATATAAATGTACATTTTTCTTTTTTTAATAAATTGTTCATATTCCTTCCTGCATTTTTCACTGCACACTGCCTCTCCATACTTAATTGCTTTTCCGCATATTTGACAATGGCTGTGCTGAGGAATCATTTTACCTCCACTACAGTTCCATTAAACTTTTTTCCATATATAGCATTTTCCAATTCATCCAATCTTTTTCCATTAACAACAAATGTCTCTATTTTTTCTTCTTCAATGATTCTGCAGGCTATGGAATCGATAACAGCGCTTTCTCCCGCCTTCTTCCATTCTTCTCCTGCCATTTTTCTAAGCTCCTTTATGCTCATTCTGTCCAGCTTCTTTGCATCCTCGTATTTCTTCGGATCTTTATCATATATGCCATCAACATCTGTTGCTATTATGAGGCGCTCCGCCTTTACTTCCCTAGCAAGCATCGCCGCAACAGCATCCGTTGAATGGCCAGGCGTTGTGCCGCCCATTATTACTGGCGGAGCCATTTTTGCTGCATCTTCGATGCTTTCTGGAATTTCTTTTTTGAAAAAGGAATTTATCAGCATTGCATTCAGGCGAGTTGCCATTATTCCAAGCTTATCTAAATATCTCTCATCGCTGCAGAATTTTCTTGCTGCCTGTATATATTCTCTTGCTAATTTTCCACCACCTACAACTATGTACAAATCAAAATCCTTTGATGCCTTTTTAATTAAATTTGCTACTTCCTTTATGTAATCTGACTCATTTAAAGAAATGAGCGAGCCTCCTAAAGAAATAACGACTTTCATTGTTCTGTATTAAAAATATTTTATAAAATGTTTTGGCAGTGTCAACAATGAATGGTTTGATTGGATATTTTTATGGCAGCCAAATAATTCTCTATCATTTTTCAAAAATTGATTAGGCTAAGAATTTTATAAACATTTTCTATATCATTTCATGCGAAGGTATTCAATAAAACGGGGGCACAAGCCAGACTTAAATGCCCTGATAAAAAAATATTTTGGTGTTGAAGGAGACGTTGAAAAAGGAATAGAATTTGAAGTAGAGGGAATAGGAAAGATTTACATGAAAAAAGAGGGAAATGGCTTTATTGTTGACATAACTCCTCCAAAAGAAGTTACTGCTGATTATGCAATACTCAAAAAATGGAATGATTTTTTATTTGAGGCAACTGGAAGGACTGCTAAAGAAAGAAAAAAACTCATGGAGAAAGAAATCATTAAAAAATGAAGGGCATAGTGGCTTGGTGCATAGCAGTCATTATACTATGGGGGCTGTGGGCATTCCTATTTAAAGTTGGTTCCAATGAAATAGGAATAAAAAATGCATTGTTTTATGCATATCTGACAGGCATTATATTAAGCATGGCCATAATTGCATATTCATTTCCAGAAAATTTTGAAATTAGGAAAGGCGTGCTTTTTATTATTTTATCAACTGTTGTTGGATTTGCTGGAACAATAATATGGTATGTTATTTTGCAGAAACACAAAGCAAGCATAATAACTTCTTTCACAGCTCTGTATCCTGTTGTAACTGTTCTACTCAGCATTTTGATTTTAAAGGAAAAACTGTCTTTGCCCAATGCCATAGGAATTTTGCTTGCGCTGGTAGCAGGAATTCTACTTTCAATGTAATGAAAAGAACATTTTCAACATGCTTTCCAGATTTTTTATGCCTTTTTGACATAAAATCACTTCATTCATTATCATTCCGTTAAATGCTCAATCAGTATTTTTATTCCGAGAGCAATTAAAATTATGCCACCAACAATTTCCGCCTTCTCAAATTTCAGTTTGCTAGATATAAAAAAGCCAGATAGACAGATAAAAAAGGTTATTACGCCAATTATCAATGCAGGAAAGAAAATTTCCACACCAATTAATGAAAGAGTTATTCCTGCTGCTAGGGCATCTATGCTCGTAGCAAATGAGAGCACGAGTATGGTGTAGTTGTTTATTTTTATTTCCTTCATTTCCCCTGCCTCATAAATCATTTTTAAACCAATGGCAAGCAAAAGAAAGAAGGCGATCCAGTGATCAAAGGAAAAAATATAGTTTTTTATGCCTATGCCAGCACTCCATCCTATAATGGGCATTATTGCCTGAAAACTTCCAAATGATAAAGCCATTTTTAAAGCATGTCTTTTCATTGCCATACCTCCTGCCACAGAAACAGCAAATGCATCCATTGAAAGGGCAATGGCAATTAGCAGTATAGAAAGTAAATCCATAGGTAAATAAATAAAATTGATATTATTTTCTATGGAATTCAGAATTGAATACGTAAAAGCTAGGCAAGTTATAGATTCAAGAGGAAACCCCACTGTTGAGGCAGAGGTAGCAACAAAAAAGGCAAAAGGAGTTGCTATTGCGCCATCAGGGGCATCAAAGGGAAAGGAAGAAGCAGTGGAATTAAGAGATGGTGGCAAAGAATTTCATGGAAAAAGTGTTAGAAAAGCTGTTGAAAATATTGAAAAGATAATTGCTCCAGCTGTAAAAGGAATGGATATCAGAGAGCAGGAAACAATAGATAAAAAGATTATTGCAATAGATGCCACCAGAAATAAAAGCTTGCTTGGAGCGAATGCATGCATAGCAGTTTCCATAGCAGTTTGCAAGTGCGCATCCTTTGCTTTAGAAATGCAGCCATATGAATATCTGAATGAAAAAGCTTGTTTGCTTCCAATTCCATTCATGAATGTCATAAATGGCGGAGTGCATGCGGGAAATGATTTGGCTATACAGGAACACATGATTGCGCCTGTGAAAGCGAAAAGCTTCAGCCAAGCATTGCAGATGGGGTGCGAAGTTTATCATACGCTAAAGAAAAAAATTGAAGAGAAATATGGAAAAGCTGCCATAAATGTTGGAGATGAAGGTGGTTTTGCCCCTCCTTTAAGCAGAACAGAGGATGCTTTGGAAATAATCATGAAGGCAATAGAGGAGAATGGATATGAAAAAGAAGTTATGCTAGCTTTGGATTGTGCAGCCTCCTCATTTTACAGTGGAGAAAAATATTTTTTAAATAAAGAAATGGATGCAGGCGAATTGATGGATTATTATATGGGGCTGGCAGAGATGTATCCCATAATTTCTATAGAAGATGCTTTTCATGAGGAGGACTGGGATGCTTTTGCAGAGATAACTGAAAAAATTGGGAGCAAAGTGCAGATTGTTGGAGATGATTTATTTGTTACAAATGCCAAAAGACTGAGGAAAGGAATAAAAAGGAAGGCGTGCAATGCTTTATTGCTTAAACCAAATCAAATTGGCACTTTAACAGAGACGATAGAAGTGGCAGAGATATGCAAAAAGAATGGATATGGCATCATGGTATCTCATCGCTCTGGAGATACATGCGATGATTTTATAGCCGATTTAGTTGTAGCTCTGCAAACAGGACAGATAAAGGCAGGAGCTCCTGCGAGAGGAGAAAGAGTGGCAAAATACAACAGACTTTTAAGGATAGAAGAAAAATTAGAAAAGCCTGAATATGCCGGAAAGAAATGGAATAAATGGGGCATTCAGTCATAAATATTTTAGCTGGATGTAATCGCTACACGTCTTTATTAACGAAATTATGAAACCAACCAGCATTCCAAAATATTTTACATCAAATGCTCTTCCAAGAATTTCACAAAAAAGTGGTATGCTAACCCATAGTATAATTAAATTTATCCAAAAGGGTTTTAATGCTAATTTATTTTCCCAGCTCCGCCTCCATACTCTCATCGCTAATTTAAACAACAATTACTGGTATAAAAAAATTGCTAAGCTAAAGAAATTGTAAAAGAAATGGGCAGAGATAGGAGCTGCTATATTTTTGCTTTTATGCATTAAAATACCAAGGACAATACCAAAGAAGAAAGGCATAACAATCTGTATATATGTTTTGTATTCAAGATGGGCTACTGCAAATAAAATGGAGGAGATGAGTAATGATGGCATAAAGCCAAATTTATTTTCCAGTCGCATTTGAATAAAAGCCCTGAAAAAAGTTTCTTCACTTATTGAAGATATGAGAGGTATCAATATGAGAAATGCCAAATTTATATTCTTCCCTATCTCTTCTGCTAGAGGATTTTCCTCTTTGTATCCTATTACATAGAGTATTATGCTTGATGCTAGAATAAACAACACGGTGGCAATCAGGCCATATAAAATTGATATAGCCAATTTTTCTTTCCTGAAATAAAGATTTTCCCAAACGTTTCCATATATTAAATAAACAAAAATTACAACTGGAAAGAACATCACAATGAAATTAAGGATTAGAGAAAATAAGATTAAATTCATATTCAACTCATACTCTGCTGTTACAAAAAAACTCAGAGCTGCAGAGCCATAAATTATGATGAAAGCAAGAGCAAGCAAGGCATAGGCAACAAATTTTCTCATCAGCAGAAAAGTTTTTTACCCTTTTTTATTTTACGATGCAGGGCCCGTGGGGTAGCTTGGTTTATCCTTCGGGCTTTGGGAGCCTGAGACTCCGGTTCAAATCCGGGCGGGCCCACTCTTTATTTTTTTCTGATAAAGAAGGAGAAAGGTTGCAACAATAACCCGTTTCATTTTGATTTTTTTTTTACCAAAAATATTTTATACTCTCTTTACATTCTTGTAACACAAAAAGTAAAAAGTTGCTACGAGGTGAAAAAATGGCGTGTTTTCTTGTTCCGGGAGCTGAGGCGGTTGTGACAACTGTTGTGCAAAAAGCAGTTGGGAAAGAAAAAGCTGAAAAACTGAAGCTGGGATGGCTCAATACAATGCTTTGGGGTGGTGTAATACTTCTGGCAATCGAACATATATGGCATGGTGAAGTTGTTCCATGGCCACCATTCTTAACTGCGATGAATAATCCAGCGGACATTCCTGTAATGCTTCATGAAATGGCATTGGTTGGCGGAACAATGTGCATAGCTATAACACTTGCTTGGATAGTATTGGTTGCAATTACTTCTATTTTGAAGGAAAAGACAATTTCCAGAAAAGCAATCAAAGCTTAAGGAGGATAAATATGTGGCTGGTGATGACAACTCTGGCAGCAGTTATTGCTACGGCTATATGGTATATAAGCGATGAAGCCAGAGAAATCTATAATATAGGCTTTCTGAACCTTATCCTCTGGGGCACTGCTATAATGGTATTTGTGGATCATGTTATAGGATATCTCTCTGAAGGCGGTGAATTCATTGAAACAACTCCAGATGCAATACTTCTTTCAATAATTATGCTAATTGCAGCCATCCTGATATGGGAAATTGTTCTTTTAATCAAAGACCCAAAAGGAGTGCTGAAGAGCATTAAAAAATAATCGCCAGATATAACTCATTCCTCTTCCTCTTCTTCTTTATCTTTTAATTCTTTCAAGATGTCAACCATTTCTTTTTGTAGCATTACTTGTTCTTTCTGGTAAGGGGCTATGGTAGCTTCCTGCACAAGCTTTTCTATCAGCAATTTTACTTCATCAAGTGGATGAACACCATGCAACTCATAATAGCTCCTTGTTCTTGGTGTTTGCACTTCTTTGCTGCCGCCGGCAAAGCCAAATAAGCCAGCTTTTTTTGTTTTTGTTTCCGCTCCCATGGCCGCAAATGCGCCATCACTTCCTAAGCCGAAGCCAGAATAAGTGATGGGGATTATATTTCCGAATCTAAAAATTCTTCCCAATATTCCTTGAGAGTAGTCCAGATCTGCTATTTTGTCATATCTTAAACTTCTTTCTCTTTTTATGAAAATTCCTCCCCTCAACACAAGCCGGAAATTTGTTATGAAATATTTATGAGAGCGACGGTATATTTCAACAATGAACAGGCCAATTATGGCCATGCCAATAGTGTAAAGTGGTATCAGTAAATCAACATAATCCATTGCGTTTCCAAGCCAGAAAATTATCATGCCCAAAATAAAGACAGCTATATACATGAAGAAAATTCTCCATCTCACCATTAATAATGAAGCAATGATGCCAAAGATGATTAATCCAATGAGCCATATAGATGCTGCAGCTCCTATGCTGAAGGTATTGTTACTAGCCAATCCTTCCCAGTACTTGGAGCGAAAAAGCCATGCCAGAAAAATTCCCCATATGAAAAGGAATAGCCACAGGCAATGTAGATGCATAAATGACAATGGATGGGGCTGCAACTCTTTTTCAATTCTTTCATTGTCCAACAGTTGAAATTTTCTCATTTAATAAATAAAAAAATATACTTTTTATAATTTCTGAAAAATTTGAAGTTGTCGAATGAATGGAATGTATTTGTGATGCCATTTTGCTATTCCGATTCTATGTTGTTACCACTGGAAATGAGTCATTTTGATTTTTTGGACCAAGACCAATAAAAATAAAAATATAGCAGATATAATTCCATGCTCATTACAGATTCGAAACAGATAATGGAGATTGCCAGAAAAGCAAAAAATGTTGCTGTTGTTGGTATATCGAAGAATAAGGAAAGGGCAAGCTATCAGATTGCAGAGCAAATAAGGGATAAATATAATCTTTTCCTTGTAAATCCAAAGTATGCGGGAGAAGAGATTTTAGGCAAAAAAGTTTATTCTTCATTAAAAGAAATTGAAGAAAAGATAGATATTGTAGATGTTTTTAGAAACCCAAATTTTATTGAGGAAATAATAAAAGATGCAATAGATATAAAAGCAGGCGTTGTATGGCTCCAGCCTGGCTCGGAAAATATGGAAGTTATTGAAAAATATAAGGATAAAATAAACATAATCTACAATAGTTGCTTGGGTGTTATAAGTAAAATGATATAATCGATTTGGGAAATATTAATGCAATGCTTATTTTCAATGCTATCTCGAGACATGACAGTAAAGTTTAAATGATGATGTCTTTATAATCTTCAATAGCGGGGTGGGGTAGTCAGGAAAACCCGTCGGGCTCATAGAGCCCTTTGGAAAAGGACTTCACCCCAAAGGGCTAGGGAAACCCGAAGATCCGTGGTTCAAATCCACGCCCCGCTACTATTTTCTATTAAATTACAAAAACGTCCACAACATCTTTTGAGACAGTTCCATATTCATTATATGCAAAAACTTCTATGGTATGGAGGCCAGGAGAAGATTCTAGATGCCATTGATAAGGCGATTCTTCATCATTATATTTTAACTCTCCATCCAGATAGAGTTCCACCCTAGTTGTATTCTCTGCTTTTACTTTTACGATCAATGGTCCTATTATGCGCGGAGCTCCTTCCTGGATGAAAGGTATACGACGAAGCAAAGTGGGAAATTCCCTTCCAAAAATATATGTGTGATATATTTCAGGTTGCTCTATCTCAATCTTAGGAACATCTGGCTCAAGATTCCCATAAACTCCCTCTATGTACATTACGCCTGTACCCTCTCCATACCACTCTGCAATTTTTAAGGCATCGTAATCAATACGGAGCCATCCATTCTCGCCCCATTCAGTTCCCCAGCTATTTTTTATAATCCAGCAATGTTGTTCGTCATCATAGCCAACAATTGCCATTACATGCCCGCCAGCCAGCCTGCCCCATCTATGGCGGTATATGCCGCCTCGGTAATAATAAAAATCGCGCCAGAAATACATGCACACAATAAGTGGACCGTGTTCTATTAGTGTTCTTTTCATTGCCTCTGGGGTATGTTCAACCCATCCCCATTCTGTTATTTTTACAGTCCTGTTTTCCCATCCAGGGAGGCTTTCAAAGGAAAAATCATAGGGGCGATGTGGGTCTGGAAAACATCCTTCATCTGGTACTCCATGTTCGATTAGATAATTTGCCGCATCTATTATATTTACATATCCAGCTTTAATGCTTCCTCCTGGGTAGAAAAAGAGATGAGCTTCCGACAAATCTGGATTGTATATTTTGCCGAGCTTATATTGCATCTTTGTTTCCAGAGCAGCTACCAAAGCATAAGCCTCGCATGTTGGAGCAGGGGCTTGATTTTTTATCGGCGTTGTATAGTCGACGCCATTAACATCCCGCCATGAAAAATACGGTGGTAAATAAGAATGGCTATTTTCTGCTTCAATAAATGCTGGATAAATGGCAAGCAAAAGGAAAGCAATGCATATGGCAACAACACCTTTCATTGCAGAGATATTAAAAGTTTGTTAAATACTTTGTTGATACTCATATAAACCATGCACCGACTGTATCCCTTGCCTCTCTTCCTTTTGTATCATGTGCCACCACTTCTATCACATGCCATCCTGTTATCATTTCTATTTTTGTTTCAAACTCATTGGCATAAACAATCTCTTTTAACTCGCCATCTATGTAGAATTCAAGTTTTGAAATAGCATTTATTCCATATGAGATAGCATGGATGCTTATATCACCAAAAACCATTGTGATACCAAATGGAAGAGGGAAAATCTTTCTGTCCATGATGTAAATACCTCCCCTCGGCTTATCTATATAGGCCGTTAAATTGACCATGTGCATCAGAGGATACCTATCAAAATTAAACCATCCCCTTATCTTATAAGGTAAATCTCCTATTCCATCTCTGTTTATATCAAAGCCCCTATAATCACTCCAGTAATTTCCCTCCCTCCCATCATCCCATCTATTCCTGTAAAAATCATATGCTTTGTGCGAGTTTTCAATGAAAAGATTGTGGTGAATTTTGTTTTTTTCACCCCATGAAATTATGCTGTAATTATTATTTCGGAATATGTTCCACATAATTTCGTTGGATGTACACCATATAAGATCCATTGCGTATTCATTTTCTTCAAATACGTTACCTTTAAAGAGATTTGTATCTCCCCAGAGACTCTGTACCCCTTCGACATTTCCATATAATGTGTTATTTATTATCCAGTTCCAGTATCCATTTATAAGCAAACCCAATCCACTATTTCTTATAGTATTATTCAAAATTTTATTCCATCTTCCTTCGAAACCAATCGCAATGGCATTTTCACTTCTCTCTATATAGTTATTTGTAATGAGGCTTTTACTTGCATATGCTACCACGATAGAATAGAGAGTACTATCGAAAGTATTGTTTATGACAGAGCAGTTGTTTCCATCCAGGAATGAGAAACCCCACTCATTTTTTAAGAAATGATTATTCAGCACTGAAAGGTTATGCGAATGAAATGTGTTTATACCATTTTCATTACAATAGATTAGGTTTTCATAGAATGTGCACGATGATGATTTACTAACTAAAATTGCATGCAAATTGCCCGCTATTCTGTTATTTAAAATGCCACACCCCGAGCATCTATACATTATTATTCCAGCGCTACAGTTATTCAGAGTGGCATTTTTTATGCTAACATTTTTACACCCAATGAGAATTACTTGTCCAGCATCTTCTGAAGAAATAGATATATTTTCTTGCTCCACCAAGAAATAAAGCTTTCGACCATTTACTGTATTGTTTGATATATCGTTGTATGCTGAAAAAGTGAATAAACCGCAGTTTAACATTTTATTATCAATTACTCTATTGTTTACCCCATATAGGGATATCCCTATCTCATTGTTAGATAAATAATTTCTTACTATGTCATTACCGTCGCCTTCAATATCTATTGCATATACATTGTTACTGCAATTATTCTCTTGGATTAAATTACCATATGATGCCTGCAAAAGAACTCCATAAAAATTGCCATAGCATATATTATTATATATTCTGCAATTCCAGCATTCTAAAAGAGAGATACCCACAGAACATTTCTCCAGCAGTAGATTGTGAACAGTAACATTTTTGCAGTTAACGAGTATTATCTGGCCTACATCGTATGGCACATCTATATCTTTCTTATTTACAAGATAACAAAGAGGCTTCCTATTAACTGTGTTGTTCATGATTATATGAGAATCGCAAAAATTCCCCGTGATAATTACCCCACATCCTTCCAGCACGTTATCTATTAGGTAGCAACTGTACGAATCAGAGACTTCGATGCCAACATATTCATTCTGATTGAAAAAGGATTTTTTTATGGTTGTATAGTTTGAAAGAGTAACACATACTCCACTTTTACACTTTTCGAATATATTCTCATCAACTGTAATGTTTTCACATCTTTCTATAAATATTGAGATTGAAGAAAAAAAGAAGAAATTGTGTGAAATAACAGAGTTGTTTGATTGCTCGATGAAAATTGCTATATCTGTATCATCAAATTTACATCCATGTATTTCAAAAGATGTTGCTGTTTTAAACCATATACCTTCTTCAATATCAGAAAATATGCAGTTTGATATGATGCATTCTTTTGTGCCAGCAGCGTATACACCAAGCCCGTATCTATTTTTCAGAGTGAAGTCCTGTATTTGCACTCCATCGGCCTCAATTCTGACAAGGAAATAGGTAGCTGATGCTGTGCCATCTATTATACATGTCGATACATTTTCCCCAATAAGTTTTATCGATTTATCTATGGTGATATTCTCATAATAAGTTCCGCTGTAGACGAATATTGTATATCCATCTTCTGCATCATCTATGGCATCTTGGATACGTGTATAATTGTCTGGCCCATTCCCCCCTACATAAAGGGTTTTCTGCTGTATGGTGATGCAAATCCTTTTTTTATTCTTGATAGAAATTTCACTTATCTTTTCCACAGATAACCTGTAATCCTGTGCTATGTAATTTTTTGGCAAAGCAGAAATTCTCCCGTTTTTTATAAACCCTCTTAAGTCTTCCTTACCAAAAAATGAAGCCAATTTAGAAAAATTTTCGTTTGTTTCATCCAATCTCTTTATTCCATAAATATTTTTATGTAGAATGAATGCTGGATAACTGGGTAACAGAATAAACATCACAAAAATTGCCAAAAATTTTCTGGCATTCATATTTAAAATTCAAGTAAGCGTTTTTAAAACTTATGATGCTCTTTATTTCTGCTGTGACAAAACTTTTAAAACTGTCTGCTTTTTGTTGCATGGAAAAGACATTGCTTGTACTACTGGCAACTTCTTTTATTGCTGTTCCAACAGGTAGCATACTGGCGCATGAAAAAAATTTTATGGAAAAAAATATTGGGAAAGTGGCACAGGATTTCGATCCTTTAGTTGATATTGCTGTTACAGTAGAAATAAAGGCTATACGCTCTTTGGAAATGCCATATCTGGGAAGAACATATGATGAGATAGATAAGCATAGCGACCCAGATTTCTATGTTAAAGTTTTTATAAATGGGGAAGAATTCAAAAGTCCTGTATGGAGAAATCAAAAATATGTTTATGAACCAAATTGGAGCGCAACTCTTGATGTTCCGGATGATGTTGAATTTGTTAATATAACCATACAGCTATGGGATGATGAGCCTGTTATAGATAAATTATGCGACATAGATAACAATATAGACGATTATCCCAAAAGCTATGATTTAGATTTGGTATATAGCATAAAAACTGGGCATTGGTTTGGGGACGATTATATACACAATGAGGATTTTTGGGGTTATCCGGATTTGAGCGGATATGGAAGAGCAAACGGATGTGATGACAACAGCATATACCAGGATGATAGAGATTGCGAAATTTGGTTCGATATATACCAGAATGATTATGATGGCGATGGCATTCCATACTGGACAGAGGTAAATGTATATGGCACGGATCCAATGAGAGATAATAGAGGAGAAGACTTTGATGGCGACGGCGTTCCAATAGAATGGGAATGGAAATGGGGACATTACTTCTTTAAACACTGGTGGAATGATGAAGTTGAGGACATATGGTTTTATGATCCTTTTACATGGGAGGACCATGCCAACATGGACCCAGATGGTGATAGTTTGGATAATGTGGAAGAATTTCTCACATCACAGTGGGGCTCAGACCCATTCAGAAAAGACATATTTATAGAAGTCGATCAGATGGCTGAAGGGCCAAATGGCGAGCCAGCAAGTATGCTGCCAGAAGGAGCAAAGGAATTGCTACGAACTGTATACGATAAACACAACATAGTTTATCATCTTGATGACGGATGCATGGGAGGCGGGGAAATAATACCTTTTGTGACTGAAATAAGCGGAAGAAAGCTGAGAGAGGATTATTACAATAAGTACTTCCTTCATTATGGCGAAAATGCGTGGCGACAGGGTATATTCCATTACGCTCTAATTGTGTATGACGCTGGCTTCAATGGATATGCAATAAGGAGAGATGAATTTCAAATATCTTCAAAATATGTGGAGGAGAAATGCAGGCAGCTATTTTTTGTTGACAGAAGCATAGTATATGCAAGTGTTTTTATGCATGAGACAGGACATAGCTTGGATATCAGCAATCCAGGAGTGGATAATCCAGATACAATGTATCCATGGAAATTTGATTACTGGAAATACCGCCCCTACAAAAGCTGTATGAACTATGGCTATACATATATTTTAGTTGATTATTCAGATGGAAGCCATGGCAAAAATGATTTCGATGACTGGCATGATTTAGATTTAACTTTCTTTGAATATGAATAAGAATTACAGTGACCAGCATTAAAACAGTCAGCAATAGGGAAAAAGTTATCATTAATTAACTTATGTGAAATAAATAAAAACTAGTTCTTTATATCATATTATGAAAAAAATCTGGCTGTTCTGCATAGCTCTCTTCATGGTAACAACTCCATTTTATAATGCAACATTTTTTGAGCAGAATGTTTCGCATAAATCCTTTTTAGGCATTGGTGATGATGTAGATCCTCTTGTAGACCTTTCCATAGATGTTGTCATCAAGCGAGTGAGAACAATAGATATAGACATTAATCAACCGCCATCAATTGTTGTAAAAGTAATAGTTAATGAAGAAAACTGGCAAAGCGAGACATTTCAAGGATTTGATATAATGAATTTGGGAACAGCTCATTTTGATATTCCTGATGACGAGGAAAAAGTGATTGTAACCATCGATGTAATGAAGAATGGAGTGCAGGCAGATGTTAGCAGCAATGGAAACAGCTTGCAAATTATATATGATGTTTTAACTGGTGCATGGAACGGAGATGACTGGCTTGGCGATGAAAGCGGCTATGGCCATGCAGGCGGACATGAGGATGGCGTTGTAAATGAAAGTGATTGTGAAATTTGGTTCGATATAGTTCAGAATGATTATGATGGAGATGGTTTAACTTACTGGGAAGAAGTAAATGTATATGGCACAGATCCAACGAAAAGTGACCTTGGCAAAGATTATGATAATGATGGTGTGCCTATTGAATGGGAGGATAAATGGGGGTATGACCCATTTAAAGCAGAGGATCATTCAAAGCTAGATCCAGATAAGGACGGTTTGCAGAATGTTGAAGAATGGCAGATGCAGGAATGGTTTGCAGATCCATTCAGGCAGGACATCTATATAGAGAATGATTACATGGAGGAGCATAATGGTATAAAACCGATGATGCCTGAAGAATCGCTGCAACTACAATATTCTGCTTTTACGAAACATAATATAATGTTGTTGGTAGACAATGGCTTAATGGGAGGCAGCGAAGAAATTCCTTATGAAGAATTGGATTGGGATAAACTGAATGAAATATATAACGACTATTTTCTGCATAATGATGAGAATAACCCCAGGAAAGGTATATTCCATTATGCTATAATTATTCACGATTTCAAAGATTTCGGGAGAGGAGTGGCAGGATTTAATTTTAAGAGAGATGCTTTTGCCGTGTGCAGTGCCTATATCCAAAAATGGAGGCCGTGGGAAAATGCAATGAAAATAGCTCATGGAGGGGCTTATATGCATGAGCTGGGACATCAATTAGGGCTGCCACATTTGAGAGTATTCCCCTGGCAACTTCTTTACTGGCTTTCATGGAACTACAAAAGCTGTATGAATTACAGATATACATTCAAAATAGTTGATTATTCAGATGGAAGCCATGGCTTCATGGATAGAAACGAATGGGATAATTTAGATTTGTCCAGATTTGAAAGATAATGCAAGAATAGATTTCCAAAAAAGAATATAATGCAATAAAAATAAAAACAAAAATTGAAAATAACTTTATATAATAATGAAGAATTTATATTTAGGGAGGCAAAAATATGAAAATAAAAAGATTATTGGTATTTTTGGCAGTATTAGTGTTTGTAAGCAATCTTTTCTCTAGCATGACGAGAGGAAATGATGAAAGTTTTGTTGGAGAAGGTGCTACGTATACATGCATATGCATTGTTAATATAACATCTCCTGAAGATGAAAGCGTGGTTACAAAGCCAGAAATAACTGTTTCTGGGTATGCAAGTGAAGAATGTGGGATAGTGTATCTTAGTTATCTTCATAAATGGGAAAATGGCAGTTACAGAGAATCATGGAATATTGAAACTCCTGCCCCAACTTACGAATTTGAATTTCCAATTACACTACGTGAAGGATGGAACAGTATAAATGTAAGTGCTATGGGGGCTTGTGGAGTAACAGGCTTTGATGAAATAATAGTATTTTATACTCCCGATACAGAGCCACCTAATATTTATATTGAATACCCTGTGAATGGAAGTGTAGTAACGGATACAATTATAAATATTATAGGAAGTGCAAGCGATAACACTGGCATCTCTTCATGGGGCTACATACATATATGGAATGGAGAAAGAACTTCTCAAGTTTTTCCGCTTGAAATTTCACAGCAAAAAATCCAAATTGAGGCAAGCCTAGAGCTAAAAGAAGGGCAGAATATCATAAAAATTTTTGTTGTTGATGAGGCAGGAAATAACGATTCTGAAAGCATAGAAATTACGGTAGCTCCTGAAGAAGGATTGCTAATTGAATCTGTCTTCCAGCCTGTGCAGGTTGTGTATCAATCAGATCCTCTATATGGTAATGATTTAACAGGAGGACCATGTACATGGGAAGCAAAACTTGGAATGGTTGCAGGGAAAAATACTTACTTATTTGGATACCCATATAATGAAAGAAATGAAATCAAAATAAAGGTGCATAATAATTATAACACTTCCAAAACATTCAGCTTTGTTATCAAAATATATCCAGATGATAAGGAAATATGGCGATCGAACCCTGTTACTGTTCCAGCCAAAACAAAAGTGACATTCAAATATCCTGCTCCTTTGCCAACCCAGCCATTCCAATGGGAGAGATGGGGAAGCAATCCAAAAATTAAGGAGGGAAGCATTGTATTATTTCTTGATCCAGATCCAACCAAGCCTCCTGCTGATTATCATTGCGAGAAAGTTACAGTTAAAGTAAAGATATATTATACGCATGATTTAAAGGTTTTATTTGTTCCATTTACCTTCACCAATGGTCCAGATTTTCCAGATGATTTGAAAATTCCAGCAACTGGCTCAACTGCCTTTGACAGATGGAGATGGGATGATTTGGAGCCGTGGTGGCTTGCAGTTTACCCTGTAAGAGAAGAAGGACTTTCTACAGCTCGCTCTTGGCTCGGAAATCTTAAAAAGAGTGTGGTGGTAGATGGAATTAATGTTGATAGCTTGACTACATATAAAGGGCTTACTGCAAAGCAGAGATATAAAGTGAGACTGCAATTATACAGGGCTATGGTTGCCGCTTCATGGATGACTTTGTATGACAGAATAGTTTTTCTAGTACATCCAGATATTCTAGAAGGAGCAAATGGAATGGCAATTATGTCGCAGGCAAATGGAAATTCCAAACAGGGAGTGATAGTGAATTGGAGCCAACGCTCTAAAACTGCCGTTCATGAAGTTAGCCATACTTATGGCTTGGATGAATCCTATACAGCCGGCACGCCATATAAGGCGGTGGGCTACTGGGTTAATAGAAAAATAGATGTGCTTAATTCAGAAAACAACAAAGATTTGATGTGGCGCACATATCCAATATGGGGAGCAACACAAAAATCATGGATTAAAAAGCCGAATTCTAAGATGTTGTTGCAGAGATTTAATCAGCAGAGAGATCCAGAAGTAGTTGGTATAGTTGGTATGATAGATAAAAACGATAGCATAACACTTTATCCATGGTATAAGATAGATGGCTATGTAGATATGGAATGGGGAGGATATGGAGATTATATTATCAAAGCATATGATGAAAATGGCAGTCTTATAAATGAAACAGGCTTTAATATTACTTTCATACTTAATATAGGAGATACTGGGGGAATAAAAGTAAATGAAACTATATTTTCTTTCCGCTTGGAATGGTTAGATGGCATAGCAAAAATAGAAATAGTAAATGCAACATCTGGAAAAATTCTGGCAGTGAGAAATGTAAGCGAAAATGCTCCTCAAGTCACTATAACATCTCCATTAAATGAAAGTGTGAAGAAAGGCTTATACACCATAAAATGGGATGCATTTGATGCAGATGGGGATGAAATGTGGTTCAATTTGTTGATAAGCGAGAATGGCGAGGAATGGTTCCCACTTGCAATAGAAATACAAAACACATCATTTACTGCCGACTTTTCTATGCTAAATGGAACTTACAAAATAAAGGTGGTTGCAACAGATGGAATAAATACTGGAAGCGATGTTTCACAATTTTTCATTGAAATGCAAAAGGAGAAAGAGAAAAAAGGAATTCCAGGGTTTGATATAATCTTGTTAATTGGTGCTATATGCACGATAGTAGCAATTTCAGCAAAAAGAAAAAAGAAATAGAGATAAAGGATTTTCTCTCTTTATTCCACCTTTTCTATTCTTCCTTTTCTCCCTGTTGATATTTGAAGCTGGTTATTCCATTCTTTTACCCATCCATCTATTATTTTAATTGTTTCATTTATATCAACTAATTCTATTTCATCGTTCCACAAAGTAATCTGCACTGTATCTCCATTTTCATCCTGGCCAACCAAATCACAAACTCTAGCACTTCCTCCAAATCTTTTCATAACTTTTCTTGTCTCCTTCTTTTCAATTATTTTCAAAATAATTTCATCTACATTACTATTCGGTCTTAATTCAGATACTTTCATTTTATCCAGAAGAAATGTTGATTATGTATTTAAAAGCAACGCAAAAGAGTTTAAATGAAAAGAGATGGATGGCTTTATTGGCTTAACAGATGTTTTTAAGTTGCCTTTAGATATAAATATCTGCTTCTATTATGCCATTATGACAGTTGGTGTGGTTACAGGAGGAAATAGGGGAATAGGAAAAGCTATCGCATTAATGCTTGCCAAAAATGGTTATGATGTTGTTTTTACTTACAGAAGTGGAGAGAAAGAAGCAATGGAAACAGCAGAACAGCTTAGCCAGAACGGAAATGCAGAATTTCATAAAATGGATGTTACAAACTGGGAAGAGGTCAAGAAAACATTCGATAATATAGGGAATAAATATGGTGGTATAGATGTTCTTGTAAACAATGCAGGCATTGTAGGCAAATATACATCGCTTGATACAATAACTATAGAAGACTGGCAGAAAGTAATAGAAGTGAATCTGACCGGTGTATTTTATTGTTGTAAAGCCGCCCTCCCATATTTAATTAAAGCAAAAGGATGCATCATTAACATGAGTTCGATAGCTGGCAAAGAAGGCGGCAGCATAGGCGCCCACTATGCAGCTAGTAAGGCAGGTGTGATAGGCATAACCTTTTCTTTAGCTAAAGAACTGGCTAAATATGGCATAAGAGTCAATGCCATTGCGCCAGGTCCTGTTGATACAGGACTTTTAAGCGAAGAAATTAAAGAAAAATTGAAAGAGTTCTCTCCACTTAAAAGGATAGCAAAGCCAGAAGAAATAGCCCATGCAGTGAAATTTTTAATCGAAAATGAATATGTTACGGGAGAGGTAGTGGATGTAAATGGCGGAAGATACATGGACTAATCATTTCAGCAAATCAAGATTTTTCTCCAGTCTCCTTAGCTTTTTTTCCATTTTTTCCATCATTTTATTTGCTATTTCTACCAGAATCTTTATGTATTCCTCTCCTCCATAAATATTTCCGTCTATGCCCAATGGTGCATCTATTCTTTCTGTGCCAAGTATTTCAACAACAATTTTCCCATTTACTGTCTTTATTGATGAATATTTAAAACCACTCTGATTCGCTATATTAAGCAATTTTTTGGCATCACCCATTGATATGGTAGAAACATGAAAAATAGGTGATTGCACCAGGAACCAGATTTCTCCTTTCTTTGCTTTTTTAAGTGCTTCCAACACTTCTTCAAAACTTACTTTTCTGTGCCATTTGCCAAGAAATCTGGCTTTTCTTTTTTGGCCGAATGAGGGTATTTCAAGAACTGCTATCCTGCCAGAGCAGCTGCTTGTTGTGAAAAAATCGCCTATTGCATTTATTTTTTTAACTATTGGCAGTGCTTTTTCATCTATCTTTCCTTTTTCAATAGCTTTTTTGAGTGATGAAATCGCTTTACTTCTTGCATTTAAAAAGCGGGAATTGAGCTTTTTTGCCTCCTTACTCAGCTGGAATAAAATATCCTTGAATTCTCCCTTTCTTATTCCTATCGCTCCCATTATTCCCATCAAAATTCCTGCTACAGTATCAGCAATTATGTCCCACATTGTATTTTGCAAACTAACTTGTGCCACTGGCTCTCCGCCAGAAAAGACTTGATCAGAAATAAATTCGGCTATTTCCCACATTGCCCCCATGGCTATGGTAAAAATTGCTATGAAAAAGCCCATCATGACTAAATCCATGTGAATGCGGGGAGAAAAAACATCCAGAATGTATATGACGATTAAAGCAAAGAAAGCTACTATGGCAGATGCAAGAAAATGGGCTATTTTATCATAAAAAGGCAGGGAATAGAGGTGTAGTACACCACCCCATACATGTAAGGAAATGGCAAAGACGAGCAAAAATTCAATGAGCCAGTGGACAGAGAATTTGATATTCCTTTTTATTATGATAGGAGATATTGCCAGTAAAAAACCGAAGAAACATGCAAAAGCCCATAACCAATCCTTCTTCCATACACTCCATACGCCCATTATGAAAAGAATTATTTCAAGCACCCTAGATAGTACAATCCATATTTTCTTTTCCATAAAGATGAATCAGATAGAAAATTTATAATCTTCTAACTTCAAAACTTTCTTAAAGCATTTCTATATTCTTTTTTATGAAAAAGAGGGATTTGCTCGTCATAGTAGCAATAATATTTTTCCTTATCTCACCATCATTAGCATTTTATGTGGTTCCTTCGATGAAGAGACTTCCAGATGATTTAAATGAAGTTATATACTATGATGGAAAACTTGGTATGCTCAATGAAAAAACACTTGAAATGGAGTACAGGGATGTAACAATAATAAGGCACATAAAGGCTTTGAGAGAAGAAAATGGAGTTTTGATTGTAAGGGAGGATATAGAAGTGAGAGATAAATATACAAATGAGGAAATAGAAGATTTCAGAATGACAAAGATATATGGTGTTGACCCATATACTACAGAAAATATAGCAGGATATGGAGACTTGGACAGGCTAGGGCAGTGGCTCTTTCCGATAGGTGTTCAAAAGAAAAATTACGAAGTATGGAACAGCGATCTGGACGATGCCTGCAAAAAAGGTTATATAGAACCAGAAGAGGCTGTTGCTACAGCTCATTTTTTGGGAGAAGAAGTCCGGGCAGGAATAAAAACTTACAAATATTATGGAAGCCAAGAAAACGTTTTTACTGGGTATCTTCCAACACTTCCAGAAGCAAAAATGTATTATGGCGGAGAAATCTTTGCATGGGTTGAACCTCAGACAGGCACAATAATAGATTTGCAGAAACATGTGAGTCAATATGCTGTTTTCCCCGATTTACATAAATTACCAAGTAATCTCAACATAAGTGTGTACTTGATTGGCAACATAAGCATGCTCAATACCACCACTGCACAATATGAAAATTTCAATGTGACTGTGTGTAATCATGTGGAGGTTGAGAATGCTACAGAAAATTATTATTTGGTAAAAAACGAAGTTATAGCTGAAGATGAAAATGGAAATAGAATAGAAGAACTTTGCTCCTCATCTGTAGATGCTGTAAATCCATATACTCTGGAGTATATACAGATGCTAAGCAATAAAAAGGGACTGATGTCTTTTCCAATAGGTGTTCAGAAGAAAAATTATCTCCTCTGGAATCCAGATATAAATAATGTTTCTGTGGCTAAATACAAAGGCGAGGAGGAAATTGTTGGGTTGAAAGTTTACAAGTATGTGGTTGATGTTGATAACTATTATATTGGAAAGGAGAGCATAGAAGGAATGAGCGATAGATTTGTCGAGTTATACTATGATGGAACTACCACCTATTATGTTGAGCCTACTTCTGGCAGTATTGTTTATGTTGAAAAAACCGGCCAAGTAAATGCATCATTTCCTGATTTGCACACAATTCCAGAGAATTTCGCTGGAGAATTGAAAATGGAAGGAGAACTATGGGCGGTTACAGAAGGAAAGAAGAGCATAGAGATGATAAGAAAAATAAACGTTGAGAATGTTTACTGGGAAGAAGGAAATAAAGTTTTACTCTTAAAAGATGAAACAACAGTATATGACAGAAAAACTGGAGAAAAAATAGATATTGCATGCAAAACAGAATACCATGGTGTATATGCCGACACCGCCGAAGAGGCAAAAAATTATGGAGATAGGCAGAGAGAAGGCTTATACACATTTCCTCCAGGAACAGAAAAAAGAAGTTATTTGATGTGGAATCCAGAAATAAATGCTCCTTCCGTGGTATATTTTGTGAGAGAAGAAGATCACAATGGTGTGCATACCTATCTTTTCCAGACAAAGGAGGATAGAGTTGTAAAAGATGATACAATGGGTATGGAGATGACCGTCAGATATATAACAACAACAAATTACTGGGTTGAACCAAATACAGGGATAGTAATTGACATGAAAAAAGAATCCGTCAAGGAAATAAATCCTTTGGAAACATTTCTTGGAATCAGGGGCTTATTCTGGATAGATGTCTATAAATTAACCCTTTACTTCCCTGAAGATACACAGCAAGAAATGGCGGAGCAAGCAAAACAGATGATGGAACTTATTAAACTCTCAAATTCAAAAGTTCCTGCTTTGAAAGTTAATATCAAAAGCAAGGATTTGATTGGCAGCATAGAAAGTGCGAAAATGCAGAAGAAACAGATAGAAAAACTCTCAGGAAATAAAGTGAAAGTGCTTGACTTGACATACTGGACAAGCGAGAAATCAGTAAATCATATGGTGGAAAAGGCGCGAGAAGCATCCTTCCTGCTGATGTTCATGCAGATAATAGTGCCTGCTTTCCTAGTTGTTGTGGGGCTGGCGATGATTGCGATATGGATAAGGAGATGATCATTTAAATTTGGGCCTTTTACTCAGCAAAATAGGCATGGGAAGTTTTCTGAAAGGAAATCCTGCCATTTTCTCGGCTATTATTTCATTTAATTTTTGGATTGTGGTTTCGTTTTCACTGCACTCAAATCTGTATCTCGGCTTAAAAATTCCTTCTCTTTCCTTTTCTCCATACACTATTATTATTGGAACCCATTCCTTTTCGGCCTCTCTTATTTTCTTTGATACGCTGCCATCTCTGTCATCTATGTCAACCCTCGCATTTATCTTGCTGGCCAGTTCAATACATTCTTCTATGTACTCATCACTTACTGGAATAAGTCTTACTTGTGTGGGGGCAAGCCAGAATGGAAATGAGCCTTTTTTACCCTGCCGCATTTTCATTGCTTCCTTCTCAAGCAAAGCGCATACACATCTATCTATTCCTCCAGATATCGAGGCATGAAGTAAATACGGATATTTTCTCTCATTGCTTTCATCAATGTAAGTTATATCAAATGATTTTGGATTTTCAACGTCTATCTGCACAGTTGATAAAGCAAATGCTTTGCCAACAGAATCATTCATATTTATCTCAAATTTCATTACAAAGTAGAAATATCTCTTGTCCCACATTTCTATTAACACGGGCTTTCCCCATGCCTTAACAAGTTCAATGGCAAATTCCTTATTCCTTTCAAAAAATTCTCTCACAAATCTTATTGCAATTTCCCCATCGATTTCAATAATTCTGGCCCATTCCAGGGATAACAAAAATTGTTTTTTGAATTCCTCTAAAGCCTGCTTTTCGTCCCTGCATATTGTATGCATATCTGGCATTGTGAAGGCACGCAACCTTTTTATGCCTGTAACTTCTCCATGCTGCTCCTTGCGGAAGGATTTTGCCAGTTCAAAAAGACGCAAAGGCAAATTTTTGTATGATATAATCATGTCTCTCGCCATCAAATACTGACCAAAGCAGGCAGCAAATCGCAGAAACATCTCTCTTCCCTTATCTGCTTTAACTCTGTATTGTCGGGCTGGAAATTTTTTTATGTATTTACTCAATGCAGGATGACTCACATCATACATTATGGGCGTCTCTACTTCCATTGCACCCAAATCAAGACACATCTTCTCTACTTTCTCCTCCAACAGGCGCTTAATCAAATATCCTTTCGGATACCATCTCATGTTGCCATAGTCTGAGCCTGGTTCATAGTCAACAAGCTCATGCTCTATCATCAATTTAATATGAGCTGGCTCCTCCTCTGCCTTTCTGCTTCCAAAGGCTTCGTATTCATAAAATTTCTTTAGCTCTTCATGGCCAGTAAAATCAAATTTTTCTGCTTCTATTAATTCGCCATCAGGAGTTAAAATATACCATTCTGATTTTACTTCCTCCTTTATTTCCTCCTCCTTTTTGCATTCTATCTGCCTTGACAACTCTGCCAGGGGATGCCCTTTGCAGCTTATTTTAAATGCTTTATACCATCCAAAAGGAGCTCTCTTGACATTATGTTCATTGCTTAACTCTTCTTCTATTGCTTTCAATATTTCAACTGCCTTTTCTGGTGATGCTAAATTACTTGATAGGTGAGCATAGGGGTAAAGCATGATGTTTTTTGTGTTGAGCATGGAGGCAACATTTTTTATTTCCTCTACTGCCTTTTCATGCCATTCATCATCTTCCTCGACAGAAATAAATGCCACCAAAACTTCTTCCATTCTATCTTTTTTGTTTTGAATCTCTTCGGCATTTTCAATTGCCTTTTCCTTTGCCTCATATTCTATAAAATCTGCGTGGATAAAGAGAATCTTCATGAGGATAAAAGAAGCAAAGATATAAAAATTTATATGATGAGAGTAAAAATGAAAATGAAATGAATGACTCCGCTGCTTATTGCATGATATGCATTTTTAAATTTCATTTTTTCATTATGCTATACCCCTATCAAAATCCTCAACAAGTCTCTCAAGCCAGGAGATAAGCCGAGGAATAAAATGAAGAATTTTATTGTGTTTTTTAAATTAATTTTCAAATCATCTATGGCGTATATTATACCAAGAACAACCAATAATTTTAGCAGTGGATAGCCAATGCCGTAAAAATTCTTCATCAGAAAATCTGGCAGTGGATGTTTCTCTCCATATCCTATGCCAAAGTTTAATGGATCTACGACAGCAAAATATGTTGTTATTGCATCTATCATATGCCCGAAAATAAGGAGGGAATTTAATTTGTCACTTAATAACTCAAATTTATAATATCTTGCTGCAGCATAAATGGCGGCGGTAATAACAAAAGCAATAGCAGGGGCAACCAATATGCGAAAATCAAAGTGTGCATTTTTAACGGCGTAATAAATCAGCATGGATGATGATGCAGCAAGTACGAGAAAGCCGAAAGAGAAGAGAGAGGCGATGAAATCTTTTTTCTTGAATTTTGAATAGATGGCAAAAGAAAAAATGGAGAGCAGAGCAAATAAAACTGGATGCAAATTATATCTGCAATACTTTGTAAAAATGAAAATATAGATGAAAACATAGATTATGTTTTTCAGCACAAGGCTATATGCAAATGTTCTGTTATCTTTAAAGCGAATGCCATAGAACACAGAAATAAAAAATAGAATGCCAATCTGAACGTAAATTACTGGGGATATAAATAGAAATGATAATGGCTTATCAAATACTCCTGCATCTTCTAAAACCCTTGCAACTGAGCCATATAAAATGAAAGGCAATGCCGCCAGAATAAATTTCAGATTAACCTTTATATTGTATCTCTCAAAGAAAAGATAAAGGATGTAAATGAATGCTACTAAGAAAATGCCATATACTATTTCTGATACAATGGAATATCCCTCATATGCTGTTACACCATGATATTCTACTGGTTTTCCTGTTGCATCTGCTATTACAGGCCCAACAAAATATTTCCATATGAATCTGTCATACACTATATTGGGAAATAAAATTAATGATGCAATGAAGGCGATGGCTACTATTAAAGCAACATATTTCCATTTCATTAAAAGGCAATAATATGAAACATTTAAATTTTGCAATTTAATTGGCATAGATGGATGTTGAAGAATTATTAAAGAAAGTAAAGGAAGGCAGCATGAGTGTTGAAGAAGCCATAAAATTATTGCAGCACCTTCCTTTTAAAGATATAGGATTTGCCAAAATTGATTTTCACCGCCGCTTAAGGCGAGGGATTCCAGAGGCAATATATGCTCCTGGAAAAACAAAAGAGCAGATTAAAAAGATTGTTACGGAAATGCTGAACAAGGAAAAAATTTTTATTACAAGGGCAAGCAAGGAAATTTACAATGAGCTTAAGGACATAAAAAATTGCAGATATTACAAGGATTGCCAGCTGATTGTAATAGGAAAAAAAGAAAAGAAAAGAAAAAACGGATATATTCTGGTAGCATCAGCAGGAAGCAGTGACATAAGCATAGCGGAGGAAGCGGCAATAACCGCTGAAGAACTAGGAAACGAAGTTAAAAAAATATATGATGTTGGAGCTGCGGGCATACACAGGCTTATGAGCCACATGGATGAAATAGGAAATGCAAGCGTTGTTATAGCTGTTGCGGGAATGGATGGTATATTGCCAACTTTAATATCCAACTTTACTTCTGCTCCCATTATAGCCGTGCCTACAAGCGTTGGATATGGAACCGGAATGAATGGCTTAGCAGCCTTAATGGCAATGCTGAATAGCTGCTCGCCAGGCATAGTTGTTGTTAATATTGACAATGGATTTGGTGCTGGTATAGCAGCGCATTTGATAATGGAAAAGATAAATGAAAATAAAAGATGCAACTGCACAAACTAACCTTACATATTATTATATTCCATTTTATTTATTATGTAGATGATTGCATATGTTGATATAATCTCTGGCATAAGCGGAGATATGTTTCTTGCGGCCCTAATTGATGTGGGCTTTTCTTTAAATAAATTGAAAAAAGAATTAAGTAAGCTTGAAATCGAATTTGAAATAGAGGCAAAAAAAGAAAAAGACGTGATAGAAGGCACATCTCTTTATATCCACTCAGAAGATAAAAAAGAAAGAGGCCTTAAAGAAATTTTGAAAATAATTGATGAAAGCAGCATCGATGAGGAAGTTAAGCAAAAAGCAAAAGAAATTTTCAGAAAACTGGCAAAGATAGAGGCAAAAATTCATGGAATAGGCGTTGATAAAGTGCATTTTCATGAATTGGGAGCAGTGGATACAATCATTGATATAGTTGGCTCATTGATTGCAATGAAAGGCTTGGGAATAAAAAAGCTATACTCTTCTCCTGTTTTACTTGGAAAGGGAAAAGTAAAATGTAGGCATGGTATGCTGCCTGTGCCTGCTCCTGCCACTTTAGAATTGCTGAAGGGAAAGCCAGTTATTTTTTCTTCCATTCCGGCTGAGCTAACAACGCCTACAGGAGCTGCTTTGCTGAGCATGGCCGAATTTTCTCATCCGGAGATGGAAGTGGCAAGGATAGGCTATGGAATGGGGAAGAAAAAGCTAGATTTTCCAAATGTTTTGAGGATAGTAATTGGCAGAGAAATTGATAAAAGTGGCATATACGTCATTGAGACAAACATAGACGACATGAATCCAGAAATTTTTCCATATGTTATAGATAAGCTTCTGGAGGCAGGGGTTTTGGATGCTTTTGTTATGCCTGTTGTGATGAAAAAAGGAAGAACAGGCTTTCTTTTGAAAGTACTGGCAACGCATGAAAAAATGGAAGAAGTAAAGAAAATTTTATTTGAGGAGACAACAACATTTGGCATGAGATTCTGGAAGGTAAGTAGAGATAAGCTTGAAAGAAAAGTTGTGACAGTGAAGACAAAATATGGAGAAGTTAGGGTAAAAATTGGTTATTATAATGGAAAAGTTGCAAATATCTCGCCAGAATATGAGGATTGCAGAAGAATTGCTATGGGAAAAGGAGTGGCGATAAAAGAAGTTTATGAAGAGGCAAGAAAAAAAGCATCATCACTTATTTAAACTTCTTTTGTTGTAGTAAATGTGTTGCATACAAAGATAAAGCAGGTAATGCAGCAACTTGGCATCGATGAGCTTACTTTACCCCAGATTAAGGCAATTCCAGAAATACTGAAAGGTAAAAATTGCTTAGTTATCGCTCCAACAGGCCTAGGAAAAACAGAAGCTGCCTTGCTGCCAATCTTTCACATGTTTCTGGATAGAAAAGAAAAATATGATATGAAAGGCATCAGCATCATCTATATTACCCCGCTGAGGGCTTTAAATCGTGATATGTTGCGTCGCACCTTTTACTGGGGAAAAGAACTGGGAATAAAAATTGCTGTTCGTCATGGTGATACGCCTGAAAAAGAGAGAAGGAGGCAGGCGATAAAGCCGCCAGATATGCTAATTACAACCCCAGAAACGCTGCAAATCTTATTCACAGGAAAAAGGTTGAGGCAATCATTGAAAAATGTAAAATGGGTTGTTGTGGATGAAGTTCATGAGCTGGCAGAGGATGAAAGAGGCGCCCAGCTTGCCGTTGCATTGGAAAGGCTTTATGAGCTGGCTGGAGATTTTCAAAGAATAGGGTTATCAGCCACAGTTGGAAATCCGGAAGAGATAGCAAGATTTTTGGGCGGACAGAGAGAAGTGGAAATAATAAATGCAATGGAAGAAAAGAAAATGGAAATAGAGGTTGAAAATCCAGAAATAAAAAAAGAAGATTATGAGCTGGCTGAAAAGCTGGAGCTTGACGCAAAATCAGCTGCATTGCTCAGGAGAATAAAAGAAATCATCGATGAACATGAAGCAACCCTATTCTTTGTAAATACGAGAGATACTGCCGAAATTCTAGCAGCTAGGCTAAGGGAAATAAAGGCAGATATAGAAGTACATCATGGCTCTTTATCAAAGGAAGCAAGAATAGAGGCAGAGGAGAAATTTAAGAATGGTAAAATAAAAGCTTTAATATGCACCTCCTCACTCGAATTAGGAATAGATATAGGACATGCAGATTTTGTTCTGCAGTATAACTCGCCCCGCCAGGTTACAAGGCTTGTTCAGAGGGTTGGGAGAAGTGGGCATAAAGTGGGCAGAATTTCTAAAGGAAAAATTCTTGCAATAAATGCTGAAGAATATGCTGAAGCTCTTGTAATAGCAAAGAAGGCATTAAAGCATGAAATAGAAAGGATAAAGATAAGGAAAAATCCTCTCGCAGTTTTGGCAAATCAAATTATATCAATGGCAGTAGAATATGGAAGCATAGATGCAGAAAAAATTTATGAAATAGTCAGGAGAGCATATCCTTTCAATGAATTAAAAAGAGAAAAATTTTATGAAGTTCTGGAACAGCTGCACAAACAAGGCACAATATGGTTGAATAATGGAAAGGTAGAGAGAAAGAGAAAATCCACCTTTTATTTCATAGACAACATTTCAATGATTCCAGATGAAAAGAGTTACGAAGTCATAGATATATCTTCTAACAAAAAAATTGGAAAATTGGACGAAAGTTTTGTAAGCAGTTATTGTGAAGTCGGCGCCAGATTTATAATGAAAGGGAGAGCATGGGAAGTGGTAAAGAAAGATGAGGCAATATATGTTTCCCCGGCATCAAAAACATATATTGTGCCAGATTGGGTAGGAGAGGAAATTCCTGTGCCATTTGAGGTGGCGAGAGAAGTAGGAAAGTTTCGCAGAATGGTGGCAGAAGGAAAAATAAAGGATGCAACAATTAAAGAAGAAATAGATGAGCAGCTTGGCAAGAAATTTAAACTGCCATGTGATAAATTAATTACAATTGAATATGGAAGAAATGCTATTTACATAAACACTCATTTTGGAACTAAGGTAAATGAAACTTTAAGCAAATTGATTGCTTCTTTACTTGCTCAGAGAATAGGGGAAAGTGTGGCCATGGGAAGCGATGCCTACAGAATATATTTTAAGGTTCCTTCTTCTGTTGGTGCGGAATTGGTGAAAGATATTTTACTCAGTATAGAGCCAAAGACGGTTGAGCCACTGCTTCGCATTATTCTAAAAAAATCTTCCTTGATAAAATGGGAAGTAGTGAAAGTTGCGAGAAAATTTGGTATACTGGAAAAAGATGCCGATTATGACAGATTTTCTGTTGAAAGATTGATGGAAGTTTTTAATAATACGCCATTTATGGAGGAAGTTATTGAAAAAGCAATATGGGAGAGAATGGACATTGAAAATACAGTCAAAGCATTAAAAATGATAAGAAATGGAGAGATAAAAGTTGAGATACAGCCACTCTCGCCAATATCATTTGAAGGAGAGAAAGCAAGGCAGGAATTTTTGAAGCCTTTCGGCATTGATTTAGCAACATTGGAAGCATTGAAAAGAAGATTGGAGGAAACAAGAATAAAAATAATCTGTATGAACTGCAACAATAGCATGGAAACCCGTGTTTATAGAGCTCCTGTTAAATGTCCCAAATGCTCCTCATCGATGCTTGCAATCGTTAAGAAGGATATGAATAGGGATAAAAAGTGGATGATGAAAAATGCCTCGTTGGTGGCAGCATATGGAAAAAAGGCAATACTTGTTCTAGCTGGTTATGGCATTGGACCAGATACAGCCTCTCGCATTTTAGCTATGCAGAAGGAAGATAAAGAATTACTGAAAGAAATTTTGAAGGCAGAGATAACATATGCAAGAACCCGCCAGTTTTGGGATACATAATTCATAAACCTTTTTATCTGCTGTTGCATGCCAAATATACTGAAATCACGGATATGATTTGCAACTCAAATTTTTATGGCAGATTTGTTTTTTCATTATGGATAAACAGGAAATAAGGGAGAGAATATGGAGAGAGATGGAAGAAAAAGGAATAGCTACATTTCCCCCTCCATATGGGAGAATACCAAATTTTGTAAATGCTGATAAAGCAGCTGAAAGACTCGCATTGCTTGAAATCTGGCAGAAAGCTAAAGCGATAAAATGCAATCCAGATAGTCCTCAAAAATTTGTAAGACAGAGAGCTTTGCAGGAAGGAAAAACAATTTACATGGCTGTTCCTCGCTTAAGAAAGGAGAGATGTTTTATTGAATTGAAAGGCAGGATGCTTGCAAATGTAGCAAGTACAATAAAAGGTGCTTTTAGATATGGTAAACCAGTTTACCCATGGGAAATGAAAAAGATTGATTTAGTGATGGCAGGAAGTGTTGCGGTGAATATAAAAGGAGCAAGAGTTGGAAAGGGAGGGGGTTATAGTGATATAGAGTATGCAGTTGCAAGAGAGATTGGTATTGTCGATGAAACGACACCAGTTGTGACAACAGTCCATGATATACAGGTGATAAATGGGGAGATACCGATGAAAGAACATGATGTTCCAGTTGATTTTATTATTACACCCACAAGAGTCATTGAGACCGAAAAAGCATACAAAAAGCCGAAAGGAATAATCTGGGAGATTCTGGATAAAGAATTGCCGATACTGGAAATACTGAGAAAAAGAAAAAATAATTATATGGTGAAGGAATTTGCAGACAAATGATTGAAGTAAGGGGATTGAGAAAAGAATATGATGGCGTTGTTGCAGTTGATGGAATATCTTTTAAAGTTGAAAAAGGAGAAATTTTTGCTTTACTCGGTCCTAATGGGGCCGGTAAAACGACAACAATAAAGGCAATTTTAGGGTTAATTAATTATGAAGGAGAAATCAGCATAAATGGAATGAATGTTGTGGAAAGGGGAAAGGAAGTTAAGAAGAAGATAGGATATCTGCCAGAAAGTGTTGCATTTTATGATAATCTTACAGCATTGCAGACTTTACAGTTCTTTGCGGAGTTAAAGGGAATAAAAGATGCAGATTTAATGAAATTGTTGAAAGAGGTTGGCCTGGAAAAAGATGCAAACAGGAAGGTGGGAGGTTTCTCAAAAGGCATGCTGCAAAGGTTGGGCTTGGCGCAGTGCCTGCTTGGAGAGCCCGAGCTTCTGATTTTGGATGAGCCCACCACTGGCTTGGATGCTGTTGGAGCATATGAAGTGAGAAATAAAATAAGGGAGTTGAACGAAAGGGGAGTAACGATCCTGCTTTCTTCCCATATTCTTTCGGAAGTGCAGGAATTAAGTCATAGAGTAGCGATAATGAATAAAGGAAAGATTATTGCAATAGATACTGTGGAGAATTTAAGCAAAAAACTGGAAATCCAGCCGAAATTGAGGTTGGAACTGCAGCGCCCTTCAAATCGTATTGTTAATTTGGTAAAAGAAATAAAATCGGTAAAGGATGTAAAAGTTGATGGCAACATCCTGGAAATAAGCTGTCCACCAAGTGCGAAACTTGCAATTATTAATGCTATTGAGGAAGCAGGAATAAAAATAATTGATTTTAAAACAGTAGAGCCAACTCTGGAGGAAATATTTATAAAGATGGTGAAGGAAGATGAATGAAATTATAGCAATAGCAAAAAAGGAAGTCATGGATAACTGGCGAAATAAGTGGCTAATTGCTGTTTCAGCTATCTTTATGATACTTACTCTTGTAATTTCTTATTTTGGTTCAATGGGCAGTGCCGGCTGGAAGGATTTGAATACAACCATCGGTGGAATGATTGCGCTTGTTCAAATTTTAGTTCCAATAATTGGCTTAATGCTGGGCTATGCAACAATTGCTGGAGAAAAGGAAAGAGGTTCTCTGGCTCTCCTTCTTTCTTATCCAGTTAGTAGGGTGGAGATATTAATAGGCAAATTTTTGGGGTTAGGTGCTGTCTTGGCTATTGCAAACATTGCTGGATTTGGAGTGGCAGGAATAGTGATAGGCATAAATGTAAAAGGGGTGCAGTGGGGCGCTTATTTTGTTTTCATATTTGCATCAATACTTCTTGGCTTGGTATTCATTTCAATTTCAATGCTTTTTTCCTGCATATTTAAAAAACGTTCAACGGCTTTAGGCGGAGCCATCTTTTTATGGTTTCTTTTCACAATGATATGGGGCACCATTCTATCTGGCATTTTGATTGCAAAATATGGACTTTCAGCGATGATGAATGAAGACTGGATGGCGCCCACATGGTATTATATTGCGTCCATAATAAATCCAATTTCTGCTTTCTCAGTTTTGGTGTCCATAAATGTTACACCTATAAGTACACATCTTACCAGATATCCCTCATTTTATACCACGCCTGTAACTCTCCTCATACTCCTTTCTTGGATAACTATCTCGCTTGTGCTTGCATACTACCTGTTCACCAAAAAAGATCTGTGAATCAAAGTAACTTGGCTATTTCCTTTGCGACGCTTACTTTGCTATAAGCAGTTTCAATTGTATCTGTTGCCACCAGTTCTTTACAGCCCGCCTGCAAAATTCTTTCATCTGCATTTCCTATGAATAAGCCGTGTATACATGCTGCGTATATGCTTGCTGCTTTTTGCTCACGAAGCATTTCTATTGCTTTCCTCATTGTTCCTCCTGTTGATATAATATCATCCAGAATGAGCAAATTTTTGTCCTCCACTTCCATATCCTTTATTTCCATTTTAACTTCATTGCTGCTTATCCTGGTTTTTTCGAAATAATTATAAGCACAACCTATTATTTCTGCTGCCTTTTTTGCCATGTAAAGAGCTCCTTTATCTGGAGCAATAACAGCATCCACTTTGCCCTTAAAATATTCTGCCACCACTGGCACAGCATCACAGGCCTTTGCTTCTATATCAAAAAAGTTTATGATATGCTCTTTATGAGGGTTTATTAAAATCACTTTATCAGCATCTTGCTGAATGAGTTTTGCCATTTTTTCTGCACTTATGGCTTCGCCCTCCTCAAAAATTTTATCCTGTCTTCCATAGCCATAATAAGGAATAATTACATCTATTCTGTTAGCAACTCTTCTTGCTGCATCCTGTAACAAAAAGAGCTCTACAATATTTTCATCTGGATATGTATTCTGTACTATTATTGCATGTTCAATCTCTTCGTTTAACTTAACATAACATTCACCATCAGGAAATCTTTTTATGGAAACATCTGCAATTTCAATGCCTAATTCTTTAGCCAGGTTTTTCGCAAGCATTGGTGAAGAAGAGCCAGCTATAATTTTTTTCATGAAAAGGAAATGGAAACGTGTTTTTAATTTTATCTTGCCTTAATTATTACCTCAACAAAGTCCTCTCTGCTTGCTCCAATAATTTCGACTTCCTCAAAAAATTTAAAAATTATTTTTGCCAGTTTTTCTTTATCGAACTCAATGCCCCTCAATCTTTCCTCCAATTCTTCTATTTTTTCTTCAGGATGCATGAAAAAATCGCCTGTAAATTTAATACTTTTTATTCTGCCATCTTTTATTTCCAAAGTGCATTTAATTAATTTCCCATTTTTTACCTTAAGTTCACCTTTTAAAATTCCATTCTTTACTTTCATATTTTTCCCTCAATTTTTCAGCCAATTTCATCTCTTCCTTAGTTAAACCTTCTTCATGAAACTCAATTCCCATTCCTTCCTCAAAACCTTTTTTTATCGCTTCTATCACTTCTTCTTCTTTTACCTTTCCAATTTCTTTCTCTATTGATGTTACCCTCTCCTCGATATTTTTTATTGCCTTATCACTTATTTTTTCCTCGCCTACCTTAAGCAAAGAAAACATTTTTCTGACATCTACTTTAAGCAAAACTGTTCCATGCTGTAAGACATTTTCATGTCTTCTTGTCTGAGCACTCCCAGAAATTTTTTTGTTATTTACAACAATATCATTTATGCCAGCATGTTTTGCTTCCAGCCCGAGAAAATGCAGACCATAAGCTATGGATGAGCATATTAGCTTGTAGGAATCCAAGATTTTTTCTGGTAGCATGTTTTTTGGGCACACAAAGGAATAAGTTATTTCTCCGTGTTCATCATGATAAACTGCTCCTCCTCCTGTTATTCGCCTTACCACATCTACACCCTGCTTTTTGCATTCCTCTAGATTAACCTCCTCACAAATACTTTGAAAATAACCTATTGAAATAGCAGATGGCCTCCATTTATAGAAGCGGATGGTTGGCTTTCCATAAAAAAGTAAAGCCTCGTCTATTGCCATATTTTCATATGCATTTCTATAGCCATCTATAATC